>Ga0102924_1000673_pt1 | contig 42055 bp, 43 predicted proteins | sample PaiPotPPM11metaG_FD_80116 | JGI IMG/M metagenome (GOLD analysis project Ga0102924, IMG submission 80116) | Iron sulfur acid spring bacterial and archeal communities from Banff, Canada, to study Microbial Dark Matter (Phase II) - Paint Pots PPM... ...
AAGCCAAAAAGCTCGCACTGGTCGCCTGCATGCGTAAACTGCTCGTCATCCTCAACGCCATGCTCCGCGACCAACGCCCCTGGAACCCTAACTATTTAATTGACCTTCAACACAGTCGCTGAGGGGCGGGGCGTTGGTGGGATTTAAGAGCACTAGCGAGTCGCTGAGCGCTCGTATGCGGCGTATCCGAAAGACTGACACGAAGCCGGAACTGGCGGTCCGGCGGATCGTGCACGGCATGGGGTATCGTTTCAGACTGCATCGGCGTGATTTGCCTGGCACCCCCGATCTTGTCTTCCCTCGTCTGAAAAAGATCATCTTCGTCAATGGCTGCTTCTGGCATCAGCATCACTGCCGGCTCGGCGCGAAACAGCCTTCATCGAACCGAGACTATTGGCTGCCGAAATTGGCTCGCAACGTGAAAAGGGATCGACAGGCACGTGCGCGCTTGAGGAAGGCCGACTGGGACGTGTTGGTAATCTGGGAGTGCGCGACGCGCCCCCCGAATGCGTTGTCTGCCCGGTTGGCACGCTTCCTCGAAACCCCACCGAAACCCCGTTTCTAGTGTAATGTCTCGTAAATAGCAGTAACATGATTAATGTAGCGCGAGATGTCGGCGGCGGATTTGGTCCAGCGGAAGGGCTTGGCGTTTTCGTTCCAGTTGGCAAGGTAGCGCAGGATCGCCTGTTCCAGCCGCCGCACGCTGGCGAAGCTGCCGCGGCGGATGGCCTGGCTGGTGATCAGCGCGAACCAGCGCTCGACCAGATTGGGCCACGAGGCACTGGTCGGGGTGAAGTGCAGATGGAAGCGGGGATGAGCGGCCAGCCACGATTTGACCGCCGGATGCTTATGAGTTCCGTAATTGTCGCAGATCAGATGCAATTCGCGTTTGGGGTAACGCCGGGCCAGCGACGCCAGAAAGGCCATGAATTCCAGATGGGTATGGCGTTTGAAGCAACGGCCATGCACCTTGCCACTGGCCACCTCGAGTGCGGCAAACAGGCTGGTCGTGCCGTGGCGGAGGTAATCGTGCGTCATCCGCGCCGGCAGGCCGGGCCACATCGGCAGCGCCGGCTGGGTACGGTCAAGGGCCTGAATCTGCGACTTTTCGTCCACGCACAGCACCAGCGCCCGCTCCGGTGGGTCCAGATACAACCCGACCACGTCAGCCAGCTTAGTGTCGAAGTCCGGGTCGGTACTGAACTTGAAGGTCTCGACCCGGTGGGGTTGGAGCCCGTACTTCTGCCAGATGCGGTGCACCGTGGCCGACGAAAGGCCGACCTCCTTGGCCAAACGGCGCGCGCTCCAATGGGTGGCGGCCTTGGGCTTGCGCAGCGTCGCGCTGATCACCGCCCGTTCCTTGCCCGGCGTGATTTGGCGCGGCCGCCCGCCACGCTGCCTGGTCCGCAACCCCGCCACGCCGCCCTGACGATAGCGGGCGCGGCAAGTCGCCACGGTATTGGGCGAAACCCCCAAGCCCAGCGCCACCCCGCGCACCGTCGCGCCCCCGGCGCTGCGCAATACGATCCGTGCCCGCAAACCCAACGCCTGATTCAAGGTCGGCAGCCGCAGCCATCCTTCCAGCGCTTTGCGATCAGCCTCACTCACCACAAAATCCGCCATGCCATCCAGTATGACACACGGCTTTAGCTACTCCAACTTAAGAGACATGACACTAGGTAGGTAGGCGCCCTTGCGGCGCTGTTGATGACCCAAGGAATCGAGTTGGTGCATTTTGGTGAGTTTCTGTGCAAGATGGTGATCAGCTTCGGTAGCGCACAGCCATGGGCGAAACAAAGCATATGAAACGGTTCACGGTCTCCGTGGAGCAAGCACAATACGCCGAGTTGCGACGGATCGCCGAAAGGCACCGACCGCGGCTTTCGCTTCAGTATGTCGTTCGCTACGCGCTCCAGAAATTCGTTGACGAGAACAAGGGCAAGCAGTTGCCGCTTAAGCTTTCGGGGGATTAGAGGGCGTGGGAAGGAAGCTGAAGTTTATTGATCTGTTTGCTGGGCTCGGCGGGTTCCACGTTGCACTGAAAGAACTAGGTCACCGGTGTGTGTTCGCTTGCGAAATTGACACTGACCTCGGCACGCTTTACGAGGAAAACTTCGGCGTCAAACCACACGGGGACATCAGGACGTTGGACGTCAAGTCGGTTCCTGAGCACGACCTTTTGTGCGCCGGGTTTCCGTGCCAGCCATTCTCGAAGGCTGGTGAGCAGCGCGGGCTTGAATGCCCTCAATGGGGCGACCTTATCGACTACGTCGTGCGCATTTTGCGGCTTCGAAGACCTCAGTCATTCATCATAGAGAACGTTCCGAATCTTGTCCGCCATCGCAACGGTGAAACATGGCGGTCGATCGAGCATCGACTTCGGCTGGCAGGCTACACCGTCACCGACGGAATACTCTCGCCTCATCATTTCGGAGTGCCACAAATTCGGGAGAGGGCTTTCATTGTCGGGAGCCGGGGCGGTCTTGGAGGATTCACCTGGCCGACACCCGTTCCGAATGCTCAGCTTTCGATTCGCTCGGTTCTCGACCAGGGGCCAAAAGACGCTCGAGCGCTTCCTTCGACCTTCATTCATTATCTTAGAGCGTGGCAGCGCTTTCTCGACCGCTTCCCGAAGAGTGAAGAGTTGCCCTCTTTCCCGATCTGGGCCATGGAGTTCGGAGCAACCTATCCGTATGAGGATCAAACCCCGAAGGCCATAGGTCTTCGAAGAATTAGGGCATTCAGGGGCAGCTTCGGGCTGCCGCTCCGCGGATCTTCCTGGGACGATGTGTTGGCCACTTTGCCCCCATATGCTCGCGATCAAGCCGATCACTTTCCGAAATGGAAGATTGATTTCATCCGTCAGAATCGAGACTTGTACAAGCGTCACAGGAAGTGGATCGACGAGTGGCTGCCATCCATCCTGGAGTTCGCGCCAAGCTTTCAGAAACTCGAATGGAACTGCAAAGGCGAGAAGCGCAACATTTGGCAGTATGTGATTCAGTTCAGAGCGTCGGGAATCCGCGTAAAACGTCCGACGACTGCACCTTCTCTTGTGGCGATGACGACTAGTCAAGTTCCAGTGATCGCGTGGGAGCGGCGATACATGACCATACGCGAGTGTAGCCGTTTGCAAAGCATGGGGGAGCTTCACGCATTGCCGGCAACTCAGACTGCTGCGTTCAAAGCACTGGGCAATGCGGTTAACGCCGAAGTTGTGAAAGCGATTGCGCACAGTCTGCTCGACTCTGCGTGTTCGGAAGCCTGGCAGGATGGTGAGCGTAGGATGAGGAGAAAATTCGAAACGGCGGCCTAGTCTCGGCTGCGCGAAGGCGGAAATAGATGCAAGAGGGAAGCGTAGATTGACCGTCAAAAAGATTGACATCCGCCCAGGGGTCAGCGTTCTCGCAATTCTACGGCACCTCAATTACAAGCCTTGGTTCGCTCTCGGAGAGTTCGTTGACAACGCGGTTCAGAGCTTCCTTGAGCATCAGGCCGAACTCGAAACCATTGAAGGCAGCGGCTTCAAGTTGCGCGTGGACATAGATATCGATTCAAATCCGCCAACTCGCATCTCTATCCGAGACAATGCGGCAGGCATCGCTGAAGCTGAATATCCGCGGGCGTTCCGCCCCGCCGCCATTCCTCCAGACCGTTCAGGTCTCGCCGAGTTTGGGATGGGCATGAAGAGTGCCGCGTGCTGGTTCGCTCCGCAGTGGAGCGTCCGAACGTCGGCGCTCGCGGAGCCGGTGGCACGCACGATCCGGTTCGACATCGACAATATCGTCAACGATGACATAGAGGAGCTTGTCGTCGAATCGAAGCGCGAGAAGCGAGAAGAGCATTATACGGAGATCGTTCTGGAAAACGTGTTCCACGCCCCGGTTGGGCGTACGTTGTCCAAGTTGAAGGAGCATCTCACTGACATCTACCGAGTATTCGTTCGTGATCGGGTGCTCGATTTACGGCTCAGGGGCGAGGCTCTCACATATCGTGACCCAAAGGTGCTGCAAGCACCTTACTTCCGGGAAAAAGGTGGAGCGGAGAAGACCTGGCGCAAATCAATAGAATTCGATTTCGGTGACGGACTTGCCGTTCACGGATTTGCAGCAATTCGCGAGACCGGGAACACGTCGAGGGCGGGCTTCGCCCTCTTTCGGCGAGGACGTCTAATCCAGGGCAGCGGCGACGAAGGGTACCGGCCTTCCTTCATTTTCGGGAGCTCGAACAGCTACCGCTACCAAAGACTCTTCGGCGAGTTGCATCTAGAGGGCTTCGAAGTTAGCCACACCAAAGATGGCTTTCGGTGGGATGAGAACGAGCAGCCTTTCTTGGAGTTGCTTCGGGATCACCTCGACAGCGCCGATCTTCCGTTGCTCAAACAGGCCGAAGGATACCGCGCGCGTGCGCCCAAGAACAAACTCGTGGCGGCGGCACGCCAAGCTATCTCCAATACAACTCATGCGATGCAGGAGAGATTGCCGGAAGTACTGCCGGTAGTCGCTGGCGCAGATCCGGTCGGTACTCCCGCCCAGGACGGGCCGGCGCAGCCGACTCTCGCCGAGCGGCGCTTTGAGATCGACTTTCGCGATAAGCAGTGGTCGATCCATGTCGAGATCACGAACGACCCGGCAGAAAGCCAGTGGGTGGTTCTGAGCGACACCGGAGAGGCGCGGCAGCGACTCAGACGGATTGACATCCGCGTCTCGATGACCCATCCGTTTATGGTGCGCTTTGCTCAGTCGGACGACGAGGGTTTGGAGGCGTTACTGCGCGTCGCAGCTGCTGTTGGTCTCGCTGAAGTACTCGCTCGCGACGCCGGTGTGCGTAAGGCCGGCACGGTGCGTCGAAATATCAACGACATTCTCCGAGACGCGCTTTCGGAGCCATGAGGAAAGGTCATAGACAATGACTGACGAGGAGCCAATTCTCGTGGAGCCAATAGGCGTACCGGATGCGGACGCGCCGTGGAGGCCGGTGGTCGGTCCCGAAGCGCTAGATTTCCTCGAATCCGCCGCACCCGAAAGTAGTCGCGAAAGCATTCGCGATGCCGCGGTATCGATACTCTCTAAGGCAATCCCACCAAACGCGGACGCCGGTCAGGAGACCGGATTGGTGGTCGGGTATGTACAGAGCGGCAAAACGATGTCCTTCGAGGCGGTCGCGGCCTTGGCCCGTGATAACGGATTCCAAGTCGTTATTGTGGTCGCCGGTACCTCGATCCCTTTGCTCGATCAGTCTACAGGGCGGCTCTACCAAGACCTAAGGCTTGGAGACACCAGACGTGCGCGGCGATGGATCCAGTTTCAGAACCCAGACGAAGATGACGCAACGGTGCAGGCTATTCGAGACGTGCTCGAGGTCTGGCGGGATCCGAGCGCGCCGGAAGAATATAAGAGAACCGTTCTGGTAACTGTTCTCAAGCACCATCGCCGACTGCAGAATCTCACGGATGTAGTGAGCGCGATAGGCCTTCGAGGTACTCCGGTGCTCATCATTGACGACGAGGCGGACCAAGTGAGTCTCAACAATGAGGTCGCGCAAGGTCAAGAGAGCACGACCTACCGGCGCCTTATGGAGCTTCGTCAGGCCTTGCCGAATCACACATATCTACAATATACGGCGACGCCCCAGGCACCCTTGCTTATCAGCATTATCGACGCCCTTTCCCCAAACTTTGTTCAGGTGCTTGATCCCGGCGACGACTACGTCGGAGGGCGTGAATTCTTCGGTGCCAATCGCGCTTATGTTCGGGTGATTCCGCCCCAGGACGTTCCCACCAACGCCAATCCCCTGGTAGATGTCCCCGACTCACTATTGCAGGCTTTGCGTGTGTTTATGGTCGGCGTATCAGCCGGTTTACGGGATGGGCGAAACACTGGCAACCGGTCGATGTTAGTGCATCCTTCGCATCGAACCGTCCAGCATCAGGCCTACTATGGTTGGGTGCGGGACGTTTTTGAAGAATGGAAGCGAGTCCTCAGTCTCTCCGATGACGACCCGGATAAGCAAGAGTTGATCGAGGAACTCCGGTCAGCGCGCAACGATTTGGCGGGCACCGTTGGGACGACGCTCGCGCCCTTTGCCGAACTCGTGCCACAATTTCGCTTCGCTTTCCGCAATACTCGCATCTTGGAGGTCAACGCTAGAGCCGGTCGAACGCCACCGGTTGACTGGCGAAGTGCCTATGGATGGATTCTTGTGGGCGGCCAAGCCATGGACCGCGGTTTTACTGTCGAGGGGTTGACCGTCACCTACATGCCTCGAGGCGTGGGGGTTGGGAACGCGGATACGGTGCAACAGCGCGCCCGGTTTTTCGGTTATAAGCGGCCGTATATTGGCTACTGCCGTCTCTACTTGGAGCAGGGAGCATTGAACGCCCTCCGAAGCTACGTCGAGCACGAAGAGGACATTCGGGGCCAGTTGCAGTTGTTTCAGCAGAACGGTCGCCCACTCAATGAATGGAAGAGGGCTTTTGTTCTGGATAGGGCTCTCAGGCCATGTCGCGATAGCGTTCTTGAATTCGACTATATGCGCGGGCGATATTCGGATGAATGGGTGAACCCGCGCGTGGTTCTGGCCTCTGATGAAGTGCTTCGTGCCAATCGCGAGACGGTAGCCGGATTCATGCGACAACTCCAGTTTACCGAGAGCCAAGGGCATCCCGATCGAACCGAGGTGCAGCGCCACACTGTCTGTTTCGATGTACCGTTGGCCACGGTCATCGATCTTCTCCTCGTGCGCTTGCGTATCACCGGCACGACTGATTCCCAACGTTATACTGGGCTCCTCCTGCAACTCAGCAAGGCTCTAGAGGACAACCCCGAGGAAGTGTGTGCCGTGTACCGCATGAGCCCGACTACCAGGAGAGAGCGCAGCATCGATGAGGATGGTGAAGTACCGAACCTCTTCCAGGGCGAGGCGCCGGTGAATCCTCGCGATCGTCGAGGCGAGATTTATCCCGGCGATCGCGCGATTCGGCAAGACGATAATGTGACCGTCCAAATCCATACGCTCAACCTTACACGCGACGATTCCGTTGTCTCCGAGGAAGTCGTGGTCACACCGGTTTGGGTTCCCGCGCGGTTAGCACGCGGTTGGATCAGCCAAGAGCAGGGCTAGGCGCTGATGGGGATCGAACTTGTCGAAATATTTGAGAGCATCCGTGCGCCAGCGATAGAGGTTCCCGCGAAGCCTGTATACGCCGTGATTCCTGTCCCTGGCAGCACGAGCTACTTTCTGGGCAAGGACGCCGAGGCCCTGCCTTGCCTTTTAGTTGCGACGGTCGACAAGCCCGGGAGGCTCCAGCCGCCGATCAGACTGGAAAGCTTGGACGTTCAGTTCGATCTGGCATGTCATGTCAGGAAAGAGCGTGCGGTCGACCAGCAGGGCACCTTCACTGTCATACGCTGTCGCTCTCACGATCTCGAGACGGTTAGGTACTTTTTGTCAGTATGCGAAACAATCCTGCGGATCTTAGGAGACGATCCAACGCGCGCCGGCTTGTCCTCCGTCGTACAAAGGCTGGCCGCGATCTTTCAGAAGATGCAGAAGGCGCCGACACGTTCCATCGATGGCTTGATCGGCGAGCTATATTTTTTGTGGCGTAGCGCTAACCCAGTCCGAGCGCTCAACGCATGGCGAACGGACGAGAACGCACGATTTGATTTCTCAGACGGGGATGTGCGCATAGATGTGAAGGCGACAGGCCGCCGGAGTCGTGTACATACTTTCTCATACGATCAGTGCAACCCGCCGCCCGGAACTCTAGCGATCGTCGCATCGCTATTCATTGAACGCGCTGCAAACGGCATGACCCTGCAATCTCTGCTCGGCGAGATTGAACGAATGGCGACTGCTCAGGCCGATCTCGTGTTCAAGCTGCACGAGGTGGCTGTCGGAACTCTGGGAGCATCTCTCAATGAGTCGCTCAGCCAGCGATTTGATGTGAGGCTTGCCGACTCCTCGCTAAGCCTTTTCGACCTCCGCGACGTGCCGGCAATTCGCGGGCCACTGCCTGTCGGAGTTAGCGATGTTCACTTCCGCTCTGACCTTTCACCGCTCCGAGCTCTGTCTATTCAGGCTCTGATCGATAGAGATCCCGTCTTTTGGGATTTGCTGCCGCGGACGGAAGACGCCTGACCAAGAAAGAAGCGTAGGTGAATAGCCGGGTGATGCCAAGAGCGGTCTCTGAAACTCGCTTCGGCTGTCCCTCTCTTAGCCGAAGCTCTTTTCATACCGGCTCCAAGCTTCCCCAATATTCACGAATTGCCGCCCAGGTTCCACGCATCTGCGTAACCAATTGTCGAAATCGAGCCGCACATTGTGAGCGACCTCGAAAGACTCGACCTGGAACCGCTCGGCGAATAACTGATCATCCATTCCCTTCAGTTCGTTGATCAACTCGACGATGCTCTTCATTGACGTTCCTCCGCCGAACTCCCATCGGCTAGGCGGCACGCTTTCGTCCCGAGGGTGCAATATAAGAGGCGACTTCTTTTCGGCTGGCGCCCATCCTTATTAGAGAGCGAACCATGAGATCGATACTGACCGAGGAATCCGCTGCCTCGATCTTGGCTACTCTTGATTGGCTCGACCCGAGTAACTTTCCCAGTTGATCTTGAGTTAACCTTTGTCTCGCCCTCTTAACTTTCACTGCATCAGCCAGCCCCAGTTTCAGTTCGACAATGGCTGCTTCTTCATCGATCAGCCCAAGCAATTCTGCCGCGCCGCCGACTCTCCATCCCGCGGATTCAAGCCGCTTTCTCTTTTTGTTATCCACGAACAAATACCTACCAAGCGATTTCGTATTTCCGTAGGCACGCCCTGCACCGCTCGATGACCTCAGATGGCATCTGCCTGGCCTTCATGCTGCCATGAAGCCAGGTCAGCGGCCTATGGGGAGCCTTGATCGCTATGGTATATGTCAAATCCGACATGACCGCAATCGGGCGCTGGTCGCGAACCGCCGACGCATCACACCTGTAGTCCTTCAGAACGGCGCGTCTTCAGCCAGCGTCACGGGCTCATCTATGACGCTCGCCGCGGCTGGCGACGGTCCGAGGAACTGAATGCGCAAGGCTACGATCTCCGGGCGCCGAAACCTGCCGCCTTCGGTCGGCTCATATTCGCGAACCCTGATGCTGCCCTCTACGTAGACCTGGCGGCCCTTCTTCAAATTTTGATGGCACACCTCGGCGAGCTTTCCGTATGCCACGACCGTTAGCCAGTCGGTCCGCTCCCGCCGATTGCCACTCCGATCCGTAAACGAGTCATTCATGGCGATCGACAGGTTGGTAACCGCTCGCTTGGACGCCGGCATGTAACGGATTTCCGGATCGTGTCCGAGGTTTCCGATCAGCATGACCTTGTTGAGAGACATAGTACTGCACCTCCTCACTTCATTGATTGTGTTCAGCACGCCAGACGGCGTTTTCGACCTTCGGTTCATCACCGCGCTTGAAGAACTCGACGAAACACGACCAGTGGAAGACGGCGAATCCCGCCCAAAGATGAATCTTGAGCCAATTCGAAGAATCGGCGACTTCGCACCCGCAAACTACACATTTCATGTTGGTCAACTCCTTCGCCCGCCCGCTTGCCGACAGGCCAGGGCGCTTCAGCTTTAATCGCGCACAAATTTTTCGCGTCCCTCTCTCAACCAACAATGGAGAGGGACGCGCTGATTTCTCGACGCGATCGGCGCAGCGCTGCACTTGTGACGAAGACTCCGAGTCGTCCGGTGAAGCCGGTCGGCGCATGTGCCAGTGGAGCGAGCGCCACCACCAAGCCTTGTCTGAGAGAAAGGGAGCTCCTGAGCGGTCATGGAAGCACTGGTTTGATCGGGGCGCCAACGCATTTCTCCTCACCGCCTCACTCCGTGTACGCGATTGACACTGTGAAGAATCCGATCGGATACGCTCTTAAATCCTGTGCTTAAGTTGGGTTGAAGAACTTCCAACGCCGTGGATTTCTCGCGGTTGCGGCTGACCGTCTGTCGAAGCCGATCGCGATCGTCGGTGTATATCGACGCGGCCTGCCGCGCGCGGCTGATCGAGACGTAAAATTGTTTGCGGTTTACAAGCTGCGCCGAGCGGGTGGTGTCGACGTTGACGATGACTCGATCAACCGTTGCTCCCTGACTGGAATGTGACGTGGATGCATACCCGTGGTCAATATGGCGCAGCCGCTCAGGCGCAGCGCTGATCTCCCTGCCATCGTCCATGCGGAGACTGGTGCGGAGAGAATTGATCGCCACAATGGTGGCGAACTCGCCATTCGCGACTCCGAGCGTTCGATCAGGAGCTCGGAACTGGATCCGGTCTCCCGGGGAAAATGCGCGCTGCTCGGGACGGAACACGGCGACACCGGTGAGGCGAGAGGGGAAGTACTCGACGGCTCGACCGTCAAAAGTTTTGACGGTTAGGCGATGTCGCCCTCGGTCCACGTTTTCGACGGTCGCGTATGTGTCTCTCTCAAGGGCGTGCCGCCTGCTTCCGCGCGTAAATCGGATGACATCGCCAGCTTCGTAGTTGTATGCGCGTCCGCGCTGCTGGCGCGTGAAATCGCGCCCCACGAGAATGGTTTGCTCGGTTTCTGGACCTCTGATGAGGCCCGCCTGCTTGAGCGCTGCTCGAATCGCGGCATTAAGCTCTCGCCGCTCCTCGTTGGCCGGACTCACTACCAACACTCGCTTTCGCAAACCGTGAGCGGTGACATATTCCGCCGCAATTGAGCGGTAGCGTTCCTTGGCGTCCACGACTTCGCGGATGTCGCCGCGCTGATCCAGCACCGACAGTGCTTCCGAAATCCTGCCTGCGGACACGTCCAAGACGGATTGGCGCAGACCCGGGTCGCGCTGCCGGCGAATCGTCTCGAGGCGCGCGACAGCCATTCCCGCCTGCTGCATCTGATAAATCGGCCTTCCCGCTTCGATCGCGTGGTGCTGGCGCTGGTCGCCGACGAACACGATTCGATCAACCTCGGTATCGCGTGCTTTGCGCAGAAGCCCGTTCACCTGGCGCGTTGCGAGCAGGCTCGACTCGTCTATGATCCAGAGTTCCTTGCGCGCCGGTTCAATCGGATTTTCGAGCAGACTGGCCACGGTTCGCGCAGGTAGCCCCGCTTCCGAGAGCGCCTTTACGGCACGAGTGGTCGGCGCGAACCCGCGCACCAGATACCCGCGCTCGGCCGCGAATTCCTTGATCGCGCCGACTGTGGTGGTCTTTGCTGTACCGGCGCGCCCATCGATCGCGGTCACCCAATGGGTTGCGCAGACCGTGATTTCCGCGGCTTCGGCCTGGTCGGCTAGAAGGCCGCGCTTCACGGCCCACGACTTCAGCTCGTCGTTGGGCGCGATCGCCTTACTGCGGCCAAGCCCGTCGCGCATTAGCGCGATGTTCTCTCTTTCGAGTGCGACCATCTCGGGGGTAGTGTACGCACCCTGGGGAGAGGCGATCGCATTTCCGACTTGGATAAGTTCTCCCGTTTGTTCGTGACGCCCGCTCTCAACCCGCACTTGACCGAGGTCCCCGACTCCCATCAGGTGCTGCAAGGCGGTCGCCTCAAGTGCGCGGCGGTCGACGACGGCTTCTCGCTCCGTGTTGTGCGCTGCGCTTAAGCGCAGCGCTTCGGCGAGCGGCTCTCGAGCGCCGAAAGCCAGCACTCCCCGAGTGTTGGCAACCGAAGCGACACGCTCGACAGTGATTCCATATTCTCGCGCGCGCACCTGCCATTCGGCTTTGAGACTCTGCTCATCGCGAAGGTCTTTCGCTCCGCGTGTCTGATGTGCGACGTTCTGCGCCGCAGCGGCGCCGTTCAGTCCCTGCCGCAAAAGCTCTTCCTCGATGTCCTGGCGGCGGCGCGAGAACGCCATCACCTGCTCTCTCGTGTAGCCCTGGAGTTCCCAGCGGCCGTCTGCGCCTGTGACGTTGATTCGATAGCCGAGCGTTTCGACCTCGCGTGCGAGCTCAGATCGATAGACTGCGGTCGCAAAGGTCTGGGAGCGATAGATCTCGATTGGATCGAGACCGCGCCATGCAGCGTCAGGCCGCCGCGTCATGTTCGCGATAACGACGTGAGTATGCAGATGCGGGTCCGGGCCATAGCCGTCGTCCGTGCTGTTTGGCGACGGCCGGGCGGCGGCGTGATCGAAGCGCGCAGCGACAATGTTTTCAGTAACCACCCATTCGCTTCCGCCGCGTTGCCGGGAAAGCGCGTAGCGCTCCAGCTCCACGAGCGCGCGGCTTACCGAACTGCGATGGGCTTCAAGCAAGCGGCCGTCTTCGCCCAGCAAGGCTTGAATGCTTACGGATTTAGGAGCGTTGAACGTCGCGTCCCACCCAGCGCGACGGTCGTCATAGCCACCGGCCTGTTGGACGAGCACCTGCCCGGTCGCCGGATGCAAGCCACGCAAGACAGCGCGAAATGCTTCGGTCGTGACTTCGCCAGAAAGTCCGAGCGCCGCTGCTCCGTTGCCGAACCATCGGCCGACGACGCGTCGTTCTTCCGTGTAGTAGTCATCCTGCGAGTACTTTTCCTCGTAGTAGGACTCGGCTTGCTTGGCGCTCAGCGCCCCTTTCGACATTACGAGCATGGCTATGCGAGGGGTCGCTTCATTCGTGAAGCGGGTTGATCGCGGCTGCCGTCCGCGGCGAAGGCGTGCATTTCCTGCGTGCAGTCAGTCGAAGGCGGAGCCGAGTCTGGTTCCGATTGCTCCTCTGTAGAGAGTCGCGGAACGAATCCTGGCTCTCGCGTGATCGGATTCAGATACGAAAATTCTACGATGGCGCGCCGGTGGCCCGTGATGCAGAGATAGCCCTCGAACGGCTGCAGCATCTGAATCTCGCTGGCAAGCGCCGCGCTCTCGACGACGCGCTGCGGATGAATCGTGAAGCCGTCGCGGACCTCTCGTGGGCCGGCACTGGCGCCGACCTGGGTCCGGCTTATTTCGCGCTCCCCGATCTGGGCGCTCGACCATCGCGCGGTGTCGGGCTCGCCGGTCCGAAGAATCAGTTTGGTTGCGGGCGCAGCGGCCATCGTTGCCGTCTGGTCGCGGCCATAGAGAGCGCGTAGCTGCGTGATCGCCTGAAAGCCGAGGACCGCGCAAAGACCCCGCTTGCGTCCTCGCACAACCAGCGATTCGAGTTGTGCCTGCCGTCTCAGAATCGGCAGTTCGTCGGCGATAATCCAAGTGTGTTCGCGAGATACCTGCGCCGCCATCAGACGGCGAACCAGGCAGTCCAGCCACACGCTCTGAAGCGGCGAAGCCGCCTCGCGCGAATCTTCCGTGGAGCTGAGGAAGAGCCATCCCTTCCGGGATTCAGCCCATTCGACAGCGCTCCACCGTCGATCGAACTGCTGGGGCAGATGACGAAACGCCTTGGTCGCGTTGAACGCGGTCGCGACTATTCCGGCACCTTGCTCGTGCGCGCCCGGATCGATCAGCGCTTCGGCGGGAATGCCCCGGAACGCTTCCTTGAGTTTCGCCCTTGGCAACCCGAGGAGCTTTGGAATGTCCGCCGGATCGCCGGTGCGGACTATATCGAGCAATCCAACGATTAGCGTCCGAGCGGACTCCCTGAAGAAGAAGTCCGCACCGCTTTGGCTGAAAGGATTGGCCGGGTCTGGAAGGAGCGCTGTAGCGAGCGCCTCGGCGTCCATTGCTTCGCTTCCGGGTCGAAGCTCCGCCCAGGGTGCCCAGCCGGGACAGCGCACATCGAGCGGATTCAAAATCAGATCGCCGCGCTCAGGACTGAAGAACTCCGGCACGTACTCGCATTCCGAATCAAGCACGATCGCCGTCTCGGCGCGCGCTTCGATCTGTCTTAACAGACTTCGAATCGTGGTCGATTTACCCGAGCCGGGTGAGCCGACGAATAAAAAATGCTGCGATTCGATCGAGCGTGGAATTCTGACGCCGCCAATTTCGATTCCATCGCCCCTGAGCTCGCGTGCGAGCTTTCTGGGCGCAATGACGTCGGTGCCGCGAATGTATTGATCATCGGCGGCGTCGAGTCGGCGCGGAAAGAGAAACTTTCCCACCGCGAGCAGAATCAGACCGGTCGGCATCAACGCCCAGAGCGAGTAGTGGGCGATCCAGATCGCGAACGAGTGCCCGAAGTAGAAGCTCCGGTTTAGAAACTCGTACATGCTTCCGGCGGGATAGCGCCCGCCGCGATATGGCAGCGATAGGAACGAGAGGGGAAGAACCTGAGTGAAAACCCACGCGAGTATCCAGCGGCCGAAGTACTCGTGAGCAGCCCAACCTCCATAGCGGCCAACCCAGTACCACACGAGAGCGACCGCAGCGGTTGCCCACAGCGCCACGGCGATCACGAGTATCCGCATCGCCATCTGAGCCCACATCTGGAGCGATGTAACTCCAGCGCGCCACCTTACCGCCGGCCGAATGCGCGTGTTCACCGACCTTCCTCCGTCTCGGTCGATAGCTGGGCGATGTAGTGGCGGGCGGCCTCCTCGCAGGCGTCCATGATCGAATCGATGGCGGCTACGCCAAGTGTCTGGTCGATGGAGTGAAAAACCGCCGAGCGTGTTTTGACGATCTCGAAGAGCATCTGGCCGTACCGCTTCGATTCGGTCTGCTCGATGAAATCGCAGAGTTTTCTAATTGCTTCGAGCTTCATGAGCATCGCGGTCTGCGTCGCCGATTCGATCTCGTTGACTCTGCCCTCGTTTTCAAAATGCCGGACGATGATCGACTGGATGAGCGTGGTGGGCGCCGTGCCCAAGCTCAGCGCTTGTTGCTCGATGCGAAGCGCGATCGGCTGCGGTACTCTGATGTTGAAGCTCTTCTTATCCGCGCCGCTTGAGTCCGTCTGCTGTTGTTCCGCACTCACGATCTTCTTCCTAATGAGGTTTGCTGACGCTCTTTCGTGGGTTTATCTCACGTCACGAACGCTAGCGGCTGATAGCACTGTGGAATCGGGCTCTATGCGCCATCCGAATGCCCGATCGGCTAGCGCCCTTCATCAAGGGATGAGTGACGTGTCAAAGGATTCCACGTGCGAAGCACGTCAACGGACCTCAGGCCCACGAGAATCACGCCTGCGCCCTGAGAGTGCCGCTGGACGGAGTACCAATAGCTCCGGCGGAATGACTGCTATTACCGCTCGAACGTGACCACGTTTGGAACTCACGGTCGGCCTCGAGAAAGGCGTGAAGGATTTCTGGGATGAGAGTCTTTGAGTCCACCGACTCGCCGTGAACATGCTGGTAATAAGACGCGTACCGCTCTAGTTCAGCGTTAAGGTCGCCTGTGAGTGCGATGCGCACTTGCACCGATCGAAGCGGCTTGGAAATGCGAGCGAGTTTCATATCGAACCTCCGTTGATGAGGGAAAAATAAAGGGCCGCCTGGGCTGCGAGCAGGGCAACCGCGGTCCCGATCGCAGCGGTCGCGATGCAGCGTTCCTTCCAGTCGTCGGTCCCGGCGAAGAGCAGCGCCGCGCCGCTGAGCGTGGCGAGGGCGATGGTGCGCGGGGTCGCCGTCCAGTATGGGAGGCGACCGATAACGATGAGGAAGGCTGTTGCGGCCGTCAGCAGTGTTGCCGCTATACCGAGGTATCCCAGCGGGGTTGTCTGTGTCCGCAAGATGATTCCTCCTCCTGTCAGAAAAGAGACGGCGAGTAGGGAAACAGGTAGCTCATGAGTTGAATCGCCCCGAGCGCAGCCGAACCTCCGAGTCCTGCTGCCGCAAGGCGGCTTACGCCCGCGCTGTGTCCGCCCGAGGTTGCGTAGAGAACGCCAGACCCCACGAACGACATGACGACGAGCGCATGCGCGACGGGGCCGCTGAGATCGGTCTGAAGGCTGGTCAGAGTCTGATCCCACGGCAGCGTCCCCGTCATCGCCGTTGCCCAGCACGAGGCTGGGCGAAGCACGAAAGCCGCTGCAGCACAGTACGCCATTAAAAATCTTCCCGTCCGCTTCACTACTTCCCTCATTGCACCTCTCCTTCATCTCCCGTGCGGGAGTTAGTCGCTGTCTTCTGTGCGCCGTAGGCGGAATCCCGACTTCGGGTCGTGACCTTCGATGGCTGCGATTCCAGTCAGCCGCCGACCGTTCGGCGTCTGAGCAATCGACACGATTAGATCCACCGCCTCGCAGATGAGCTTCGGCTGCGGCGGCACATTTGCTTCCTGAACCAATGTTTCAAGCCGGATGAGCGCAGACTCCGGACCCGCGGCATGAATAGTCGTAAGGCCGCCGGAATGGCCCGTGTTCCAAGCCTTGAGAAGCGTCAGCGCTTCAGCACCGCGTAACTCGCCTACGACGATCCGGTCAGGCCGAAGCCGCATTGTCGTGCGGAGCAAACGAAGCAGGTCCGTCGTCTCAGTCGTGTGCAGATAGACAGTGTGCGGATGCTGGCAGCGAAGCTCGGCCAGGTCCTCAAGGATTACTGTGCGATGCGCGGCATCGAACTCCACCAGCAACGCGCTGGCGAGTGTCGTCTTGCCAGACGCTGTCGGACCGGCGATGAGAATGTTGTGCCGTTCACGCACGGCGCTGGCCAGAGCTTCGGCCTGGCGGGCTGTCATCACGCTCGCCGACGCATAGTCTTCCAGCGTAAAGACCACGGGCGCGGGTTTGCGGATCGAGATGACAGGTGCCAGCGTGACCGGCGGCAGAACACCGGTGAATCTCGCTTGTGAGATCGGCAGCTCGGCTTCGAGAATCGGGTTCCTGTCGTTTGCTACCCGATGGTTGAGCGCCGCAACCGTTCCTATCAGCTCTTCGGCTTCGGGATCAGACATCGTGCCGACAACCTCCATGCCGTGCCCGTGACGATCCACGACGACCTCGCCGCTGTGATTGCGCATCACTTCGATCACGTCCGCGCCATCCTCGAGCGCGCGGAGCATGAGAGGACCGAGCGCCCGGCGAAGCTTTTCGTCGAGGCGCGCGCGGATTACTGGATGCAGAACTTGAAGCGCCATTCTGATCACCACGTCAGCAAGGGAACTGCTACGGACCTGATGGCTGAAAGCGGAAGCGGGCCGTAGTAGCGGCTGTCGAAGCTCCTCGGGTCGTTGAATCCAAAGAGCCAGACGGAACCGGCTGGAACTCGGTACTGGCCCGCAGAGATGCGAGGCAGCCTCCGTCCGCTGCCGTCACGCTGGGCGGTCGCGCTATGGGCGAAGCTCTCTCCGTTGATCGTAACGAAGTCCGGCCTGATCTCGACCTGGTCGCCGGGAAGGGCGAGCAGGAGTTTGCCTATCGGAGCGGCATAGTCGGGACATTCGGAAATCGGTGAAACCGATAGGTAGCCGCGCGAGACAGCGAAGCGCGCAATGTTCGAAGGCAGGCACGCGGCGACGAGTTCGCCGCGCAACAAACTGCTGGCGGCACGCATCTGATAGATCCCGGCGGGCGTCGAGCTGTCGGTCAGCGCGATACGAAGGTCAAAACCCTCGAAAGCAAACGCCATCGCGAAGGTCGCGGCGGCCAGCGAGGCGACGACCGACGCGAGCCTATGCAGCCGATTTGTCATTGCCGATACGGGGCAGGGAGCGTCAGGTCAGTTGTGATTTCGACGTTGAAGAGATAGCCGGGGCGAATCTCGATGGTTGGCGGAATGTTCATCCCGCGCTGGAGCGACTGCTGCACCACACCTCCCATTTGTCCGCTCACGGCCGCGCCGCCCATCTCGCTGGCCATCGCCAGCGGACTCATGCCGTAGCTGTATCCTCCGTTTGGCGAGACCCCGGCGCTGCCGCCGTAGAGTCCCATCTGGCCGACCATCTGACCGGCACCGATCAGGCTCACAACAGCCGCTGTGCCGAAGGTTTTGAGGTAATGGTTGTCGACTTGGTCTTCCAATCCGCCATAGCCTTGCGCGTCGGTCGCCGGCATCGAAGGCAGATCGAGGCTCGCCGTGTTCGGAAAGATCAGGCGCCGCCAGTTGACCGCGATCCGATCTTGTCCGTACTGCGTGCTGGTTGCGTAGTCACCAACAATGCGCGAACCCTGCGGGATGAGCAGATAGCGGCCGGTTGCCGAGTCATAGACATTGGCAGCAACCTGTGCGAGCACCTGCGCTGGCGCACCGCTGTTGATGCCGGTCATAAGAACGGCGGGAATTACCGTTCCGGCCATCACTGTGTAGGGCGGTGCGGGTTGATGATAAGCCGCCTGCGCCATTGCGCCCGTCACGCTCGAAGTTGTCTGGCTGGCGGCTTCGCCCTGCCCGAGTTGCGATGGTGCTCGGGCGACTTCGAGCGTCGATCCCGAATGCAGAGCGTCAATCAGGATCGGTGCTTGGAGCGCGCTCAAGTACGAGTGCTCGCGCCACTCTGAGAGTGCGCTCGGCTGGCGGATCACGGATTGTTCCTGTCTCATCGCGAGTGGCTGCGCGACGGGTGTTGCGGGCGTTGACGCCGACACAATCGTCTTCGAGGGCGGCCTCGGCATTGAAGGGTCTTCAGAATGCGGCCAGTCGGCCGGCGTCGCCTCCTTGCCAGCGGATGCTCCGCTGTGGACGGCGGCTAACTCGCGCGCGTGATTCCACGAGAGCCCAAGCGCTCCGACGAAGACCGCGATCATGATGACAACCACTCCGAGATAGTAGCCGCGGCGGCTCATACGTCCGCCGCCGCTCGTGTCGGGTAATTTCATAGCGGTCGGCGGCGTGGATGAAGTCGGTGAAGAGTTGGGCGCTACATTCGCGTTCGGAGTTGCTGCCACGGCTACACCCTTCCTTCCCTGGCCGCTCCGCTGTAGGTGATCGTGACCCTGTCCTGCTCGCGCCCAACGCCCGCGAGCAGTACTGCCTGGTCGAACAGCCGGTCGACGATGTAGTAGTTGCCGGCGATTCGATAGTTCGCGAGGCCGTCCCCTGCGGGACCCGCGACCAGAAGCGCCGGGGCGTCCGTCGCTTTCATTCCGGCCGCCATCTGGATGTAGGTGTGCGCGCCGTCATCGAAAGCACGAATCGGTTTCCATGGAACGTTCGGACCGCTGATTGAGTAGCTGAGGTTGAGTTCCTTTTGGGCGAGGTCGGCAACCAGGCTCGCCTGTTTCCGAGTCTCGTGAGGATCGGCCGCGAGCTTCTTCGCCTGCTCGCTCGCCACAAGCAGATCTTTCGGAAAGTAGAATCCCGCTGCCTGCGTGAACTTCTCCGTCCGGCGCGCGACCAGATTTAGCCTGTAAGTACGGCGGTTGGTCATGATGACAAGATTGCTCGATAGCGGCGCGTCCTTGGGCTTGATGAGTACGTGTGGGAGCGGAGTCTGCGGGTCACCGCTGCCTGCGACCTGAATGAGCCAGCGCTCGCTGTCGCCTGTCGCCACGTCGGTCACTGTTTCACCTTCGGCGAGCGTGAGGTCCGTCACGTGAAGCGGCGCGCAAATCAATGTGGGTGGGTTGTTCAAGAGATCGTATGGATAGAGGATGCGATCACCCGGAATGATCGGCGCCTGGCCGGTACGCTCAAACGCACGCACCGCCGCCCGCACGGACTCTGACTCGAGACTGAGCGGATCGACCGGATTTGGCGGCTCGGTTGCGCTCTCGGGTTCCGACTGGATTTCTGTCGCGATGACAAGCGGCGGCGCTTGCTTCTGCTGGGTGCAGCCGGCAAACGCCGCCATGATCGAGCACCATAGAGCGACGATGAACGCCGTCTTCAGAAAGACAACGGTAAGTCTGAAGGCAACGCGGAGCGTTGCTCCGATGAATCGCAACACAACAATCGCGTAACGAACTGCGCGCGGATAAGAAGCGATGGTTTCGTTTTCTCTTTTCATTGGCGTTGCTCTGTCCAGGAAATATCGCCGACTGTGAAGCCGAGCGGATTGATGAGCGTGGCCGAAAATTCGGCTGGTGGATTGAGCGCGACCGTGAGTACCGCTTCCCAATTGCTCGCTGGGCCGGTATCGCCTGAAAGACTCCAGTGATGCTCCGTCCAGCGCACCTGGTAGGTCTGCGCGGACAGTCGCAATATCGAATCGATGTCGATGGTGACGCGGCTATCGCGGGCGACCTTGAATGGGTCGTTCGCGTGGTCGTCGTCGTTGTACCAGTGATCGAGGTAGTGGAGCGCGGCGGCATTCGCTCGCGCCCTCACGCGATTCAGCGTTTCACTCTCTGCGAGCGGATCGCCAATCACTTCCCGTGCGTCGCGGATGAACCCAGCGACCTCGTAGCGAACGATTCGGTCCTCTCCAAACATTGGTTGGGGTACGCTGACCGCTGTTGGCGCGCTCAGCGCAAATCCCTGACGATCGACCGTGACGACATAGGGCACGTATCGGCTGCGAACGGCGAGATAGATGCTCCCGCCGGCGAGAACCAACGCGACGGCCATGGCTCCCGTGGCCACGATCCGCCAATTGCGGGCCGCCTCTTCTAGTTCGCGATACCGGTTGCGAAAGAGCTGGCGCGCTTCGTCCTGTGGATCACCAACGGTCCGGTTAATTGCCGTTGCCATTGCCGTCCCCTTTGCCGTTAAGCCGTGTGAAATCGACCGTGATGCCGAGTTCGCGGGTCAGATTGCCTGCTTTGCTCGGCTGGTATTCGAGCGCTGCGCCTCCCGAACCGCCCCCGGAGGGCGGTGATAGTCGTGGGCCGTTGGATCGCTGACTCGGCGGAGGCGGCGAAGGATTAGGTGGTGGTTCTTTCGTCGAACGGCTGCGTTCGGCGTCCTGGCGCCGCTGATTCTCGGCGTGACGCCCCTGCCCTTCCTGGCGCTCGTGGCGAACGGCACTCCGCGCCGCGCCGATTCCGTTTGCGACCGCCTTGGTGACAATCGCCGCCATCGCCACCTGCCCCACCATCCGTTCCAGCGACATGCCGACGGCGCTGCGGGTAATAGCCGCCGCGGTGTTGGGAATACTCCAAGCGAGCCACGCAAAGACGATCGCCGCCCCCATGATGGTGAGCGGCAGTGTCACGTCAGCAGTTGTCCAACCGGCGAGTGCGGTGTTCCATCCGGCAGCGATCGTCATTCCTACGCCGACCATCAGGTAGAGGAACATCAGCTTCGTTCCAACGCCCGCGATCCAGTTGAGATAGCCTTCGCCGAATCCCCACGTCCATCGCGAGCTTGAAAAGCCGAGCAATAGTATCCCACCTGCCATGCCGACGTAGGTTTCCGCGAGTGTCAGCACCATCTCGACGGCTATGAGCAGGAAAGACGCGAACGTGACGAGGCCGGCAAGCACACCCACAAGAGCCGCGACCGACATGTTAAACCAAGAGAGGGAAGCGAAGCCGCGAAGAATGGTCTGGAACAAGGAGAGTCCAGCCGTAAAGACCTGACTCGGACTTAGGTTCGGCACTCCAGCGACACGGGCGCCGATTTGTTCGAAGCTCTCGATGACGCCTGTGAACCAGATAGGCGCGTTCGCGATCATCGCAAAAATGAAACCGAAGGCGAGCAGCTTCTTGGCGAGGTTGCCGAGCACGATCGTGACCGGCTCGTCCTCGAACATCATTTGGTAGGCAGTGAAAATGATCTCGATAGTCGCGAGCGCGAAGAACACCCGCTCCGCGAATGGCTGCATGATCGCCATGTAACGTTCGCCTGCCCACTGAAAGGTCTGCGCAATTTGATCGAGATTCTGCATCGCCTCTCGCTCCTTGAAGGGATTACGGCGTCGGTGGCGGCCATCCTTTGGGCGGGAGTCCTGGAAGACCCGCATGTGGCGCTCCCGGTGCCGACCAGGTCTTCGGATAAGGAAGCGGCGTACCGATACTCGCTCCCGGCTGTTCGGTGACGCTCAACAGCACTTCGCAGTTTTCCGTGCGACGATGGTCGGGCGCCTTGCAGTAGCTGACCGCTTCGCGCCAAAGATCTGTGTTGCGTTGGTACTGGTCGTGCCAGAAGTCAGACCCAAAGTTGCTCTCGGTCAGGGCCTTCGATGACCGCATTGCATTCAGCGGTTCCGGTTCGGCCGACTCGCGATTGCAACCCGCGAGTGAAACAGCGACGAAGATCAGAACGAGAACCGTTTTTCTCACGGCTGTCCTCCAGCCGGCAGACCCGCATGGGGAGCGTTGGGGCTGGACCATGTCGACGGATACGGGACGAACGGTCCGCCGCTCAGCCACTGCTGTTGTTGCGCTTGCGCCTGCGCAGCCTGACTGACCTGGTTGGCGGCGACGACGTTTTGGGCATTGATCATCGCGACCATCAGCTGACGCAGCATCTGAAGTTGCTGCACCTGCTGAAGAGCGATCTCGTTTCCGACCTGGATCGCCTGCATCCGCCCAACCGCGCCCTGATTCTTCGCCTCAAGCGCCGTGAGTGTCGCCTGTTCGGCTTGAAAGTCCTGCGCTTGCGCCGCCGCGGCTTGGAGAGTGCCGTTGAGAGTGTTGAGCGTACTCGTAAAACCCTGCGCCGCTTGCGGTGCGACGTTGCCGGACTGCGATGCGACATAGCCGGGGAATATGCGCTTAAATTCCGAGCTGAGATTAGAAAGCGTGTACGAAAGCCCCTGCTGCTCGGCGACGATATTGCCGAGATTCGTGAGGAGCCCCTGATTGGATCGCCACAATCCCGCGCCGCCACCCGTCGTGTTTTGCACGGCGTATTGGAGTTGAGCCGCCAGAGTTTGGACCGCCGCTGTTTCCTGCTGAAGCTGGTTCAACTGCCGTGCGAACATGCTCGGATCGAAAACGACCTGCGCCCCTCCGAACTGCGCCCAGGCCGGCGCGGTCTGTAAGACCATCACGAGGAATACGCACGCCGCACGACCGCACGAGTGCATCGGCTTTGGAAAACCCGCGTACCTCATTGCACCACCTCCGTGACTGCTCCGTTGATCGATTCGATGGCGGGTGCTGCTTCGCTCCGAATTGTCTTCGTCGGCTGCGCAAGCTCCTCGAGGTAGCGCGCCCAGTCGGAAAGCCCGCGCGCGCGAAGCCACTGTGTGACCCAACTGCTGCCGTGCTCGCGACGAAGTCTCTTGACGAGTTCGATCTCCTCGCGCGATCCCGCTCCTGCAAACGCAAGTGCGGGCGCTGTGAGTGGGAGCGACAACAGCCGACGGAAGAGCGCCGACGCGAAGTAGTACTGGCGCTTCGGCGTGGCGCCTGCCACTAATTCGATCTGCCGCTCTGTGAGTCCGAATTTGCGATAAAGCTCCGCTGTGGCCGGATTGCGCGCCTCGGCGTTCGGCAGATAAATCTTGGTCGGGCAGGATTCCAGAATCAGATCGCGAAGCGATGAATTGGCGACCTCGGTCACGCTCTGCGTGGCGAGGATTACCGCCGCGTTCTTCTTGCGCAGAGTTCGCAGCCACTCCTCGACCTTTGCCCCGAACGTGCCGTTCATCAGCATCACCCATGCCTCATCAAGCACGACGATCGTCGGCCTGCCGTCGAGCCGCTGGTCAATCCGGTGAAACAGGTAAGTAAGCACGGGGAGCAGCACGCGCTCGCCCTGGGCCATCAGCTTTTCGATTTCGAAGGTGATGAACCGCGACGCGCCAAGACCGTCCTCTTCCGCATCCACAAATCGCCCCATCGGCCCCGAGAACGAGTAAAAGCTCAGCGCGTCGCGGAGTTCGTGATCTTGTATCGTTGCGATGAGATGAGTAATCGTGCGTGCGTTTTTCGGCCGATCGCCAATCAGCTCAAGCGCGCGCCAGAGCGCATGGTCACGCGCCGGCGTCGGCTGAAGCCCTTGCTCGCGCAGCCGATCGATCAGCCATCCGTGCGCCCAAGTACGCTCGGACAGATCATCGACGCCCGCGAGCGGACAGAATGCGGTCTCGCCCTCTCCTAGATCGTAGTGAAGTCCTCCCGCCGCAAGCGTCGCGACGTATGCGCCGTGGCCGCGGTCAAAGAAGAAGACCTGCGCATTCTCGTAGCGGAAGTGTTGGCAGGCAACGAAGACCAGATAAGTGGTCTTACCGGCGCCTGTCGGGCCGATGATCAGCGTGTGGCCGACGTCGGAAACGTGATGCACGATTCGGACTGGAGTCGCTCCGCTGGTGACCGCCAGAAGCAGTGGCGGACTCTTTGGCGGATAGTATGGGCAGGGATGGTACTCGACGCCCGTCGGCGGCGTATCATTGACCGCGAAATCGGCGAAGTTGCGGTTGCTGACTACCGGTCGGCGCGGATTGTAGCCGCCGTTTGCGGGAATCGAACCTAGATACCCGTCATTCGCATTGAGAGTTTCAAGCCTCGCGCCAAAGCCGCGGTATCGCAGCTCGCGGATCACTTCGCCTGCGACGCGCTCGGCGCGAGAGAGGTCGTCATCCATCACCACCACGACGGCCGTGTAGTAGCCCGGCCACCAGTCCTTCGACTCAGCCTCAAGTCGCGCCGCTTCCGCGTCCGCAGCCATTTCGAGCGCGAACTGATTCTCGCGCGCTTCACCGCCGGCGACCCGGCTCAAGAGGCCGCCGAAGTTGTATAGCTTCTGCCGCCAGTTGCGCTGATGGCTCTCGAAGACTCCTTCCGCCGTGGGCGGCGACAGACAGACAAAGCGCTGCGCGAGTCTCAGACTTGCCCGGATCGCGTTCAGTCCCGAAAGAATCTGCGGATAAGATGCCGGCGGAAAGTCGTCGAGCGCGACCACGAGCACCGAGCGCCCGTCGATCTGCGGGCGGAAGCCTGCGACGAACTCATGCGCGAAACTTCCGTCGAGAAAGTTGGAATAGGATGGCTCAAGCCTCGCCTGATGAATCCCGCCAATGCACTCCTCGATGAACGCGACCGTTTCCGCCGCGTCGAGCGGAACGAGGTCGAACCAAGGCCGGAGCGGATCTAGGAGGTCGTTGCTCTCGCGCTCGAAGTCGTAGAGCGGAATCGGCCCCGCTTGCGCATCGGTATTCGAACCGCCGAAGATAAAACGCTCGACGCGGCTCTTATGCGGCGCCGGCGGTTGGTAGGTGAGCGTAATGACCGTCTCGCTCGCGAAGTGCGCGTCCTCTTCGAGAAAGCGCAGCCGCTGCGCTTCGTCCATCAGCCGCGTAACCGGATCAGGGAACGCGCCGTCGTCGGGATAGCCCGGCGCCGGTCGGCGAAGCGTGTTCCACTCGACCATCCAGCCGTCACCAAGCCGAGCAAGCGTCCGCGCAATCGCATGGTTTCGAGCAGCTCGATCGGCCTCGCTCTCCGACTCGACGTCCGGCATCGCGACGCGAAAGTTCCTCGACCAGCCGCCGCTCTTGAGCGCGATCGCGCATCCGCCCGTACTGAGCGGTTCCCACCAGCCGTGGCTCAAAAGTTCGGAGAATCCCGATTTTCTGTGAGCCATCGCGTCAATACCCCCGATATGGTTCGACCGATTGGCGTACCGGCGCCGGGGCAGCATCCGAATCCGAACAGGCCCCGTAACAGGTTTGGTAGCCGATGTGGCGGAGATAGACCTGGAACATCTGCGGGTCGCGCCGCGCTGCCCAGCGCAACACCGCATGAACCGCCGTCCCAAGAAAGACTCCGAACAGAATGTTCGGCCAGTGCAGGCCCGGGCCGAGCCCGAGCGCGATTGCCGCGGTTGCATTGATGATCGCGGGGACTCGCTCCGCCCCGCCCAGCAGGACCGGGCGGACGAGAGAACGATGAACCGGCGTGCGTTCGACCTGCTCCATTGCCGCGCTCCCGAGATTCAGACCTGGCTTGGGAGACGAACCGCGCCGAGATTGGAGCCGTTTGGCGCGAATCTGTTTTTGCTTCTGGTCAACTCCCGGCGAAACGCCCGAAATGCCACAATGACCAGCGCGTCTGAAACGTCGCGTTCTTCAAGATCGGCGGGTATCCGCCCGGCTGCGAAGTACAGCACGTCGGCCTTGAGGGTCAGCGCTCGGGCGAACTGCTCAATCAGATACGCCCTTGGCGGCCGGCGGGTGCTGTGTTCGAGTTCAACCAGATAAGGTCCCGAGATTGGGCGGCCGTCCTCAAATCTGACCTGCACCGCGATGTCGCGCTGCGTCAGACCGAGTTCTCTGCGCCGCCGCTTGATGACCTGTCCGAAGTTTTCCATTTCACCGCTACCTCCTTGGTGAACACTGGAATACTGCAATTCTATAATTCAATCAGCGCGTGAATGCAAGCCCTCCAACCCGCACTGATTGGAACCGGCCAGCCTGCGAGGTCAAAGAAAAGCTCAGCACTGTTCCTTTCGGGCGAAACGATCAGTGCGTGGCGTCAGCGATCTGCAGATTCTACTGCTTGGTCTTTTCGGGCTTGATACCTGTTTTGCGCGAGCCCAATGCCTTTCGAAAGGCGCGGAATGCGGCTTGAACGTCGGCGCCGTCTGCTGCGCGATTCAGATCTTCGGACAGGCGGTTCGCGTGGAAGTACAACACGTCTGCAGAAACTCCGAGGATTTTGGCCAGTTGGTCGATAACGGAATTCTCCGGCGGATAGCGCCGGTCGTGCTCGAGATCGTTGAGGTATGGCGGCAGTACCTTGCGGCCATCTTCACGGCGAAGACGTTCGGCGACCTCTTTCTGGGTCAGTCCCGCCTTCTTGCGGGCTTGCATGATCACCTGGCCAAACGTCTTCATATCGACGGAAGATTTTTAGCGATCTCTTCCCGCCAAAGCGAGGGGCATCAACCGTGGTCCTGAAAGGCAGGATCAGTTTCATTTGATATCGGCCGTTATCATTTCGATCGGCGAGAACGCGATGCCCTGCTCCAATGCTGGTATTCAAATGATCCCGCGAGGAATACCATCGGCAACTGAGAGGGGCTCAAATTTAGGCTCATGTGGGAGACTGGCGCTGCCTGAGTTCAACCGCTTATTAAGCGAGCGGTCTCGCTGAGCAAGTTGAATCGTTCAATATTCCGTGCAATTTCGTTAAGATTCATGGGATTTTGCGTGCGGCACCTGCAGAACGTTTTATTCGTAATCAGGGGTGCGAAGAGCTGGTTCCTCTTGCTGACAGAATCTGAGAGTGACCCGTTATGGTGCGGGCGGCTGGTACTATGAAAGACCATTTCAAAAATTCGGGTAGCGCGTGGACGCGATAGAACTCAACGAATTGCTCGAAACAGTATCGCAGGCAATCTCCAAATCGCCTCGTGTCCTCATCCTCGGCCAGCGTTACCTGGGAACAGGTTCTGTCGAAAATCCACGATTCGCTGCTGTAAGTGCTGCATTTGGCATAGATAAGCCTCCCGAGGAATGGTGGTTTGATCAAGTCGGGGACGTTAATGCTCGAGCCAAGTTGTTACGAGGCGTCGAAGACGCGGTAACGCCGCGTCAGGAAGTCATAGATGTCCTGAGGCTAAATTGGACAGCCGTTTTCACCAGTGCAATGGACTCGACGACGCGTCGGCTGCTTCGGATTCCAGATAACCGCGAGGTTCATCAAATATTCCAACCCGCAAGCGAGCGCGCCAATGCGGGTTCGCTTCCAGTATTTCGCTTGTTCGGATCGCTCGATCGTTCTGATCCGGAGGAGCTTCCGCCCGCAAACAGTCAAAATGAACTTAGGCGACGAAGAAGAATTGCTTCCAACATACTCGACTACGTTCCGGAAATTGTTGCCGGGGGATACGCGTTCATAGAGGGCTGGCAGCCAGGTACGGATTGGTTGAGACCGCGCGATCTCTCGCAGGCGCTGGTTCCGCTCGGCAAGGGACAAGTGTTCCTCTTTGGCGCGACCGAATCGGTACTAGACGAATTAAACCGAGATGAGGATTTCAATCACCTTGTTGTGTCTGGGGTGGTGATCTTGGTTCGTGCCAGCCTCATTGACACTGTTACTACGCTTAGGAAAACAGGACAACTCAATGTTGGAGAAGAGCCTAGCGCAAACATTACCCAGGTATTTTATCCGGTTGTAAAATCCAAGCCGACGAACGGGACCGTGCCATCCCCACAAGAACTAACTACTGCAGTTTTTCCGCGACTTGAATGGCGCCGGATCTCCGATGGGGAAACGATCTTTATCGAATTAGATCCGACCAAGCCTCTTCCAAATTCCCCAACGGGCGTGCAGGAGGCGTTTCGAGCCTTCGCACGAGGAGAAGTTAATTGGGAATGGCTGGATCACTTAGCATTCCGCCGTCCCGTCTTGAACAACCTTGTCGAGAATTGCCGAACGGTTCTGAAGAGTCCAAACCCAGAGGAACATACGATTGTTGTATATGGCCAGAGTGGATCGGGCAAAAGCCTTATACTTCGTCTCCTCGCTCTCGAGCTTCGTCGTATGGGACTGCCGGTTATCTTTTCTGGCCCCAGCATCCTCCCTATAAACCGGGAGCACATCGAAGCATTTTGCCAAGCTATCTCGTCCGTCTCATCGGCTCCGGTCTTTTTCATCAATGACGCCACGCGAGACGACGCCGAGTATCTTGAACTCTCGTCCTACCTGGCAAGTCGGGCCAGATCTTGCGTTATCGTTGGTAGTAGCTATCCTGCTCAAAAGGTGTCCCGGCGAACTGCTCGTGGAGCTCCCACCATTCATCGGATCAATCTTCCTGTGACGCTGAGCCCCAGCGAAGGCGAGCAGTTGTTGTCGCATCTAGCCAGATTCATTTCCGATGAGAAGGATGCGGACATTTTGTCGCGGTTCTTGGGGCAGGATGTCTCGAATTTTTTCGCCCTTGTCTATCGACTGCTACCTGAGTCCCGGCCGCGGGGGCGTAAAGGAATCGTCTCTGAAATAACCGAAAGTTCGCGGAAGCTTCAGGAAAGGCTCGAGGAGGTGTCTAGTGGACCGGCTAAGCCTAACCTGACGACGATGGGTGTCGCGCTCCGCAAGGCATTGGGAGAGTTTCTTGCGGAGGATGTTCAGGAGGCTGTCGAGGAGCAGAATGGGCAGCAATCTTCCGATAATGTCAGCGATGCTCTCCGGCTCATCAATGCGGTGATGGTTGTGAGCCAACTAGGTTTGCAGGTCCCGCAGAGTTTGGCGCTACGACTAATAGGTTACAATATCCCCGCATATCGGATCTCCGTCGATGGTGACATCCTTCAGGTTTGTGAGGTTCGGGAGGGAGTTGTTACGCTTCAAGCTCGGCACAGCTTGGAAGCCAGCATCTGGGTAAGCGAGCGCATTAATAACATTGAGGACCAATTTGCACTCGTCCAACAACTCGTGAAGCAGATTCGCAAATCGGAGGTCCAGAACAACCAGGCAATTGAGCTCGAATTCGTAGCCCAGGTGCTGAGAGCCCTCGGGCCGCAAGGCCAAGATCGCTTCCGAAGGCCTCAACTCTACTTGGAGATCGCCGCTCTGGTGGCGGAGCTTCGTGCACTGCACGAAGATGTTCATCCGCGTCTGCTCCTCATTGAGTCAAACGCGATCCGTGAGGGAATCAAAAATGAGCAGTCGAAAGGCTTGCAAACTCTCTCCTTGGATGAGCGGCGTCTGCGGCTTAAAGAGGGGCTAGAAAAACTGGCGTCGGCAGAGCAGGGATTACGAATAGCACAGGAGATCGTGTCAAAACCAATCGATGGTATGCTGACTCAGGGTGCCAGGCGAATGTTAGCGACCCTCGCGACGGAAAGAGCCGGGGTGATCGGATTCATGATCGGTAGTCTGGCGCGCAGCTTGCCAGCGGAGGTCTACCAGAAGCCAGAATGGACAGCGAGAGCCGATCAGTGGCTGAGAGACGCGCGCACCTCCTGGCGAGAGGCCTTAGCGTTTGACGACAGTAGCCATCAAGCAATCGATTCCGCCTGTTGGATCTACGCAGAACGATACAAAGTTGGGGGTCTTAGCATCGAGCAGGAGGCCGACCTCTTCGCCGACTGGTCTGAGATGATCGAACGGTATAAGGAGCAGGAGCTTCCGCTCTTTCAGTTGAATGTCCGCGATGAGCGAGAGGCCGAACTAGCGAACTGTCTAGGTGACATCAGGCGATTTGAAGCTGTCCTAAAACGCGCCTCAGAACGCGGTTCCAACGCAATCCATGCACTGAAGGCGAGATGGCTGGAAAAGGACGAGGGCGCAGCTGCCGCTCGGAAGTATTTGGAAGATAGCTGTAACGCAGAAAGGTTTCTCACCACCGATGGCGGGGCTGACGCTGCTTCAGACCGGGCCGTGCTATTACTTTACAGCCGCCTTTGGTGGCAAACTGAAACCGGGTATGACAATTACTTTCCTAAGGAACGGATATGCCTGCAGTTCTCTGTTGAACAGTGGCGGCAGTTATTAAATCTGAGCCTAGCGCGCTTGAGCTTAGAGGGTGAAGAAGAGCACCCGACGCCACTGTTTTTTCGGGCCTGCGCTCTTTTTCACCTGGGAAGAACTGAAGAAGGTGAACAGATTTTCGATCACCTAGACCGCTTAGGTGTGGGGGGCAGACGGCGCTCAAGAGCTCTAATTATCATGACAGACGAGAGCGGAAAGCCCCGTCAGTTGACGGGAGAATTCCAAGGCCGCCGTCGAGGATCCTGGTATCTTGCGTGGTGCGATGATCTGCGAACAAACGTTCCCTTCAACCCGATCGAACTGATCGGACCGGGTGACGTCAAGACAGGACGGCAGATAGGGCCTTTTCATCTTTCTTTTCGGTTCCGAGGAGCATATGCAGAACCTCTGCATCGTCTAGACTGGAGCAGAAGGACGTCAGAACGGTCTTCGTCTTGAGATGGAAGGGCTTCTCGCCGTTCCTATATCTGCCGTCCCATCGGATTGGCTTCACACCAGTTTTATACCGGGGTTGCAGAAAGCAGTAGACGCCTTGCCAGACGGCGGAATTCTCTGGCTGCATGTTGATGCTGGGCCGGAGGCCGACTATCTGCTTACCGTTGCTTGTACTTGGGCTAAATCTTACCGACGAAATGTCATAGAGCTCTCGGTATTTGAGGACGATCCATTCCTTGCATGGGAGGATCTCTTTGGCACTCCGGATCAAGCGCCTGCTTATTGGTCGCAACCAGCCGGATCTATTGTTTGCGTACAAAATGGTACTGTGCTTCCAATCACTTTCATAAGAGATCGTCTTTCGCTGATATCTATTTTCTGTAAAGCCAGCAAATGCATCCTGATCATTCCTATTCTCCACGAGGCGATTAGGTATGTGCGAGACGTAAGCGGCTCAACAACGCACCTTGAGGTTCCCAAATTCGCGAGCATCAGCGAGCCGAAGCGTAGAATCTTAACAGATACGATGGTTCAGGCCGATATTCCGTCCCTTGCAGAGGAGCTTCGTGTGAGTTTGGTCGAGCAGTTGTTGGGAACGGATCCTCCACCAGCTAGCCGCACTGAATTGCAATCCTGGATTGACTTCTATCGCGACCAAACCGACGTGGCATCTGCATTGCGTATGACTCCGCCGCCACCTCTAGCTCGGCAACCGAAGTTGCCTCTAGAGACCCCGGGCGTCGATGGTTTGCGCTCGAGGATGAAGGTCCTGGTAGAGAACCTTCGCAAATCCAGCGACGCTTTTATGGGTTGGTTCGGTCGGCCGCTCTTCGGACCCGTGTATGAGCCCCCGGATCCTTTTCAATCTAGTGATCCGGTCTATTGGTTTTCTGCAAGCGTCTCGTATCTTTCTAGTTGGCTCGAATGTGCTGACCGTGCATTTGAGTCCCTTGTTCGCTACGAGTTTAACAATAGCACCGGCGATCTTGAGGCCACTTCACCTCATAGTTTCTATGAAGTGCTCCGACGGCTCCGAACAGCCCAGCAACACGGCCTTAATCCCAGCAGTGCTCCTGACCGTGAAACGCTCGATATTGTCGGTGGCTGGTACTATAGGCACTGCGGAATGCAAAAGCCCCTTAGACGTCACTGGCGAAAGCTGACTAGCTGTCTGCTTGAAGACGCTGAGAACGCCGCTAATCGCTTGGCCATTTGTGTTGCAAAAGTTCCGGGTTGCGCGTCCCGTGACGTGGTGGCATCGCAGCTCCGATTTCACTCGCGCTCTCTGTCAAAGGATGGCTGGAGGTCCCAGTTGCGTCAGAGTATTCAAATCCTGGCTCCCCATCTAGACGTAGAACGTGTATTGGACAAGTATCTAGCTGAGTTACAGAAAGGTTTGCGCGATTCTACCGTCGTCACCGACGAAGTGCTGATTCGGGCTCGTGAGCTTGCAGATATAGCGGTCCGGCGGGAGGGAGCAAAATGTCCAGTGAGCGCGAAGGACCTGATAGGCATGGGCATGGAACCCGGTTCAAAGCTACGAATAGCTATTGCTCAAATCGAGGCAGAGTGGCAGCGCGATCCCGACCAGTCACCCATTACTCTCTTGGAGTTTACTCGAGGAATAATAAGCAAACCCTGATTCGGGCAATGCGGGCAACACGCCTCATGAGTGGAGGCTCATCATCGTATCAGCCATCATCAGCGCCGCCTCGACGATATTCATCTTCTCACAACGACCTGCTGTTGGGAGCGAAGAGAGGAGTGTTCCTGAACGCGTACGGTGTTGCCCGGATCTTGGCCATCCTTCCATCGGATCGTGATCGTAAGGGAACGGCGTAGCGGCGGTGCGATATACTTGTCAATTAGCATCTTGTCGTCGGTTCCGATTTTCTCGTCTATCAAAGCCTTGAGCACTTGCCGCGAGTTTAACAATTCCGGGAACTGATCTTCGGCCAGCCAAGCCTTGACATCACCTATCGTTGCTCCGCGGGCTAGTTGCCATTCAAACGGCTGGAGGAAGCGACGCTCGACGTTCTGGTCAGCGTATCGATACAGTAGAAGTGCAAGATAGCTCAGCTTGGCGGCCAGCGTTTTCCTTTGCTTGGAAGTCAGACTCCCCCATCGCGAGTTGTGCCGGAACATCTTCGCTTGACAGAGAAGCCCGTTCCTATAGTCATGCTCAATCGTCAGATACAAATTAGAGAGACTCCCTCGTTGGACGTCTGGCCTGACTATGACAATACCCAGATCACCACCGGTTTCGCCCTCTACTCGCTTGGGATGAAAGCTGACACTGGCGACGAGGCCGTGAGTAATTCCTCTGAGGGATTCGGAAGCGATCGTCGGGAAGGCTTGCTTTAGGTCGCTCAGAAAAGCCTTTTCAACGGCACCACTGTTGGCGAGTTTGCGAAGATTCAAGTCCAACTCTCCGCGGAAGAGGAATGTTACAGGCTCTTCGTCGCTGTCAGGGTACTGCTCGCTGAGTTTTTTCCGCAACCCGAGCTCCGCAGACGCCCAAGACTCTGTTATCAGCTTTCCGACAGCGGGGATCGGCATACTTTTCACTACCTGGGGTCTCCACCTAAGATTGCGAGGCATGCCTTGATCGAACGCGTGGTCCTTCGCAAGTCCTCGCGACTTCAAACTGCGGGCTTAAGGGCTCGGACCGCGTCCAGCAACACTCGGGTTGCCCGGCAGTCGTCTTCGTTGTACTCAAGAATTCGCTGTTTTATGGTCGGATCACCATTTTCCAGCCATCGGACAAACCACTCAATCGACGCGGCTCCTGACGGATGCGGATCACGCCATTGAAAGCCGAGATACTTCGCAAGCGTTTTCAGTGAGTAGTCATTGGTTGGCCAATCGGTCTTGGACCGGACAATGTCTGTGTACAGGTCGACAGCCAAAGGCGGATCAAAAAGATTTGCCAATTCGATTTCAGAACAAACGGAAGGATACTTAGACTGTAATACGCGCCACCATGTACGCTCGTATTTGGAATAGAAATAAATTGAATAAGGGCGGCTTTCTTGGAGGTATCGCCAAGCAGCGGCGAACGCCTCCTCCTCATTCTCTGCAGTCACTCGGTTTGTGAAGAACGCGACGTATCGCTCTGTCAAATTATCTCCACCGCGCCGCTCCAAAAACCCATGGAGGTAGCAATGTTTACTAAAAGGGTCCACTTCAATGTCGAAGAATATCTCTAGCGCCGAAGATGGAAGAATTATCTCTTCGTTCCGACAGGGACGGCTTGCAGGATCGGAGAGCATTTTTGCTCGTTTCTGAAACTTATTCAGAGTTTCAATGCCGATACCCGGAAAGAGGGTCTTTTTACCGGTGATTAGATTTCCAAGGTCAGCCTTCGCCAGAGCATCAATGCTGGGGATGCGAGCCTCCATTGCATCCCGCTTGGACCGCCCAAGTTCAGGAATCAAGGTGAGATCACGGTCCTTTCGCATCTCAGCAAGGCAGGCTGAATACCAGTGGCAAAGACCGCATACTCCTGGAGAGTAGGACGGCAAGGTCCTAAGTTGGCTCTGGACAATGTTCCTCGATTGCGTCAGGCAGGACGTGTACTCGTCCCACAGTGTTGTCGGGTTACGGACTCCCTGCGGCGCCGTTAGATCGTACGCAACCTCTTCGCCGTTTATGTCCCAAATAAAACCATGCCGGCCTGATGAGAGACCTAATCTTTCCAACACATCCACGTAAAGAGCCAGCTGGACTGCGTAGTGCAACTTAGGTTTCCGGTCATCGTTCGGCCCTTCTTCACCAGCACCGCACTTGATATCTATCGGTGCGTAACCTTTGCCTTCACACCTGAGCAGATCAGGCTCGCCCAGTAGGTCATCGGCGCTGACCCGCGCTCCGTAAATTAACGGCTCCTCAGCCTTCATTGCCTCCCGCGTCCGCCGCTGCTTTTCGTCACCGACGTAGAGGGAGAGATCGAGGAATGGGCGACGCAAGGAAGCGATGGTATCTCTCTCATGCCATGCGCCTCTTTCCCACAACAGCTGTACAAAAGGGTCTATCGGATCTCTTTTCGCTGGGTCCCCGTAGAGGTCCATCCAAACCCGGTGCGGGCACGCGACCAGATCGTAAAGCATTGAGCCAGTAATCGGCTTTCCCAAGAAAATTCCCCCAATATGCGAAACGCGTGGCTCGGGCGCGAAGTGCCTGACGACTTCACGGTCGAAAAGTCGGTTGACAGTCCCCCCGCTAACTCGCCGAGACCATTCGGTCGACGTATACCAAATAGCAGATTAGGTGCACTCTGTCGTCGAAAATGCCGTATTATGACGACGCGTTTTTCCAAGATCCAAAACCAGGAGGGTGAGTCGGAGGATGGATGCAAAAGATAGCGCGGCGCGAATCCGTGAGCTTGCCGCCGCCCTCGGGGGACTCAGCACGTACCAGCTTGAGTGGCTGGAAGGCGTTGTTAACCAGTTCAACCTGAAACCGGATCTTTGGCGTGAGCCGAAGTCAGAACTTGTAACAGATTGTGTCTCGGAGATGTTCGGAGACGCTCTCCAGATTCATCACTGTTTCTCGCGTGAGCCGCTATCAAAGGACCGTTTCGAATACGCATTCGAGCGTGTGCTCAACCACTGCGGCATACCCGCTCAACTGGCTTCAAGGGGCAACCCCGGTCATGACATCACCATTGCCGGCGAACGGTTCAGCCTAAAGACTCAGGCTGACCGAAGCATAAAAGAAGATTTTTTGCACATATCGAAATTCATGGAGTTGGGGAAGGGCAAGTGGAATAAGGCTGAGAAGGACCTGGTGGGCTTGCGAGATCAGTTTTTTAAACACATGAATGGCTATGATCGAATCCTTCAACTCCGGCGCATCACGGACACCGCGACACTTCAGAAGTACGAGCTCGTCGAAATTCCCAAGGATTTGCTCCTCAAGGCCAAGGATGGAACTCTTCGTATGATGCACGGCAGCGCGCAGCGTCCTAAACCGGGGACCTGCACGGTCGCGGCAAAAGACCGCCGCCTATTCGAGCTTTATTTTGATGGGGGAACCGAGAGAAAATTACAGATTCGATACTTGGATAAACGAGACTGCCGGGTGCACGCATCTTGGGGAATTAAGCGGATTCCAGCGACGATCGTTGAGAAAACAACGTAGTTTGCACTGCAGCCGATGCGATTCTCTTCCTGGCAATCTCTGCGTACTCGGGTTTAAGTTCGATGCCGACGCAGCCGCGCCCGAGTTCCCGAGCCACCACACCTACAGTGCCGGCACCGAAAAACGGATCAATGATCTTACTTTTCTCTGGGCTGCCGGCGACCATGCAGAGTTTCACCAAGGACGGCGGAAACATCGCGAAATGCGCTTCTTTCGAGGCCTCAGTATTGATTGACCAAACGGTCCGCCGATTTCTTAGCTGGCCTCGCGACGTTGTCGGCTCTCTGCTTCCGTCGGAGTCGTAGAAATAATCTTCGTTCTTTGAAAGCAAAAACACATATTCGTGTGAACGCGTTGGCCGATCCTTTACACTTTCCGGCTGGCAGTTCGGCTTGTACCAGATGACGTCCGACCTCAGATACCAGCCGTCGGCTTGTAAAGCCAGCGCTATTCGCCATGGAATTCCGATCAGTTCCTTGTCCTTTAGCCCAGTTGGATTCGGTGGACGGTAATTCATCCCACGCGCAGGATTTTTCTTGTCTGTATCGCGCCAGCCGCGGTTGCCGCTGGTGTAAGAGTCTCCGATGTTGAGCCAGAGGGTTCCGTCGTCGCGAAGCACTCGTCTGACTTCCCGAAAAATCGCTACCAAATCCTCCAAATATCGTTCAAGCGTCGATTCCGCTCCGATTTGGCCCTCGATTCCGTAGTCACGCAAGCCCCAGTAGGGAGGACTCGTAATGCAACATTGAAAGGTTCTTTCCGGGAACGAGGCCAATACCTTTCGCGAGTCGCCGATAATAATCTCTACGTCACCAGCCACCGAGATTCTCTTCCGATTGATTTTCAACCCACCATTTACCACGTTTACACTCGAAACCATGTCGCACAAGCCTCCGCTCAAGGTGATTCCACAGGAGTGGTTCGCACAATCCCTCCAATGTCGACGCATGGCCGAACTCGGCTTCGCGACCTCGACCTTGCTCCTTTAGACGCCGCCATTTCATCCATTCTCGGTGCGCGTCTTCGATGACCGGACCGGGTCCGTTTTTTTGGGATTCGAGGGGCCTTTTGGGGTCGTTTTGGGAGACGACTGATCCCCTGGAATCTTAGGAAAGTCTACTGATTTTGTTGAAGAATCAGGCAATTCGCTGCGAGGATCCTCGGAACTCCGTGGGCGGTTCAATTCCCCCCGCCTCCACCATTTTCTCTTGCCCTTTAGACCTCGCCGGGCCTCCTCTTTGGGGGCCGGCCTCATCTCTTGATCAAAAGGGCGACTGTCATTGTGGGAGCGTGCCGTCGCGCCATGGATCCGATGCTGCGCCAAATTCCGGTCGTCGTGGTTTCCGGAAACCCGCCATCCGGCGAACCGCCTAACGGAATCAACGCTTATCTGCAAAAACCCGTGAGATTTGATCGCTTAATTGCGATTGTCGATCTCGCTGCTAGCAGTTGAGACTATCCTCAGACCGCTTGCGGCAAGACCAAAGGGACCAACTCCGATGGGAGAGCGCGCATGCCCCGGAGCAGCGGCGGACTACAAAGTTTGGCGCTTTCGCTAACACCTCCGGCAGCACCGAAGGGGAGCTACCTCAGAGCTATATGTCTCGGATCGGCCAAAAAATTGGTCCATGAGTTGATTCCGCTATGCCTTGGATCCGAACCAGCGACGAGGCAGGCGCACCGAGAAAATCGTGCCGGAATCTTGAGTCGAAGTCACCATGATCGTTCCGTGGTGCGCGGCGACTATTTCATTCACTATAAAAAGCCCCAGACCGAGCCCGCTCCGAGTCGGATCGGGCTTCTTGCCCTGAACCAGCGGATCAAACATCGTCACCTGCAGTTCTTTCGGTATTGGCGGACCCTCGTTCTGTACCGCTATCACAACGGAGTTTTCTTCGCCCGTTACATTGACTTTGATCTCTTTGCCGGCGCCGTGCTGAATCGCGTTCAATAACAGATTCGAGGCGACCTGCTTCAATCGTTCGACATCCCACCGGCCTTCCAGGTCGCCGTTCGAGTCGAAATTAACAATGAACTGCGGATTGGCAGTCTGAACTTCATTGACAACCTCACCGACGAGCTGTCCGAGGTTGGCCTCGGTCGCCACAATCAGCATCGGACTGCCAAGGCGGCCGCGCGAGAAGTCGAGCAGGTCACTGACCATGCGATTCAAGCGTCGCGCGCTGTTCAAAATTCGCGAAACTGTGCCGCGCTGCTTTTCGTTCAATCCGTTCGAGGTGAGCAGGTACGCTCCGAGCGTGATGGCATTGATGGGGCTTCGCAAATCGTGTCCCAAAATGCCGAGGAATCGATCGCGGTATTGAGTCTCGCGCTCTTGGTAGTAGGGAACTGCCTCCGCGACGTTTTGATCGATCGCTTCGGCGAACCTGGTTATCTCCGCGGCGCCGCCTGCGAAACTATCGGGGTAACCTTGACGCCACATTCGGAGAACGCACGAGCGCAGCGCGCGATACTCGGCCATTATCTGTACCAAGTCGAATCCTGATTCGATTCTCAGGCTGACGTGAACTGCAGCGGTATGCTCGGTCGGGCCGCTCGGCTGCTCGCCTTTGCTTTTCGCTTCTTCTTCCGCGGGAGCCTGAGGCACTTCCATATCGTCGGCGATGTACTTGACGATGGCGGGGGCGTGATCTCGAAGAATCCATCGAGGCAAGGCTGTGCCCGCGCTGAGAGTTTTCGCAAACTCCTCCCATTCGTGGACTATCTGGTCGACGTTGGCTCGGATGAATTCAGAAAGACGCACCAATCCCTCTCCTAGCCGAAGGCGCATTGGCCCGGATTTGCTTTTGGATCTTGATTTCAACATCACACCAACACCAAGCGACCAGCGGACGCAAGTGCGTCCGCCAGTGACGGTGACTCACAGCGACAGTTGCGAAGTGAACATGCCGGCAGGGGCCGGAGGCTGCTCGGTTGGTTCGTCGCTCAGTTGCTCAGTTGCGCAGCCCGACATTCGACCGAGCCGTCGCGCTTGACAGAAAGGAGGCTCGCCAGTGCTGGGGGTCGAGGCCAGGCCAGCGAGCCTCGGGTCGGCCGGTACGCCATCTTGGGGGAAGCGGCGCTCAGCCATTTCGAGAGCTACGCCGATGCCGCAGTTAAGTCCAACACAACCTGCGCGAGTGTGAGAGCGTGCACGGGGCATTGATGATCGGGTTGGGCTTCCAGATTGCACCTGCGCGTTTTACTATCGGAAGTGTGAACCTTGCACAGAGAAGAAAAGAAGCGGAGCGCAGGGCCAAGGCCGAAGCCAAACGCGAGCGTCGCGAAGCTCGGCGCCGTGAGAAAGCCGGCGTGCCCTCGGCAGGACCGGTGAAGTGATGAACGCGACTGCGACCGAAATAGCCCCGGCCCGACCGCGGACCCCATCGCGCGAGCGCGCGGCGCGTGACGAGCGCGTCAGGCGTGCCGTGCGGAAGATCCGGAAGCATGCCACGTGGCTCGACCAGCCGCATTTCGCGAGCTTGCTCTATGCGTACGGCGTCCTCTTCGTGAGGTTCGTGGATTTGCATGCCGTGCAGGCCGAGCCCGTGGATGACCTGGGCCGGCCGAACGCGATTACCGACCAGTTGACTCGCATCGCGGGGCGCCTCGGACAACTCGCCGCGCAGCTTGGCCTCTCACCGGCCGCCGAGCGCGCGTTGAGGCACGACGCGGCCCTCGAGGTGAGTCACCGGAAATGGCTCGCCCTGGCCGAGGATCGGGAGGTTGTAACGCCCTCGCCCGCGCCCGCCAGTAGCGTGCCGGTGCCCGCCGCCGTGAACGACGCGCCTCGCTGAGTTACTTTTCGGAAAGTTTTTTCTACGGTGCGAGCGGCGGGTCGGTCACGGTCGGGTTTGACGCATGGCGGTAGCTTGGTCTGAGCGGGGGTAGCGAAGAATGGCGCAATGCGAGTTCTGTAAAAAAACGCGAGCAGATACACGTCCCGAGAGTTTCCGGAAGCACGAAACATTCGGACGCTCAACGTTCTCCCCACCCGAAGAAATCACGGTAGTGCTCTGCGAGGGCTGCAACGCGAAGATGGGCGACCAGGATTCGGACGAGTATAAGTGGCTGCTCGAGAGGATCTCTTAGAATGCCCGCCTCGCCGCTGCCCTCGCCCTAGTCGGCTGGTATCTGATGGTGCCTCCGCCCGACGTCAACTGGCAACTTGACGGCACCGGGCCTGTCCTTCCGGTGAGCGAATGGATGCATTGGAAAAGCTTTGATACCGTCACACAGTGCGAGCAAGCCAAGATTACTTCACTCCAGGATTTCGACCGCGCCAACCGACACGCCGCCACACCTTCTGGCGATTCGCCGAATGCATCGCCAGCGACGACCCGCGCGTTAAGGGAAAATAGCGATGAGCGACCCGCGGGGGAGATCGAGCGCCAAGAATGGAAGAATAAGAGATGCGAATGGCGACCTTTGATCGAAAAGCTTTTTATAGGTCGATTCCGGAGATTGAGCGTTTGACTCGCGAGGCCCTATCGCGGCTCAAGGACCTTGATGCAGTGCTGGGAAGGGCGCACGATAGTTCGCGCTCCTACGCCGGCATGATTCGTAAGTTTCAGCGCGATGCCAAAAGGTCGAGGGCTGGGTCGCCGCCTGACGATCTAAATTTCCGATTTCAATTCCATCGTAGTTAGTTTGGTGAAGCTCTCGCGGCGATTCGAGACACAGCGGGAAGCCGTATTCAGCGCAATTCGAGAACTGAACCGGGCCTCGCTTGTGCAGAAGCGTGCACTGCGCCTCAAGGAAAAATAGCGCGTGGTCGCAGAGATTCAATTGCTCGGGTGCGGATACTCGGCACAGTGCAGCGTCCGCGGCTGCCGCGCCCCCGCTACCAAGCTCGCCAGCACAGCACGGGCTTGTTTCATGGGCCGCCGGCGCGTAACTTCTGTGGAGATGGAGCGCCCGATACTTACCGCACGAAAGCATTCTAACTAAGCATGTCTCTGAGATTACGCGCTGGGTAGCGGGGGAGCGCCGCCGCCCAGGCGATGCCAAAGCGCATAGGTGGGTGGGGGTTAGGCCCCATCATCAGGCCCAGGGGCGCCTCGATGCGGGCGCGAGGCCGCAATCATACGCGGGGTTGGTATTTCGCGCGGCCCCGAAGGCGCGAAGATGGAACATCCCCTTATAACTCCCGACACTCTCAATCTTGGGCGAAGCCGATTGTGCGAGAAGGACTTCGCCGAAGATGGAAACCCCCGGTCTTCCAATCTTCGTAACTCTCAATCTTCGACGTTCGGCGCGAGGAACCGGCGAGAGGCGCGCGGCCCTGGTGACGCTGGCGGTGATGGAGACGGGACAGGGGAAACTTTATTCTAATGGAGGGGCGCGACGCACGCGCGATTTCGGTCTCGCTCGAGGCCGTTTGACGGTGGGCAACCGTCAGTCACGAAACTGCGGATGGGGCGCTCAATTTGCCGCTCAAGCTGAATCGCGTTTTCATGTTCAGCCCTTACCGCGCAGGGGTATATATGGGGGTATCTACCAGCGTGCAGGTCGGAAATAGCGCTTAACTCAAGGTATTTCTGTCTGTATGTGACTCCCCCCGCCTCCACCATTTTCTCCTGCGCTTTAGACCTCTCGCCGGGCCTCCTCTTGGGGGCCGGCCTCATCTCTTGATCAAAAGGGCGACTGTCATTGTGGGAGCGTGCCGTCGCCGCGCCACCATCATCCTGCGCTATCTCGACGCCTTAGGGGCGACCGGTTGCGACAACTGGACGTCTGCGACGGACATGCTGACCTGATCATCAGGCGCGAGCCGGAGCGAAGCGTGCGAGATCTCAGAGACGCCGGAGGTAAATGAATTGGCCGTACCGGGGCTCGACCACCGTTGTCCGCGCCAAATTTCGAGCCTCGCGGGACGCGCGACTGCAAGCAATTTTGCAATTCGTGGTTAAGTTCCATTATAGGCGCCGGCCTTTTGTAGTTACCTCCAAACGCAGAGCTGCAACTCGTCTTGAAGCGGCTAGGGAACCGCGGCGCAGGGGTGCGTGACCTCAAAATTCAACAATGCCAGCGCATCGTGCGACGGCGGGAGGTTTCAGATTATGGCATCGCGTAAAGCGGTAGGAGAATTTTCATTCAAGGCCATCACGGTCGCCTACAGTCCTGGGCCAGCGGGTAGCGTCCTCGCTCAGGTGAATTGGGAAGGGACGGCAACGGGCTTCGGAGCAGTCTTCGCCACTGCGACCTACGTGGGCAGCCCGAAAGGTGGGTCTTACAGTGAGTGCGGGGCAGCATACATGGACGATGGCCGTGCTCTCACCGGCATCGGTCAGGGAACCACTGAAAGCACCGGGAAACACCGGTGGCGCACGGAGGGCTTTATGCAGATCTCCGATGGCCGTCGGATCGCTTCTGAGGGCGAGATGGACTTAGCC
>Ga0102924_1000676_pt1 | contig 41880 bp, 38 predicted proteins | sample PaiPotPPM11metaG_FD_80116 | JGI IMG/M metagenome (GOLD analysis project Ga0102924, IMG submission 80116) | Iron sulfur acid spring bacterial and archeal communities from Banff, Canada, to study Microbial Dark Matter (Phase II) - Paint Pots PPM... ...
CGCTTTCATGTAGTGGCTTATGATTTTGGCATTAAACAAAACATTCTGCGTAAGTTGCGCAGCGAGTGCTGTCGTGTAACCGTCGTCCCCGCGCAGACTCCCGCTGAAGACGTTCTTGCCCTGAAACCTGACGGCGTCTTTCTCTCGAACGGCCCCGGCGATCCCGAGCCTTGCACCTACGCCGTGGATAACATCCGCCGCCTGATGGGGCGTCAGCCCATCTTCGGAATTTGTCTCGGCCACCAACTCACTGGCATTGCCCTCGGTGGCAAGACTTTCAAACTGAAATTCGGACATCACGGCGGCAATCACCCGGTCAAGCAACTGAACACCGGCAAGATTGAGATCACCGCCCACAATCACAACTTCGCCGTCGATCCCGACTCGCTGCCGCAATCCGAAGTCGAGCTCACGCACATGGACCTGAACGACTCGACGCTCGAAGGCCTGCGCCACCGCAACTTGCCGCTGTTCACTGTCCAGTACCACCCCGAAGCGAGCCCCGGCCCACACGACTCACATTACTTGTTCAAGGATTTCGTGAAGATGATGGAGGAGTGGAAAGGGTGAAAAGATTTGCCTTGAGTTTTCTGATGATGTTCGTGATGTTCCCCGTGGATCTTCTGTGCAACACTTGCACCGAGGGAAAACCAGTTAGGATTTCGGGACAATTGTGCGGGAGGGTTATCGACTCTACTGGCGCAATTGTTTCGGACGCTGCCTTACGCGTAGTTGACGATTCAGGCAGTGTGGTCGCCGACGCGAAGGGCGACTTCATTTTTCCGGGAATTTCAACAGGCCGCTACCGCCTGACCACAACTTCAGAAGGATGGCGCACTCAGTTTGGAGGATTTGAGATAACCCGCACGGCATCGAGTTGTCGTGAGCCCGTTACCGTCGAGCTTGGAATCATTTCCTGCTCGGGCACGATATCGAAGAAAAGGCCTAAACGTTTCAGTCTGCCGCGCTGAAGGTGGGATTGAAGAAATGAGCTTTGAAAGGCACGGCTTCAGGCGTGCCGTGGGTGAAAATGAAAAAGGGCCTGTCATCCCGAGCGAAGAAGATCGTCCGCCAAGGCGGACGATCTTCAAGTCGAGGGACCTTGCGATATGAGTACGGGCGGCCGATCCAAAATCATGGCGGCTCTGTGGATACTTCTCTTTTCGAGTGCTGCATGTCCTCAAACTGTCTTGCAGCCGTGGGACAACCCGTGCTACCGGGAGAAAGTTGAACCGAATTTGGAATTAAAAGTAAAGCAGCATTTAACAGGAGAGTTGAAAGATCAAAGCGGTGCTCCATTCGTCCAATCGAGAATATTACTGCGGAGATTCCGCGACAAAGAAAAATTCACGACTTTCAAAGAAGTTTTTACTGACGACGAAGGTCGATATGATTTCGGTATGGTTCGTCCAGGCAAATACCGCTTTTTGCCGTCCCCGAGTCGAGCCTTCAAACAACCAAAGCAAGTGCATTGTATTGAAGGTAAAACCTGCAAACTCAATCTAGTACTAGAGGCCAATCCCACAGACCAGGCATTTGTTAACTGCCCGATTCAATAGAAAATGCCCAAACGCACTGACATCTCGAAAATCCTTATCCTCGGCTCAGGCCCCATCATCATTGGCCAATCCGCCGAGTTCGACTACTCCGGCACCCAAGCCTGCAAGGCGCTCAAGGCCGAGGGATACGAAGTCGTGCTGGCCAACTCGAATCCGGCCACCATCATGACCGACCCCGAGGTGGCCGACCGCACTTACATTGAGCCGCTTACCCGCGAGTATCTAGAAGAAATTATCCGCGTCGAGCGCGAGCTTTCTCCCGGCACCGGATTCGCCGTTCTTCCCACTGTCGGGGGACAGACCGCGCTGAACCTTGCCATCGAACTTTCCGACAGCGGCGTGCTCGAAAAATATAACGTCAAGCTGATCGGAGCGAGTGTTGAGTCGATCAAGAAGGCTGAAGACCGTCTTTACTTCAAAGACGCGATGCAGAAGATCGGCCTCGACATTCCAAAATCCGCGCTGGTCAACAATCTCAAAGACGGCCTCGAATTTGCGGGAAAGATTGGCTTCCCCGTAATCGTGCGCCCGTCCTTCACCCTCGGTGGCTCCGGCGGAGGCATGGCCTACAACCGCGAAGAGCTGCTAGAAGTCCTGGCCCGCGGTCTCGATTTCTCTCCCGTGCACGAAGCGCTAATCGAGGAGTCCGTCCTCGGCTGGAAAGAGTACGAGCTTGAGGTGATGCGTGACCTCAAGGACAACGTCATCATCATCTGCTCGATTGAAAACTTCGATCCCATGGGCGTGCACACCGGCGACTCCATCACCGTCGCCCCGGCCCAAACTCTCTCCGACCGCGAATATCAGGCGATGCGCGACGCGGCCATTGCGGTCATCCGCGAGATTGGCGTTGAAACCGGTGGTTCGAACATTCAGTTCGGCGTCCATCCCCACACCGGGCGCATGGTCGTGATTGAGATGAACCCGCGGGTCTCACGATCCTCTGCTCTCGCCTCGAAAGCCACCGGATTCCCCATCGCCAAGATTGCCGCCAAGCTCGCGGTCGGCTACACGCTCGACGAGATTCCCAACGACATCACCCGCAAAACTCCGGCCTGTTTTGAGCCAACGCTTGACTACGTAGTCGTCAAAATTCCCAAGTGGCAGTTCGAAAAATTTCCCGGTGCCGACGAGAGTCTCGGTCCGCAGATGAAATCCGTCGGCGAAGTCATGGCGATTGGCCGTACCTTCAAAGAAGCACTTATGAAAGGCGTTCGCGCCCTCGATACCGGCAAGCGCATCGGCGGCGAGAAAATCGAGCCCAAGATCCTGACTCAGCGCCTGGTGACGCCGCATCCCGAGCGTCTTTCGTACATTCGCTACGCCATCCGCCAGGGACACACCGTGAAGCAGGTCGCCAAGATGACCGGCATCGATCCCTGGTTCCTCTACCAGCTCAAAGAAATTAACGACATGCAGCTTGAGGTCGAGAAGCACCCAATCGAATCCGTTCCGACCGAGGTCTTGCGCGACGCCAAGCGCATGGGATTCTCCGACGGCCGTCTCGCCGGGACCTGGCGCTTGAGCGGCAAAGGCGATCAGGAAAAAATTCGCCATCTGCGCAAGAAGCATAAAGTTCAACCGGTTTACAAGCGCGTGGACACGTGCGCCGCCGAATTCGAGAGCTACACCCCCTATCTTTATTCGACCTACGAAGAAGAGGACGAAGCTGCGCCGACGGACAAGAAAAAAGTGATCATCCTGGGCAGCGGTCCCAACCGTATAGGGCAGGGAATTGAATTCGATTACTGTTGCTGCCACGCGTCATTTGCTCTTCGGGAAGACGGCTACGAGACCATCATGGTCAACTGCAATCCGGAGACGGTTTCGACCGACTACGACACCAGCGATCGCCTCTACTTCGAGCCGCTCACCTTCGAAGATGTTTGGGCGATTTACGAACACGAATCCGCAGCCGGTGCCGAGGTCGGAGTCATCGTACAGTTCGGAGGACAAACTCCGCTGAACCTGGCGCTCCCGCTTAAGAAGTCGGGCGTAAAGATCATCGGCACGTCGCCCGAATACATTGATCTCGCTGAAGACCGCAAGCGCTTCGGTAAGCTACTCGATGAACTCGACATTCCCCAAGCCCCCGGCGCAATGGCCGCGTCACTCGAAGAAGCCGTCGCAGGTGCCGCCAAGATCGGCTATCCCGTGCTGGTGCGTCCTTCTTATGTGCTCGGCGGTCGCGCCATGGTTATCGCCTACGACGAAGAGACCGTCGTCCGCTACATGAAGGAAGCGGTCGAATATTCGCAAGATCGTCCGGTGCTGATTGATCACTTCCTCGAAGACGCAATCGAAGTTGACGTGGACGCGCTCTCCGATGGCGAAGACGTGGTCATCGGCGGAATTATGCAGCACATCGAGGAGGCCGGAATCCACTCCGGCGATTCTTCCTGCGTTCTGCCAGCAGTGGATATCCCAGAGCACTTGCTGGCCCGCATGCGCGAATACACATTCAAGCTGGCCCGAGCGTTAAAAGTTGTCGGCTTGATGAACGTGCAGTTCGCCATCCCGCGCTCAGGATACGCCGAAACCGCCACAAACCACGTAGGGGCGGACGCCCTCGTCCGCCCGACTGGAGCGAATGGCTCCGGCAGCAAAGTCTACGTCCTCGAAGTCAACCCTCGCGCCTCCCGCACCGTGCCTTATGTTTCAAAAGCTACCGGCGTCCCCATGGCAAAAATCGCCGCCCGCTTGATGACCGGCCGTAAGCTGCGCGAGTTCTTGCCCGAGTACATCGACCAGCAAAAAGACCTCGACACCGGCTCTTGCTATTACGTGAAATCTCCGGTATTTCCCTGGAATAAGTTTCCCGGCGTGGACACTGTCCTTGGCCCCGAGATGAAATCTACCGGCGAAGTCATGGGCGTCGCCGATAATTTCGGCGAAGCCTTCGCAAAAGCGCAAATCGCCGCCGGACAGAAGCTGCCGACGCAAGGCTGTGTCTTCGTTAGCGTCACCGATCATGACAAGCCACACGTCGCCGAAGTCGCCCGCAAATTCGTTGACATGGGTTTCAAGCTGGTTGCCACCGCCGGAACTGCCGACGTTATCGAAGGAGCTGGCATGGCGTGCGATCGCGTTTACAAAGTGAAAGAGGGCCGTCCTAACGTAGTTGATCTGATCAAGGGCGACCGCATTCAGTTGATCGTCAATACTCCGCAAGGCCCTGATCCCTTCTTCGATGAGAAGGCGATTCGCCGCGCCGCCGTCACCGCCCGCATTCCCACGATCACCACGCTCGCTGCCGCCCGCGCCGCTGCAGAAGGAATTTCGGCTCTACAACGCGGTGAAGTGAACGTAAAAGCATTGCAGCAGTTGCACGCGGAGCGCGAGGCGATTTCTAAAGCGCCATCCTCCAGAAGGACGTAGCCGACTTCGCTTTGGAAGATTGAGCCTGCTTCCACGTTCATGTTGTTCAAAGGAGAAATGATAATGAGTGAACACTACCACGACGTTGGCGATCTGCGATTCTTGAAAGAGATGGGTAAACTTGCGCCCACCGAATTCAACGCATGGCTCGCGCTCGACAAAATTGTTGGCCGCGACGGCGGCGCCATCCCCAGAAAATATCGCGAGCTCATCGCATTAGGTGTTGCTTTCACGACGCAATGTCCCTATTGCATCGAAGTGCACACAAAAGCTGCAAAGGCCGCGGGCGCATCCCGCGAGGAAGTCACCGAGAGCTCAATGATTGCTGCTGCCTTGCGCGCCGGCGGAGCGGCAACGCACGGCGCCATGGCGCTGAAGTTCTACGACCAGGTCTGAAGTGGACGACGAACTCTGTCCCGAGCCGGCCGGTCCAACACTTCCTGTTGCGCTTCGACAACTACGCAAGAAATGTCTTAGTCTAGGAAAGAATCCCATGCTCCTCCACGGCATCTTCCCACCAATCACAACGCCCTTCTATCCTGACGGACGCGTGTATCTCAAAAAGCTTGAGCACAATGTCGAACGCTATTCGAAGACCCCGATTGCCGGAATTGTTGTCCTCGGTTCGACCGGCGAAGCGATCATGCTCTCCGACGACGAGCGCCGCGAAGTGCTTAAAACCGCCCGCGAAGCCTGCGCCCCACACAAAGTTCTAATCGCTGGCACTGGTGCAGAATCGGCTCGCGAAACTTTGCGTCTGACGGAGTACGCCGCCGAACTCGGATACCATGCCGCGCTGGTGCGCACGCCTTTTTTTTACCGCCCGCAGTTGAAGCCGGAAAACATTCTCGCCTTCTACCGCACGGTGGCCGATCATTCGCCGATTCCCGTCCTCGTTTACAGCGTCCCCGTGTTCACCGGGTACGACATACCGCCTGAGCTGGTGATCGAGCTCGCCAATCACCCCAACATTATTGGCATCAAGGAGTCCGGCGGCGATGTTGAAAAAATTCGCCGCATGGTCGAAGGCACGCGAACCATCAAGCGCAGCGCCACCGTGACCGAGACCTTCGCTGCGGTAACTCCACGTATGCTGAAGTCCGCCAAATTGGAATCGCATATCGAAAGCGGGGGCCTAGTTACCGTAGCTTCACTTTCTGGAGAGAAGAATATCTCTCACCTGGGGGAGGCGAGCCATGTGGGGACGATTGGCCATATGGAGAAGATTAGCCATGTGGGGAAGACTAGCCATGGGGAAAACATGAGCCAGGTGGAGAAGATTGGCCATGTGGGGACGGGCGCCCTCGCCTGTCCTGCGGAGCAAGGCTCCGCAACGCATCCTTCCCCCCAACCACTTGACACGGAGCGACGGGCGTCTCGCCCGTCATCGCCGTCCGCTTCCTCCTCCATCAGCATTATCGGCGGCCTCAAAACCCGTCAGAAGGAAGTCGGTTTCCAAGTTCTCGCCGGCATAGCTCAAAAGTTTCACCCCGCGCTCGACGCCGGGGCCGTGGGAGGAGTTCTCGCCTTTGCCTGTCCCGCGCCGACGGCGTGCTACGAGATTTACGCCGCATGGAAGGAAGGCGACGCCGGTCTTGCCCGAGTAAAGCAAGAACGAATATCGGCAAGCGCAACCCGCGTTACCAGCGAACTCGGGATTCCAGGCCTGAAATACGCTCTCGACCTCAACGGCTATTACGGCGGCGAGCCTCGCCTGCCTCTGCTCCCACTCACGTCCGACCTCAAAGCTGAAGTCGAGAAGTTGATGGCCGATATGCGGAACTGACCACCTATTCTTTTGCTTGCACGGGCTGATGAATCAGGAGTACGATTAGAACGAACGTTCGAACTATGGCGTCGACCCATATTAGACCTCGTCCTCACCGAGCCGCGCGGCGACAGCCGGCCGAGCCGCGCTTCGATCGCCGGCTGGGCAAAATCCTCGAACATGCCACCGAAGTGTTCTGCGATAAAGGCTACGAGGGTGCGTCCATGCGCGACCTTTCACGCGCCACAGGCATGTCTCTAGCCGGGATGTATCACTACTTCGGCTCGAAAGAACGGCTTCTCTATTTGATCCAGAAACACACCTTCTCTACAGTTTTGTCGCGTCTTCGCGACCGCCTTGTGGAAACCAACGATCCTGGGCAGGGCATTCGCACTTTCATCCACAATCACCTCGAGTACTTTCTAGAACACCAGCAGGCCATGAAGGTCCTGTCCCACGAAGACGAAGTACTCGACGGCGAATACGGCCGCGAGATCGCGCACATCAAACGTGAGTACTACCGGATTTGCCGTGACCTGCTGGACCGCTACAAAAAAGAAAAGGGAATAGAATTTGACAGTCGCACGGCTGTGCTTTCGCTGTTCGGCATGATGAACTGGATTTACACCTGGTATAACCCACGCCTTGACGGCGGGGCAGAGCAGTTGTCGCGCGAAATGGGAAACATTTTCTTTCGTGGAATCTCGGCGGGCAAGAAAAACAGCGCAAGTAAATAAGGAGAACAAAATGGCGACCACGTTACAACCAGCGACAGAGCAGAGCGCAAAACAACTCGTCAACTATCGCGTAGATGGCGGAGTGGCCGTCATTGAGATGAACGACCCCCCGGCCAATACCTACACATACGAAATGAATCGTCAGCTCGATGAAGCAATTCTGAAAGCGCGCATGGACAACGACGCACATGTCATCCTGCTCACCGGGGCGGGGGACAAGTTCTTTTCCGCTGGCGCGAACATCAAAATGCTGGCCAGCGTTGATCCCACATTCAAGTATTACTTCTGCCTGCACGCTAATGAAATGTTGCTGCGCTTAGAGCACACGCCGAAGCTGGTGATCGCTGCGATAAATGGTCACTGCGTCGGTGGGGGCCTCGAGATCGCGATGGCGGCGGACATTCGCATCGCCCGCAAGGACGCAGGAAAGATCGGTCTACCGGAAGTGAACCTCGGCGTGCTGCCTGGCACCGGCGGAACACAACGCCTTTCTCGTCTTGTCGGCAAGAGCAAAGCCATCGAGCTGATGGTCACCGGCAACACCTTCTCATTCGAAGAGGCGCTGGAACTCGGCATTATTAATGACATCTTTGGGCGCGAAGGCTTCATGGAAAACATCATGGAGTACGCGCGCCAGTTCTGTCCGCCGAACAAAGCGGCAAAGGCCGTGGGCAGGATCAAGCGCGCCGTGCAGACAGGCTGGGAAATTCCCATGGAGTCCGCCCTCGCGGTCGAACGCGAGAACCAGCAGTTGCTCTTCCAAAGCGAGGACGCAAAAGAAGGCCTGGCCGCCTATGTCGAAAAGCGTCCGGCAGAATTTAAAGCGAAATAACTGGAATGGAGGCGCGGACGTCCTCGCCCGTGCGTAAGAAGGCGTTCGATTTGGGTTGTGAAAGGGCACGGCTTCTAGCCGTGCCGCAGGGATTGCAACTAAGTTGCGGCTTTAGCCGCTGAGGAATATATGCCTGGCAAAGTAGCGAAAATCGGAACGTTTAGCGACTGGATCGGTCTGTTCGACGAATGGCGCAAGGAAATCGGCGTCAATCGCGACGAGATCGCCAGCTTCAAATTTGACACCCTCTTCGGCGCCATCGAAACCGAGGAGATCCAATTCGGACATTACAAGGGCCGCCGCAAGTGGGAGAACCTTCGCCAGATTCCCACCCAGCAAATGCGCGACGCCTTGATGAACATGATCGTCTATCAGGGCGATACAGAGTTTGCAAGCTGTGAACAACAGCGGCATCTGTTTGAGACCGCGCCCACCGACTGGGACCGCCGCGCCATCACCCGCGTCATGATTGAGGAAATGCGCCACGGCTGGCAGATGTGTGCCCTGCTGGTCGACCACTTCGGCTACTCCGGCAAAGTCGAGGCCCAGAAAATGCTCGAGCGTCGGGCTTTTGAAAATAAACGATTGCTCGGCGCGTTCAACGTCGATGTCGATAATTGGATGGATTTTTTCACTTACACCGACTTCGTCGATCGCGACGGTAAATTCCAATTGCAGATGCTCAAGTATTCGGCCTTTGCGCCGCTCGGCCGCTCCATGTCTTACATGCTGCGCGAAGAGGCATTTCACATGGGCACCGGCAATGATGGCCTGCGGCGCATCGTGCAGGCTGGAGTCATCCCGGCATGGCTCATTCAGAAATATCTGAATAAATGGCTGTCGAGCTCATACGACCTCTTCGGCACCGACCACTCTTCTTCTGCGCACTGGGCCTACGTTTGGGGTATCAAGGGCCGCTACGACGAGCCGAAGAACGACAAAGAGGCAAATCTCGACGACCTGAATGACTACAACCGCCAGTTATATCGCGACGAGGTGGCCGGATTGATCGAACGCTTCAACACTGTTTTGAAGCCGGGCGAACCGAAGCTTTACGCGCCTGACATTAAATTCAATCGCATGATTGGCCGCTGGGCGAACCAGAAATTTCATCCCGAGAACGGCGCGCCGCTGGAAGACAAAGAATACGACCAGCAGCTGCCCGAATTTCTCCCCAGCGCCGACGACAAGAAGCTGTTGCTCGAAATCATTGCCAACGAGAAGAAATGGATCGTACCTAAAGAAGGCGCTCGCGATCCTTTTGACACTATCGCAGAGCCTCGCAAATCGGCGATCAATCTTTAACTTTCTACCGACATGATGACTGAGGCCACTACCGAGCGTGTGGGAACGGGCGCTCTCGCCGGTTCGGTCGAGCATCGCTCGACAAATGCTCCCTACACCCTCTCCGAACTCATGGTCTGTGCCGCCGCCCGCGAAATTAGAGACGGCGAGTTGGTTTTCGTCGGAATGCGTCTGCCCCTGATCGCCTTCGTAGTAGCAAGCAAAACGCACGCTCCGAATGCCATCGGACTCTTTGAGAATGGCGTGATCCGTTCGACACCTGCTCCCGAATTGATCTACACAATGGCCGATCCGCCCAATATTCTGGGAGCGACCCAATGTCTGGATATGCTCAGCGTGATGAGCCTGCTGCAATCCGGACGCGTCGATCTCGGCTTTCTCGGCGCAGCTGAAGTCGATCGCTTCGGCAATTTGAACTCGACCCAAGTAAAGGGATCAACTGGCAGCGTTCGCCTGCCAGGCTCGGGCGGCGCTTGCGACATTGCGTCACTGGCGCATCGTTTCGTTGTACTCCTCGAGCACAAGAAGGAGCGACTGCCTGAGCGCGTGTCATTCGTGACCAGCCCCGGATTCGGCGACGGTCACGACTGGCGAAAGAAAGTAGGCTTGCCACGAGGCGGCCCTTCAGCCGTGATTACCACGAAAGCCATTCTTCGCTTCACGGATGAGGGCGAAGCGTGTCTGGATTCCGTGCATCCGGGCATCGAACTCGAAGACGTGCTTTCGAATACCGGTTGGAAATTGCAGCTCGCGAAAACCGTGCAACAAACTCCAGAGCCGTCTCCGGAAGAATTGCAAGCAATTCGCGAATACGACAAAGAAGGTTTCTGGACCAGCTAAACACGTGTGGGTCGGACATTCTTGTCCGACAAGCGACTACGGTGACCCAAATCGCGACCAAATTCGATCGTTTATCGCTAGAGGTTCAAGGCCCTGTCGCACGCATTGCGCTGAACAATCCCCCTCTGAATGTAATTAACATTCCGATGATGGAGGAGCTTGCCGCCGCTCTGGGCGAGATCGAAGCTCAGCCGGAAGTCTCAGGTATTGTATTTCGCGGAGAAGGGAATTGTTTTTCCGCCGGCGTTGATGTCGCCACGCACACGCCCGACAAAGTCGTTTCGTTGCTCGAGAAATTCCATCGCGTCATTCGCAGCTTAATTGCAACGAAAAAGGTGACCATAGCCGCCGTGCGAGGGCATTGTCTCGGTGGCGGCGCAGAACTCGCCATGGTCTGCGATCTGGTTTACACCACTGACGACGCGCAATGGGGATTTCCCGAAATCCAACTCGGCTGTTTTCCACCGGTTGCCGCTACCGCGCTAAGCGCGCTTGTCGGACAGAAGCGAGCGGCCGATCTCGTTCTCACAGGTCGAACCATTACAGGCGTGGAAGCCGCTGCAATCGGACTAGCGACCGGGGCACTGGCCAAGAATCAGCTTGCGACGGTTGTCGATGAGACGCTAAAGAAGCTTTCCGCACTCAGCCCTGTTGCTCTGGCACTCACCAAGAAAGCGATTTACGCTTGGGATTCAATGCATTTCGACAAAGGCCTAGCGCGCGCCGAAAAGATTTATCTCGACGAATTGATGAAGACCGAAGACGCAAACGAAGGCATCCGAGCATTCATGGAGAAGCGTCAGCCGAGATGGAGTGGCCGATAGAACTCGATGACGAAACTACGCTCTCTGCGCGATGCGATTGCCGACTTCGTTCCCGACGGCGCGTCAGTCGCAATGGGACTGCAGATGGAGCAGATGATTCCATTTGCCCCCGGTCATGAGATCATTCGCCAGAAAAAACGAAATTTGACCTTGATTGGACCCATCTCCGACATTCTCTTCGATCAACTTATCGGCGCTGGATGCGTCCAGCAAGTTATCGCAGCGTGGGTAGGCAACGTCATGATGGGATCGGCTTACAATTTCCGCCACGCTGTCGAGCAAGACGGACTGAAGGTCTTCAACATGACCAATTTCACCATTGCCCTGGCATTGCAAGCCGGAGCAATGGGCGTGCCATTCCTGCCGACGAAAACTGCGCTGGGCAGCGATACCGCCAAAGGCAATCATTTCTTCTATCAGATATTTTCTCCATTCGCTCCCAAAGAGTCGTTGTGGGCGGTGCGCGCGCTGAATCCCGACGTCACTATCGTTCATGTTCAGCGTGCCGATTCTGAAGGCAACGCGCACTGCTGGGGCAATTTCGGCGTAATGCTCGAAGGCATTCGCGCAGCCAAGCGGGTGATTGTGGTGGCCGAAAAGATTGTGGAACCCGAGGTCATCGCCAGTGATCCCAATCGCACGGTGATTCCAGGGTTCCTGGTTAATGCCGTTGTCGAGTGTCCATACGGAGCGCATCCTTCGCCCGTTCAGGGATACTACAATCGAGACAACGAATTCTTCCGCGAATATCACGAGCAAACAAAAACGAAAACAGAGAGCGCCGCCTGGCTGGATCGCTGGGTGTACCGCGTTCCAGATCACGAGGCGTATTTAGCCCGATTGGAGAATGATCGCGTCGGAGCGCTTGGCGTGAAGCAACATGCGTACGCAGCGCAAGCCGATTTTGGATACTAGCAACCACTGTGTAGGTGCGGACGTCCCTTCGACTGCGCTCAGGCCAACCTCTCGCCCGGGACGGTTTAAGCTAAAAGCTTAGGAGCTAACAGCTAAAAGCTGTTTTTCATGAAAAAACAACTCCTCGAACTCCGGGTTAATGGCCGCTCGCACGAACTCGCGATCGAGCCCAATCGCCTCCTGCTTGACGCCTTGCGCATAGACTTGCAACTCACCGGCTCCAAGCGCGGCTGCGACGACTCGTCCTGCGGCGCATGCGCAGTTCTTGTCGATGGCACGCCTATGCTCTCCTGCACCATGCTCGCCGCGAGTTGCGAAGGCCAGGAAATCACCACCGTGGAAGGCGTCAGCGAGCACGGGGCCTTGGCTGCAATCCAGAAAGCCTACGGCGATTGGGGAGGCGCGCAGTGCGGCTTCTGCACTCCCGGCTTCATGATGACGGTCAAACACCTGCTCGCTACAAATCCGAATCCGACCGATCCAGAAATTCGCGACGCACTCAGCAGCAACCTATGCCGCTGTACCGGCTACAGCCAGATGTATGAAGCCATCAAAGCTGCAATCGAAGCCGAGCAGAAGGGAATGGCAGCACGGACGTGAATATTTATCCCAATTTCTGTCATTCCAAGCGAAGAAGATCGTTCACTTGTGAACGATCTTCACAGTCGAGGAACCTGCTGTTCAACTCTGCACCCGTTGTTGTAGTGTGTGCCTTTGTTGCGGCTTTGTTGCCAACTCTCGTTTTTGCTCAGGAATTGCCGAAGGGCTGGCGTCGTCCAAGCAAGACCGCGGTCTCTGATAAGTGGCGAATGAAGAGCCCTACTCGGTTCCTAACAGTCGAGGGAGATTTTGACGGCGACGGCAGGTCCGACATTGCGGAGCTTCTCGTAAATCCGTCAACGAAGCAACTTGCTTTATTCGTACGGCTCTCCTCAGATCAGAAATGGCAGCTCCTCGATAAACCATATGCCATGGGAGACTTCGACCGCTTTGGAATTGACTACGTCAAGCCCGGTAAGTACGAAACGGCTTGCGGCAAGGGATACGGTGATTGGGCATGCGCGCACGAAGAGCCGGAATGGCTGAAATTGGCAAGACCAGCAATTGATTTTTTCTATACCGAAAGTTCGGACAGCATCTTCTACTGGGACCAGAACACGAAGAGATTCCGGGAAGTCGTGATGAGCGACTAATACGATGACCACCTTCTCCATCATCGGCAAATCCATCGCAATGGTCGATGCCGCTGGCAAGACCACCGGCGCCGGCAAGTACACCGACGACCTCTCGCTTCCTGGCATGCTGACCGGCAAGATTCTGCACTCGCCACATCCGCACGCCCGCATCAAGCGAATCGATATCAGCCGCGCCGAGAAGTTGGACGGCGTGGCCGCTGTCGTCATCGGATCAGACGCACCCAATCCTTACGGAATTCTCCCTGTAGGCCATGACGAGCACGCACTTGCGATCGACAAAGTTCGATATGTGGGCGACAACGTGGCCTGTGTCGCGGCCGAAGACGAAGCCACAGCCGAACGTGCGCTCGAGCTGATCGAAGTTGAATACGAACTCCTTCCGGCTTTCTTCGATCCCGAAGAGTCGATGAAAGCCGAGCACGATCTGATTCACGACAACAAGCCGCACAACATCGAAAAGGATTATCACCACGCCTTCGGAGATCCCGACAAAGGTTTTGCCGAAGCCGACCACATCGAAGAATCCCGCTTCGTCGCAAATGAAGTTACTCACGCCGCCATGGAGCCGCATTCGACCCTAGCGGCTTTCGAAACTGATTCTCAAACCGGAAAGCAGGGGCGCCTCACGGTCTGGTCCTCCACTCAGGTGCCGTATTACCTGCAGCACAAACTTTCGCTCGTGCTCGAAATACCGATGTCGCAAATTCGCGTCATCAAGCCGCTGGTCGGCGGTGGCTTCGGCGGTAAGAGCGAAGTCATTCCTCTCGAACTCATCGCGGCCGTTGCGGCCCGCAAAGCCCAGTGTCCCGTAAAGATCACTTACACTCGCGAAGAAGTGTTCTGGGCCCATCGCGGACGCCCGCGCACCATCATCGACCTGAAAACCGGGGTCAAGAACGACGGCCGCATCACTGCCGTGAAAGCCCGCGTGGTGCAGGATGGCGGCGGCTATTGTTCCTACGGCGTCGTCACCATTCTCTATTCTGGCGCTCTGCTCGGCGCTCTTTATGACATTCCCAACATTCAGTACGATGGCTACCGTGTGCTAACCAACAAGCCGGCCTGTGGCGCGATGCGCGGCCACGGAACGGTTAACGTGCGCTTCGCCTTCGAGTCGCAACTCGATGAGCTTGCCGCCAGACTGAATATCGATCCCGCCGAAATCCGGCGCCGTAATCTGCTGCAGGCCCCGTGCATTACAGTGAATGGACTCCGCGTGCAGAGCTACGGCCTTCCCGAGTGCATCGACAAAGTCATTGATCGGTCGCGATGGAAAGAACGTAAAGGCAAACTGCCCAGAGGGCGAGGGCTGGGTGTGGCATGCAGCCATTATGTCAGCGGCGCGGCCAATTCCATCATTCGCTCCGACATGCCGCACTCCACCGTGAATATCAAAATCGATCGCGATGGCGGAGTCGTCGTGTACACCGGCGCATCCGAAATCGGCCAGGGCTCCGACACTATGACCGCGCAGATTGCCGCCGAAGTCCTGGGCTGTTCTCTCTCTCGCGTGAAAGTCGTCGCGGCGGACACAGATCTTACGCCCATCGACATCGGTTCTTATTCCAGCCGCGTGACCTTCATGGCCGGGAACGCAACTTTACGCGCGGCCCAGGCAGTAAAAACACAAATCGCCGCAGCCGCCGCAAAGAAGATGAATTGCGCTCCAGAAGAACTCGTGTTTCAGAATGATGTCTTGTCTAAGAAAAATCGGGAGGGTGCCCCATCCTTATCGCGTTCTTTGCGAGAGGGTGGGGATGTTGACTCAATCTCGGCCACTGTCTCCGGCCGAGTCGAAGGTCAAATTCTCCGCGGCTCATTGCAGCAAAAGCGTAAGGAAGACGAATCGCCGAAAACGTCCATGTCCTTCGAAGAAGCCGTCGTTACCGCCATCGATTTTCACGGAGCGCTCACCGGCACAGGATCCTATGCTCCTCCGCCCGAGGCCCGCGGGGGCAAGCACAAAGGCGGAGGCGTTGGTCCATCGCCTGCCTATTCCTACTCTGCGCAAGTTGCCGAAGTGACCGTCGATGAAGACACCGGGGAAGTCACCGTCCACAAAGTCTGGGCAGCGCACGATTGCGGACGAGCGCTGAATCCAGTTGCCGTAGAAGGCCAGGTAATCGGTTCAGTTTGGATGGGTATGGGCCAGGCGCTTACCGAAGAAATGATCTGGAAAGACGGCCTTCTCATGAATCCCGGTTTGCTCGAATATCGCAGCCCGTCGTCCGTCGAATCGCCGGAAGTCGAGGCAATTATTGTTGAGAGCATCGATCCTGAGGGCCCGTTCGGCGCAAAGGAATGCAGTGAAGGCGCTCTGGCTGCAACTATTCCCGCGATCGCGAATGCAATTTACGACGCAGTTGGAATTCGCCTGCACGAATCGCCATTTACGCCAGAGCGAGTGCTGGCTACTTTGCGTGCAAAGAAGAATGCCAAGCCGCTCAATCTGACCGAAGGGGTCGATCCAACCGCTCCGGCACGATTTCGCGAGCACGGTGGCGCTCTCTGGTTCAAAGGCAAAGGCCCGGAGCGGCACGAGAACCATGTGGGGCGGGCGCCCTCGCCCGCCATTGGTGAACAATGAGTCTCTCCGGTTTCAGATTATCCCGCCCCCGCACTCTTCCCGATGCGCTCAAACATCTCACCGAGCACGCCGGTAGCAGCATTCGTGTCCTTGCCGGCGGCACCGATCTGCTGCCTTCAATGCGGCAGAAACTCTTCGAGCCAGAGCACATCCTCGATCTTCGCCAAGTAAACGGGCTGAGAGGAATCCGTGAAACCACGCAGGGAATCGAGATCGGCGCGCTGACTACTCTGCACGAAATCGAACACTCTCAGCTCCTTCGCCAGCAATATCCAGTTCTCGTCGAAGCCGCAAAAACGGTCGCATCTCCGCTCATTCGCAATATGGGCACAATCGGCGGGAACATCTGCCTCGATACGCGTTGTCTTTGGTACAACCAATCGCTCGCATGGAGAAAGTCCTGCGGCTTCTGTATCAAAAAAGACGGCGATCTCTGTCACGTCGCCCCTGGCGGCACCAAGTGCTGGGCGGCATTCTCCGGCGACACTCCTCCGGCTCTGCTCTGCCTGAACGCTGAAATTGAGATTGCTGCTGATTCCGCGTTCCGCCGCATTCCTCTACGCGAGTTCTACACTGGCGAAGGCGATGACTACCGCCGCCTGCGGCCCGGTGAATTAGTCACCAAGATCATCCTCCCGAGCTCCTCATCCGGATATCGAGGCGCATACCGCAAGTTGCGCATTCGAGGTTCAATCGACTATCCGCTGGCCGGAGTAGCGGTCGCGGTCAAACGGTCCAATGGACATATCCAAGATATTCAGATCGCGCTGACCGCCGTGAATCCCGCGCCGGTTCTGGTGAAAGGTTTGAACGTCCTACTCAAGAACGGCGGCATCGATGAGCTCGCGGCAGAACACGCGGGCGACCTCGCTGCCCGGACCGCCAGACCTTTGACCACTTCTGCACTAACTCCTGAGTACCGGCGGGAAATCATCCGGGTATTCACCAAACGGGCGCTGCTCGCTGCAATCGAGAGTTGATACGGGGGGCAAGTTCGGGCGAGTGCGGCAACCTCGCATCCCCAATACTAATCTCACAGGACTTGTGCCGAGGGTCATTTTCCGGCGCTCGAGCCTTGTCCACCCGTCAGCAAAGGAGCAAAATGCGAACCCCAAAATTATCAGATGTGATCTTGACGATTGCATTGGCGCTGGCGATAAGCTTGCCGGTCGCGGCGCAATCGCCGGCAACAAATCCACAACCTCAGTCAACCCCTGCTCAAACCGCGCCCGCGCCGTCGGGCCAACAGAGTGCTCCGGCAGGTACAAATCAGAACAGCGCTCAATCGCAGGCTAATGACGACAATCCGTTGAACTTGTCCGACGAACAAAAAGCCAAGTTGCGTCCCATAATTCAGGACGAAAATCAGCAGATGGAAGCGCTTCGTAGCGACAATTCTTTGACTCAGGAACAGAAAATCGACAAAGCCAATCAGATTCGCGCCGCGGCTTCCCCGAAAATCAAGGCCATCCTTACCCCTGAGCAGCTACAGAAACTCGCGCAGTTGCAGCAGGAGCGAGTCCGCGAGCAGCAGCAGCAGACCCAGCCCGCAGCGCCCAGCAATTCTCAACCTCCGCCGAAATAAGATTGCCTGGAAGAGGCTGGCAGAAGTTTTCTGTTACCCTTCTCTGCTGCGTTCCCGCGTCGACCGTATCGGCGCTGTCTTGCGACAAACCAACGCCGGCTGATGTTTACTGCTTCTTCTTACTCTGAGCGCTCATCGCAGCCTGGAACCGATCCATGGTGGGTTGAAGCTGTCGCCCGTCGCGAATAAAGTTGATGAAAACGGTCCTCATGTCGACGCCCCCAACTCCCAGGCCGCCAAAATACCGATAATCACTCGGCAGCGGAGGCCCTCCGGGCTCGCCCGCAGTCGGAATGACGGCAGGAAGCATGAACGCATACATACTGCCTCCAGCTAACTGTTCATGCGAGTACTTCAGCAGCCAGCGGCAATTGCTGCCGTCGGCAATTAAATTCGCCGACACGACTGCCCATTGACCACCATCGGCGGAGGAAGGCTGCTGGCAATACCAAACCTGGGCCTGGCCAACATAGGGGTGGGGATCGGAAAACCCATATTCGTCCAGCAAGACACGGCTGAGTCCGCGCCGATTTACGAAAGCTTCAACCTGGGGAAGGGCCTGGTTCCAATCGAGATTCGAGTCATTCACCAGGAGGTAGCCGGGCCGTCCCATCGCCAGCGTATTGATGAACGAAAAATAATTGGGATAGGCACGGATTGCCGTGACCATTGCAACCACCGCTAGGCCGATTGTCGCCCAACTCGCAACCCGAGCTGCGCCCCAATTTTCGCGACGCAGGAATTCCAACATGCGCGGCAAAGGCGCTAGCAGCAGAATCATGAGCGCCAACGGGATCGAGAAGTGACGAATGCTGATATCTAGTCGATTGGCCAGGCAGGCGGCAGTAAAAACCACCAGCGAAACCCACACGCAGCGCCAGTGCAATTCCATGCCAAGAGGGATCGCTGAAAACTGCGAAGCGGGCCGGGTCTTAATCATTGTTGCGACGGCAATGGCAAGCACAAGCAAAAGAAGAAACGCTAGCGACGACTTCAGGAGAACAAGTGTGGGGAAATAAAACCAGACTCCGTGAGAGTAGGCATGGCCGAGAATATAGGTCGGCCGGCTAGTTGCGCCTAAGGCGAACCCGATCAGTCCGCGCAAATAAATCCATATCGGCATAAGCAAGCGCCGCAGGAAAGGTGAAGTTGAAAAATGCGGGATGACGCTGAACGACTCAGTGGATTCGTTCCAGGAAAGTATCAGATAAACCAGATAAACGAACAGCGCAGCCCAGAGTGTCCCTTTCGCGATATTGCGCCAGGCGCGACGACGCCACCGCCGCAGTTCTACTTTGTCGGTGGGCTGCTCCAGCAACGCCCATAGCCTCATACTCAGGGCTACGGCTGGAACAACAAAAAACATTAGCCCGGAAGAAAACTTCGAAAGGAAAGCTCCAGCCACCGCCAAGCCGAAATAAAGCACCTGCCTGCGGCTTGGGGAATGCCACATCGAGGGCAATTGCCAGACCGCCAAGATCCAAAATAACGTGACCACGATATCCGTAATCACCAGTGGCCCGAATGCAAGAAAGGTAGGCATGGTGACGAAAGCCACCAGGCACAACAAACCTCCCCACGGGCTGCCTCCCAGCTGCGAACCGAAAGCATACAGAACGAATCCCAATAGCAGGGTGACAGCCAGCATGGTCACCCGCGCCCACCACAAAGTGGCGACCGGATCGTTCCAGCGGAACAAAAACGAGTGCCCGAAGACCCATTCGCCTAGGTATTCGTTAAACATCCTCTCTCCGCTGAAAGTCCAGGAAATATCCGAATAGTCGGCGCGTGCTCTGCGTATAACCAGAGGTATCGCGGCCAGCACTTTCGCCAGTGGGGGATGCTCCTCATTCATCCGCATGTCCAGTTTTTGCAGATAACTAACCCCCGCCCCGGTGTGCGCGACCTCATCAACCGTCGCCGACTCCCGCCGCGCCGCGCCCCCCGCGAGCAGTGCCATGATGGCAAGAAGTAAAAGGGCCTGTAAAAGCTTGGCAGATTGCAGTGTTTTCAATTTATTTATCCCCTGGGAAGGCGATGCCAAACAGCCTGCACTCAGAACTACGTTCCCCATCTGTCGGAAGTTCCTTTTGCCCCGACCCTGTCACTTCCGAAAAACTACAGTCACCCGAATGTATATTGAATATTGGGTTTCGGGAATGCCAATCAATCTACCTACGCTGGATGAAATCGCCGAGGCGCAAAAGCTGGTCTATGCGCTGATGTCGCCAACGCCGCAGATTTCCTGGCCATTGCTCAACCAGAAGTTCGAGGCCAGTGTATGGGTGAAGCATGAAAACCACACGCCCATTGGCGCGTTCAAGGCGCGTTCCGCGGTCGCATATGCGGCGGAGCTTTTCCGCAACGCCGATGGAATTAAAGGCATGATCACCGCCACCCGGGGAAATCACGGCCAGTCGGTTGCGCTTGCGGGTCAACGCTTCAAGGTTCCGGTCACGATTGTAGTGCCGCACGGGAACAGTGTGGAAAAAAACATGGCCATGCGAAGCCAGGGCGCGCACCTGATCGAGTTTGGCAAGGATTTTCAGGAGTCGCGCGAGCACGCACAAAATCTTGCAAAGGTACAAGGCCTTCACTTCGTGCCGCCCTATCATCGCGACATCGTTAAAGGCGTCGCGACCTATTGGATGGAACTCTTTTCGGCCATTCCTGATCTCGACACCGCTTACGTCCCAGTCGGAATGGGATCCGGCATCTGCGCGGCTTGTGCGGTCCGCAATGGAATGAAACTAAAAACCAAAATTGTCGGTGTCGTTTCTGAAGGCGCACCGGCCTATGCGCTTTCTTTCGAGGCAGGACGCACAATCGAGGCGCCAGTCACAACTCTGATTGCTGACGGCATGGCTTGCCGACTGCCCGATGACGAAGCGCTGGAGATCATGCTGAAAAATGTCGATCACGTCGTGCGGGTCAGCGATCATGAAATTCGCCATGCCATGCGAATCTATTTTTCCGATACGCACAACGTAGTTGAAGGCGCTGGCGCTGCCGCACTCGCCGCGGCCCTGAAAGAAAAGCGCTCACTCCACGGAAAACGTGTCGCGCTCATCGCAACCGGCGGCAATGTCGATCGCGACGTATTTGCGAAGGTGTTGCTCGAACCAGAACCCGCACTCCAATCGGCAGCGAGTATCGCTTCAAAGTAGCCGCACTTCCTGCACTTTACTTTATGGTAAGTGACCAAGAGTCCATAAACTGGCAGCGGACAAATCCAGAGAAATACCAGATAATACGGTCAGAGATTACGCGACTCGGAAGTGGACGTGTTGGGAGCAACCCGTTTGGCCAATCAGACAGGCACAATTCTGGTTACAGGAGGCGCCGGATTCATCGGCTCCAACTTCGTCCTTCACTGGCTTGCCAATGAGCCTTCGAACATCGTTAATTTAGACAAGTTGACCTACGCTGGGAACCCGGCGAATCTCGCTTCTGTTTCTTCGGACCGGCGATACAAGTTCGTGCAAGGCGATATTTGTGACCGCGAGTTAGTTACGGATCTTCTGTTGAAGACTCACCCTCTCGCCATCGTCCATTTTGCCGCCGAAAGCCACGTCGATCGTTCCATCCACGGCCCTGATGATTTTGTCCGCACCAACGTGAACGGAACTTTCAGCCTACTCGAAGAGGCTCGGGCCTATTGGTCTGCCATGAACGGCGAGGAGAGAAGCAGCTTCCGCTTCCTGCATGTTTCAACCGACGAAGTTTACGGCTCGCTCGACCCCGCCGATCCCGCATTTTGTGAGACCACCCGCTACGCGCCTAACAGCCCGTACTCCGCCTCCAAAGCCGCTTCTGATCATCTAGTCCGCGCTTATCACCACACCTACGGAATGCCGGTCCTTACCACGAACTGCTCCAACAATTACGGCCCATTCCAGTTTCCGGAGAAGCTGATTCCGCTGGTCATCCTACACGCCATCACCGGAAAACCAATTCCGGTTTACGGAGACGGTTTGAACGTCCGCGACTGGCTCTACGTCACGGATCATTGCGAAGCCATTCGGGCCGTCCTCACACGCGGACGCGCCGGTGAGACCTACAACATTGGTGGTCGAAACGAAATAAGGAATATCGACGTCGTGAACACTATCTGTTCAACCCTCGATGAACTTCGTCCGAACGACCCGGTTCTTCCGCACAAAAAGTTGATCACTTTCGTAAAAGATCGTCCCGGCCACGACCGCCGTTACGCTATGAACGCCGCGAAGATCGAGGCCGAACTAGGCTGGCGTCCAAAAGAAACCTTTGAGAGCGGCATTCGCAAAACCATTCAGTGGTACCTGGCAAACCAAGCGTGGATCGAAGGAGTAACCAGCGGAAGCTATCGGCAATGGATGGCCACACAGTATTCGCTTTAGATTTCGATACGCTACAATCCAAACCGAATGTCTAATCTCGCCATTCTGCAATCTTCAAAATACAAAGGAATCATTCTGGCAGGCGGATCGGGAACGCGCCTCTATCCGGTCACTCACGCCGTCGGCAAAAGCCTGCTTCCCATCTACGATAAGCCGATGGTGTATTACCCGCTCTCGACTCTGATGCTGGCCGGCATACGCGAAATCATGCTCATCTCTACGCCAGACGATCTACCTAAGTTTGAGCATCTTCTGGGGGATGGCTCAAGGTTTGGATTAGATTTTTCCTATGCCGCGCAACCTAAGCCCGAAGGCATTGCGCAGGCTTTCCTAATCGCCAAGGATTTTATCGCCGGACGCTGCTGCGCGCTGGTGCTAGGCGACAACATCTTCCACGGTCACGATCTTGCGAAGAGCGTGAAGCACGCGGCCGAGTGCGAAAAAGGCGCGCGTATTTTTGCCTATCCCGTGCACGATCCCGAACGCTACGGCGTGGTCGAATTCGATTCCCAAGGCAAGGCGGTCAGCCTCGAAGAAAAGCCGCGCGTGCCGAAATCGCGCTACGCAGTAACTGGCCTCTATTTTTACGATTCCCAAGTAGTGCAGATTGCGAAGGCACTGAAGCCCTCGGCACGAGGAGAACTCGAAATCACCGACGTGAACCGCGAGTATCTGAAGCGCGGAATGCTGGACGTCGCCGTCATGGGCCGTGGCATGGCTTGGCTCGACACCGGCACCCACGAAGCCATGCTGGAAGCATCTCTGTTCATTCAAACCATCGAAACCCGCCAAGGGCTTATGGTGGCGTGCCCCGAAGAAATCGCTTACCGCTACGGCTACATCACACCAGAGCAGGTGGAGCGAGCGGCCAGTGCGATGAAAAACAACGGCTACGGCGCTTACCTTCTGCAGATGCTCAAAGAACAGGTCTTCTAAGACCCTTGTATGAAAGTTCACCAAACTCCTCTAGCCGGTGCTCTGGTCCTCGAGCCGAAAGTTTTTGCCGACAACCGTGGATTTTTTCTGGAGAGCTACCACGAGAAGGCCTTCGAGGAAATCGGCATTCGTGACAAATTCGTGCAAGATAATCACTCCTATTCCAAACGCGGTGTCCTGCGTGGGCTGCATTATCAGGTGGAGAAACCGCAGGGCAAGCTGGTACGAGTAGCCAGTGGAGAAGTCCTCGATGTGTTTGTCGACTTGCGCCGCAGCTCTGCAAGTTTCGGACGCTGGCACGGGGTCAAGCTCTCCGGCGAAAACCGCCGCCTGGCCTGGATTCCAGCTGGGTTCGCCCATGGCTTCTACGTGCTCTCCGAGAGCGCGCACGTCCTATACAAAGCTAGTGAATTCTATTTTCCTGAGTTGGAGCGGACCGTGCTCTGGAATGATCCTGACTTGAACATCAATTGGGAAAACGTCGAAGAGCCGCTACTTTCGGAAAAAGACAAAAAAGGCAAGCGCCTCAAGGAGGCGGAGTTGTTTCAGTAGTTGGTTTACTTGCCGGCTCGGGCAGCAATGGAGCGCGTGCCGCCGGGTGGATGCTCTTTGATCCATCGCGCAAGCTGCTTCCGTGCCTGGCTTGGCATGTCCAGAAAACGAATCCCGGCTCGCTCTTTATTGTCTTGCCAAACCATTTCCGCCGTAGCGTGAATAATTTCCGGTTCGTTGGGCAGCGAGAAGTCAAGGTTGACGCCCCCTGATGCCGGTAGATGGTCTAAGTCGCAACGAATGGCCGCGCCGGTTTCGCTTAGATCGGTGATCAGGATCTGCTTTCCTGTGCCTCTTGCGTGCGACGGGCTCATCCTCGCCGCCAGCGTTGTTGTGACGCGCCCGTTGCCGCGGCGTCGTTCCCGTGTCATCAAATTACGCACTGCACGTAGCGCATGCCTCACCCGATCGGGTGAGAGCGGCTTGTAAATCACCACTTGAGTACTGGCGCGAAAAACCGGGTGCAGCGCGATCGCAGGATCGGCCAGCACGATGCGGACTGAGGTACTGCAGGAAGGCAGCTCTATCAGCTTCTGCAGAGCGACGTGAGGCTCTTCCATCGAGTCATCGACAATGATCGCGTCGTAGTGGTGCTCTAGCGCCTGGGAGAGCGCAGTAAACATCTCTCCGCAGTGGTCCATATCAACCTCGAGGTCCTTAAAGACCCGGCTGACCACGCGAACCGTATCGCGATCATTACTGAGCAGTAAACTGTGCAGCATACCTGCTTAAATGCTAGGCAGACGTCTTAGTTACGGCAAGTTACCGAAGTCAGTTTTGGTTACTTGCCCGCAGTTTTACCCAGCTGTTCGACTCGGCGGACTCTTCCACTGCTTCCAGGACGGCCTGTGTTTTCACCGCATCTTCGAAATTCGGGTGGAAGGGCTCACCTTTGGCAAGATTTTTCAGAAAATCCCACAGAGTCGCAATAAATGTATGCTCATAGCCTACAAGATGCCCCGGTTTCCAGAAGTTTGCGGAGTAAGGGTGCCCCGGCCCCGTCACTAGAATGTTGCGATCAGCCTGCAGATTGGCTGGGTCCGAAGCATCGTAAAACCGCAAGCGGTTCATGTCCTCAAGGTCAAAACCCAAGCTGCCCTTCGCGGCGTACATCTCGAATCCATTCCCATTTCGGCGTCCGACTCCGAAGCGGCTCGCTTCAAAGCTGCCCAAACTGCCATTCACAAAACGTGCCATGACCATGACTGCGTCATCCACGTCACGTCCCGGGATGAACGTATGTTTCATGGCCGAGAGTTCCGCGATTTCTCCGTTCAGGTAGATCGCCATATCCACCGAATGCGAGAGTAAATCGCCGATTGCGCCCGAGCCTGCTTCGTCTCGACGGTAGCGCCAGGTCTGGCCCTTTGTAGGATCTGCACCAGACTGATTGAAGTAATACGCGCGGTAATGGTAAGCCTGCCCCAGTCGGCCTTCATCGATAAGTTGTTTTGCAAACGCTACCGCCGGCACGCGGCGATAGTTCAACCAAACCAGATTAGGCACATCCCGCGCCGCTGCAGCCATCTTCTGCGCTTCTGCCAGCGACACAGCCAGCGGCTTCTCGCAGAACACCATCTTCCCAGCCTTTGCCGCAGCGAGTGCAATCGGGGCATGCAGTGCGTTAGGGACGGCAATATCGACAACGTCAATGTCTTTACGCCCGACTACACTTTCCCAGTCGGTCGCGGTCTCAGCCCAGCCCCACTGCCGCGCGAACGCCTCCAATTTGGACTGGTTCCGTCCACACACAACCTTCAGATTCAGCGAATACGGACTCTCGAAGAAGTGCCCAACCTGATGGAAGGCATTCGAGTGCGCTCGCGCGATCGATCCGCTTCCGATCATCGCGATGTTCAATTGTTTTCCGTTCGCGGGCATTATGGAGAGAGAAGGAAATAGGTTATAGCAAACTTGCCCCGCTCAGGCTTCTACCCCAGGCTTTGCAGGTCTTTCTTCAGCTGGCCCAAATCTTTCATCAGGACTGTACGCAGTCCAACCTTGGCAGCGGCATCAATATTGACCTGCCGATCGTCAATGAAGTAGCACTCGTCAGGCATTTTCTGGATCAGATCCAATGCCAGGCGATAGATTCGTTCATCGGGCTTGCGCAGTCCCACATAGCACGAGGTTACAACCAAATCGAAAATTTGCGACAGACCAAACTGCTTGATCCTGTACTCGTTCAATTCGCGCGACTCGTTATTGAGGGTTCCCATCAGGTACTTGCTCGCAAGTCCGCGGGCAAATTCCAGCACCTCCGGTTTAGGCCTGGAAAGCGAAAACATAAAGCTCTTGAACTCTTCTTTCGTGAATTTACGCGGCTGGTAAAAGACTGTCCGTTCCAAATACTGGTCCAGCGTGACCTTGCCTTCCTCAAAGGCAGTCACAACCTCTTTGTGCCGAGTCTCGAAGTCGGCTTTCTGCAACTGAAACCTTTCAATCGCCCGATCGCGCTCCTCGTGGTCCCACGCGTTAGTGAGAAGCACGCCACCAACATCCCAGAACAAAGTTCGAATAGGTTTCACGCGAGAACTCCGGCTAAAGAAGTGATGACAGAGAATTGATCATAATGGATTGAGGACTCAGGGCTGAGTTTAAGATGCTAGATGTCGAGGCGTATCGGGCCTTGTCCCGGAACCAGATCGACTTTGGGAGGCAACATAAACAATGAGCCAATAAGCAGCGTAAGAAAAACAATCAACAGTGAGACCATCCAGAGCAGAAATTCACCGAGCTCCATTCCGAGCGGAAACCAATGGCTAATCATTAGAATTGCAAGCAAGGCACAGCTGAGACCTCGCAACCAGCGCCATTTGTCCCACCAGTAGATCTTGCTTTTGCATGTTGGACACCGTTCCTTCGCGACGTCACGGAAGCCGATCTTAGAACGACATGAAGGGCATTCCATTCGCACCTACCAATAGACGTCAAGAGCGGCATGCTGTGTGCCGTTGATGATTTCTCCTGAGTGCCGCCTACGTCTTTACCGGCATCTCCGCCGCCACCGCCTCGCGGAAGTAATCCAGCGATAGTTCAAGTCCGGCATTGAGTGCGATCTTCGGCTCCCAGCCCAGCAGCTTTCTCGCCTTGCTTATATCCGGTCGCCGCTGCTTCGGATCATCCTGCGGAAGCTTCTCATAACGGATCTTGCTCTTCGAACCCGTAATTGCGATTACGCGCTTGGCGCATTCGAGCACTGTGAACTCGTCCGGATTACCGATATTTACCGGAAAATGTTCTTCCGACTTCGACAACTTCAGAAAGCCATCGATCTCATCGTTTACATAGCAAAAACTGCGCGTCTGCTTGCCGTCGCCATAGACCGTCAGGTCCTCTCCCCGCAGCGCCTGCTTCATAAAATTCGGAATCACCCGCCCGTCGTTCAGCTGCATTCTCGGGCCGTAAGTATTGAAAATTCGTACGATCCGCGTGTCCACAGCGTGGTATCGGTGATAAGCCATGGTTAACGCTTCGCTGAAGCGCTTGGCTTCGTCATACACCGAGCGCGGTCCGATGGTGTTTACGTTTCCCCAATAGGTCTCCTTCTGCGGATGCTCCAGAGGATCACCGTAGCACTCTGATGTCGAAGCAAACAGATATTTCGCGCGATGCTTGTGTGCAATCTCCAACGCGTGTATGGTCCCCAGCGATCCCACCTTCAGCGTCTCGATGCCGTGGACCATGTAGTCCACCGGGCTCGCCGGGGATGCGAAGTGAAAAACATAATCCACCGCCCCGCATTCAAACGGACGGTTGATGTCGATCTGAAGAAATTCGAAATTTCCCTCGCGCCGCAGGTGCTCGATGTTCGACATGCGTCCGGTCAACAGATTGTCCACAGCGACAACCGAGCAGCCTTCGGCCAACAATGCGTCGCAAAGGTGCGAGCCAAGAAAGCCCGCTCCGCCGGTGACCAGCGCGCGAGGCTTCATGGACGAGTACTCTTTCTGGGCCGCGGCTCCGTCGCAGGTGAGGGAATCGGTTCCGGACTGGCCGCAGGCCGCCCGACGCTGTAGTAGGTAAAGCCGTTGGCCGCCATGACCTCGGGATCATACAAGTTCCTGCCATCGATGATGATGGGATACTTGAGCTCGGCTTTCAGCCGCGTCAGATCCAGCGCGCCAAACTCCTCCCACTCCGTGAGAATGAGCAACGCATCGGCGTCCCGGGCTGCTTCATATGCGTCTTCCGTCATGCGCACGCTGGAGTTGAGCGCTTCCTGAGCTCGCTCACGCGCTGCTGGATCGAAAGCGGAAATCTGACATCCCTCCTGCAATAAGGACTGGATCAGAAGTATCGCCGGCGATTCGCGGATATCGTCAGTTCCGCCCTTGAATGCCAAGCCAAGCACGCCCAGCTTCTTGCCTCGCAAAGTCCACAACGCGCTGCGCACCTTGCGGATGAACCGGTGCCGCTGCTCGTCGTTGATTTTCATCACTTCATCGAGCAGGCGGAAATCATAGCCGCACTCGCGGGCGACAGCGCGAAACGCCAGCAGGTCCTTGGGGAAGCAAGAGCCGCCATAGCCAACTCCAGGATTTAGAAATCGCGGTCCGATGCGGCTGTCCGTTCCGATCCCTTGGCAAACCTGCTGCACATTCGCTCCAACACTTTCGCAAATCGACGCCACTGCATTGATGAACGAAATCTTCATCGCCAAAAAAGCGTTAGAGGCGTGCTTGATTAACTCCGCGCTCTTGGCGCTGGTCACAATCAGTGGAGGCGGAATCTGCGCGCGATCAGGCCGCGGAATTGCATCCGGTTTTATGTAGTAAGTGCCATCGGCGAGCGGAGCATAGATTTCGCGCAACACAGCAGCGCATCGCGGCGTGTCCGCCCCAACTACAACGCGGTCGGGATACAGAAAATCCGTGACCGCGGTGCCTTCGCGCAGAAACTCAGGATTAGAAGCGACGTCGAATTCTTCGGCCTCCGCTCCGTTTCGCAGAATGATTTTCCGCACCCAGTCACTGGTGTAAACCGGGACCGTGCTCTTCTCAACTACCACCTTGTAATTGTTGATTGCGCCCGAGATGCTGCGCGCTACCGATTCCACGTACGAAAGATCGGCCTCGCCATGTTCCGTAGGCGGCGTTCCCACGGCAACAAAAATGGCGGAGCTTGCCCGCACTGCGCCTTCAAGATCGTCGGAGAATTTGAGACGCGTTCCGCGATGACGATGCAACAATTCCGGCAGGAACTTTTCATGTATAGGCACTTCGCCGCGGTTCAGCGCCGCCAACTTCTTGTCATCATTGTCGACAACGATCACGTCGTGCCCGAGGTCTGCAAAACATGCACCCGCCACTAATCCCACGTATCCGGAACCGACTACCGCAATCTGCATTCAGCCTTCCTCCAAGCCGCAACGAATCCAAATAGATGTTGAGAAACGCGAAAATCTTACTTTATCAGCTTAAATGCGTGCCGGAAACGAGAATGCGTGCGCAAAGGGCAGCTGTTCCCGACTTGAACTGCACGAGAGAAATTACGAAGCCTGTTATGTTCACGGGCAATTCATACTAGGATCATGCCTCTGCGCGTAAACTTCTAATTCATCTTCAACTCCCGTTCGAGGCCCAGCATGCAATGGAGTACCAGCAAATGGAGTACCAGAATCAGGCAAACTGCGACGGTGGCTTTTATGGCGTCCGCGTTCACCGCATTTTTGCAAGGGCAGCAAGCAATTCCCAATAGCGGCCAGCAACTCACTCCCACCGCTCCAACCGGCGCCACTTTTGTGCCTCTCAACCCAGGCTTCGCCGATCACCCTCAATATCTCGCAGGTCAGGCGGTAACTAGTGTCGTCAGCTCCGATGGTAAAACTCTGCTGGTTCTGACCAGCGGATACAACATGCTCCACGACTCTTGCGGACACGGCATTCCGGCAGAGTCAACCCAGTTCGTCTTTATCTACGATATCTCGCAAAACAAGCCGCTACAGAAGCAGGTAATTCAAATTCCAAATACTTACAGCGGAATCGTATTTGATCCCTCAGGCACCGCCTTTTACGTCAGCGGCGGCGTTAACGACGACGTACATATCTATTCGCTCGGACCAAATGATTTGTGGGCAGAGCAGCAGGGAAGTCCCCTTGCTCTTGGTCACCATGGGGCTGGAGTTGGCCTCTCAGTCAAGCCGCAGGCCGCTGGAATCGCGATCACGAAAGACGGCTCCAAGTTGGTTGTCGCCAACTACTACAACGATTCCATCAGCGTGCTTACTAAATCTCAGAGCGGATGGAGGGTCGCGAGTGAACTCGATCTCCGTCCCGGTAAAGAGGACCCGCGTAACTCCGGTGTTCCGGGCGGAGAATATCCGCTCTGGGTTGCGATCAAAGGTGACGACACTGCTTATATCTCGAGCATCCGCGACCGCGAAATTGTAGTTGTGAATTTTACGGCCCAACCGAAGGTCGTCGCGCGTATTCGCGTGCCCGGCCAGCCTAACCGCATGGTGCTGAATGCCAGCCAATCCACTCTCTATGTAGGGCAGGACAACACTGACTCCGTCGCAGTAATCGACGCCAGGTCGAATCAGCTCGTGGAGAACATTGCGGTCACCGCTCCCTCTGGGCTGCTGTCCGACCGGAAATCGAATCTCAAGGGAAACGACACAAACAGTGTCACGCTCTCGCACGATGAAAAACTGCTCTACGTGACCAATGGCTGGATGAACGATGTCGCCGTCATCCAGCTCAGTTCCACGCCCAAGCAATCCAAAGTCATCGGACTGATTCCGACCGGCTGGTATCCCAATTCAATCAGCTTCAGCGCCGACGGAAAATTCACCTACGTGGTAAACGGCAAGTCTCCTACCGGTCCAAATCCCGGTTCTTGCCTTGGCCTGACTCTTGAGAAGCGTTCCAACTGCCGCGCTGCCAATCAATACAATCTGCAACTGATCAAAGCTGGCCTGCAGAGCTTCCCGACTCCGACTCCTGACGCGCTGCAGGCGCTCACCCAGCAGGTCGCAACCAATAACAATTTCAAGATCACTCTGAGCGCGGCTGACTCCGCGAAGTTGGCGTTCCTGCGGCGGCATATCAAGCACGTCATCTACATCATCAAAGAGAATCGCACTTACGATCAGGTCCTCGGCGACCTCGAAGTCGGCAACGGCGATCCCAACCTAACCGAATTTCCTGAGGCTAGCACTCCGAACTTTCACCGCCTGGCGCGCAACTTCGTCGCCCTCGACAATTTTTACGACACCAGCGAAGTCAGCTTCGACGGCTGGTCATGGTCCACCGCCGCGCGCTCGCCTGACCTGGTTGAGAAAGAGGTGACGATCAACTACGCCGGCCGCGGCACCAGTTACGACACCGAAGGCACCAACCGCGACATCAACGTCGGCTATGGAACGCTCGCCGAGCGAAGAAATGCTAATCCGGCGACCCCAGACGATCCCGATGACCTGCCCGGCATCGCCAATGCAGCCGCCCCCGACGCCCCTGACGGCGAAAATGGCGCCGGATATTTATGGAACGCCGCTCTGCGCCATCACCGATCAATTCGCAACTATGGTTTCTTCATCGACCTTGCGCGCTACGATGTTGCCCATTCGCAGTACAAAATTCCGCTGCTGCTCGATCCAGCTTCAACAAAAACCCAGGTGGCTTATCCAGCGAATACTGCGCTAGCCCCCTTCACAGATATTTATTTTCGCAGTTTCGATAACGCCTTCCCCGACTACTACCGCTTCAAAGAATGGGCGCGGGAGTTCGACACCAAGTTCGCTAAACGCGGCCTGCCCAGACTTTCCCTGGTTCGCTTCATGCACGATCACACTGGCGACTTCAGCGATGCGATTCTGGGCGTGAACACTCCCGAGCTCCAGGTCGCGGACAACGACTATGCAGTTGGACTGCTCGCGGAAAAGATCGCCCACAGCCGTTACAAGAACAACACCCTCATCTTTGTCATCGAGGACGATTCCCAGGATGGCGGCGACCACGTTGATTCGCATCGCAGCGTCGCCTTCGTGATCGGCCCTTATGTTAAGCAGAAGGCGGTAGTCTCCGCGTCCTACACAACATTAAGCATGTTGCGCACTATCGAGGAAATTCTCGGCATTGGGAATCTCAGCCTGAGCGATTCCTCAGCCAATCTAATGGTCGACGTCTTCGATAAAAAGCAGAAGCGCTGGACCTACGACGCTGTTCCCTCAGCGCTGTTGTACAACACACAACTTCCGCTGCCGCCCCGGCCGAAAGCCGAACTGCCGCACCCAACTCATGATGCCGCTTATTGGGCCGCCGCTACCAAGGGCATGGACTTTTCCGTCGAAGACCGCTTGGATCCGCTCGTCTTCAACCAACTGTTGTGGCAAGGGTTGATGGGGTCGAAGCCTTATCCCGCCACTTCAAGCGGCCTGGACCTTCGCGTAAATCGCGATCAATTACTTGAACAATATCGGACGAGCAGGGAAGAATCTCCCCAGGACATTGATCACTAACCTCTGATCACTGATCTATAAAAAAGCTCAGAAAAAAGCCGGAACCTTTCGGCCCCGGCATCAGTGTTGGCTGGTTCGCCCGGATAATCGCTAAATGTGTGGCGCGGGCGCCCTCGCCCGCGAATCTATGATGTCGATGGGTGCCCCATTTCTCGCCGGTTTTGCGAGAAGTGGGATTCCTCTAAGCGGTCCTTCTCGGTCTCATCGTCAAATCCCGCACCTGGGTCAGAATGCTCGACATCTGCATCCCATTCAGTTGCGAAACGAACGGCAGCATTTCCGCAATGAACGGATCTTTCACCAGTTCGCTGATCTCATCCTGACGGTTTCTTTCTCCCCCGCTTAGCAGGTCGGGCACAGTTACCTCCAACGCCCTCGCTAACCGCTCCAATGACGAGAGCGTCGGCGTGGCTTTTTCGTTTTCGATTTTCGACACGTAGGTCCGCGGCACGCCCATGCGGCCGGCCAGTTGACGCTGGCTCAGCCCATTGCGCAAACGCATCGCACGGATTGAAGATGCGAGGTTAAGGTGGCCGCGGTGCGCAGCGGGTACCAGCTGCGGCGCAGGCGCCTGCACAATCTCTGGCTCTTCTTCATCCAGCGATATATGGCATCGCCGGCAAAGGTTATTGGTTGTGCGAAATTGAACCAGAAGGCAATGGTCGCACCGGACAACCTCCCGGGAATCGACCGGGGCAAGATTAGTGGCCATTTACAGGTGGGAGTTGCCAGAGCTGACAAGCACCCAGGAACTCATCGCTGAGTTCCAGCTACATGCGTAATCTGCGGTAGTAGGCCTGTGGAAGTCAAGTAAATTCGCGAACCAGATACCAAATCAGTCCTACAAAACCCAAACACAGCCGACGAAAACCAGAGAAACTCGGTGCGATGACAGGATCGAAAGAAACCAAGTGAAGTGTTTACTAACTAGATTCCGACCTTCAATTAGGAACGCGCGAATCGGGGGGCTCACGAATAAGCTGCCTGTGGCCTAGTTGCCACTCAGCGCAGCCACGACGGCCTCGTAGGACTGCTGCAGCGCCTTTTTTGCCTTTTGGGTAGCTTCTCGATTAACTTGTGCCACGTACCTCTGCACTATGCCCCGTAGTTTCTTCGCCGTGACCGTCTGGACGCCCGCCGATTTGAAATCGCCGACTGCGGTTTCTTCAATGAGGGTGCGGATGCTCTTATCAACCGCCTTGTTTTGCTGAACTACTCGATGCTTGAATTGTCCCCGCGCCTTCCGCAATTTTTTCTCAGGAACACTGAGTAACATCTCGCTAGTGAATTCGCGCTCAAACTTCTTCGTCAACCGTTCTAGATTTGCTAGGTCAATTCTCGCTTTGCGGTATGCAGGCAAGCTCTTGTCGAATTTGTCCTCGAAGATTGAAGACCACAACTGTGCCTTGATTGCGAAACCGAATAGATCCGTAAACATTGTGCTGGGGATTATAGCAGCGTCTTTCGGGCCTTACTCGATCACGCGACCATAACAGCATTCGCCTGCTATACTCCCACGACTGGGAATAATCTATGTCCCACGCGCGACTCCTCGGACTACTCGCAGGCATCCCTGCCGGCGTAATTTACTTCGTATTATTCGGCTTTCACTTCTGGCAGAGTCTTGCTGTCGGGTTATTCGTTTCTTCGCTCTACTCAGTTCTCGCGGGTATTTTCCTAGCCATTGTGAAAATATCCGACAAACTTGAGATTGACTTGGACAAGGACTGGCTCCGATAAGTTTATAAGATGACCGAGACACGTCAGCGAGATCAGCACTGGAATTTACTCGCCGAGTTTACCCAATCCGAAAGCTTGCGGAAACATGCTTTGGCAGTAGAAGCGTGCATGCGCGCCTACGCTCGGAAGTTTTCTGCCGACGAGGAACTGTGGGGCACGGTCGGCTTGATCCACGATTTCGACTACGAAAAATATCCTACCGCTCAGGAGCATCCCTACAAGGGCAACGAAATTCTTAAACAGCGCGGGTACTCCGACGAAATCTGCCGCGCCATTATGTCGCATGCCGAGTACACCGGAGTGACTCGCGATACTCCTTTGGAAAAAGCTCTCTTCGCCTGCGACGAGCTGGCCGGATTCATCACTGCCGTCGCTCTAGTAAAACCTGGCAAGTCGCTCGCCGAGGTGGAAGCGAAATCCGTTCGAAAGAAAATGAAAGATAAAGCCTTCGCCCGCAGCGTCAGTCGCGACGACATCGTCAACGGCGCTCGCGACTTGGGCGTGGACCTGGATGAGCACATCGCGTTCTGCATTGAGGGGCTGAAAGGGATTGCCGGAGAGTTGGGTCTGGCAGGGAATTCATCGGCATGACTCCCGTTTCACGAATCGGGAAGGGCACGAGTTCACTCGTGCCGATTTCAGTGGCACAAATGCGCGGCTTTAGCCGCTGAGGGATTCACGCGGGATTTGCCCCGAAGAAGGCAACTCAGCAGCACTTAATTTTCGGCTTTTTGCTTGGATCGCTGTCTCGCAGGAATCTGCTATACGAGTGTTTGCCCACCACAAAACCCTCCCGCACGCAGAACCTTTCATATGCCGCCTCTTCAAAAATCTCGCGCAACATCGCACGTATCAAACGGAAGAACCTCATACGTGCTCCTCTGCCAATCGCGTGACCACAAACGGCGACTCTTTTGTCTGCGCTTCTTTCCTGCCACTGAGAATCCCAAACCACTGCCGGACCGACTCCACCAGAATCAACCCCACCATCACGATCAGCGCTCCGGTAACAATCGCGTCCAGCCGGTTGTTGAAGATCAATCGTCCGCTTCCTCCGGCCGCAGCGAGCTTCCGCGCCTGTGCCAGAAAACCAATGCGCGGATCGGGATCAAAGATTTTGTGCCATGAAGCGGTAAATGTCACAATCACCAGCCACGCCAGTGGCGCAAGCGTTACCAGCATGTATTTCGTGCGATGCATCTTGATGAGGATGGTTGTTGCAACGCACAGCGCTACGGCTGCCAGCAACTGGTTCGCAATTCCGAACAGCGGCCACAACGAATTGATTCCGCCCAGCGGATCGCGAACGCCTTGCCACAGAAAATATCCCCACGCGCCCACTATGAGTGCACTGGTGGCAAGCACCGATGGATACCAGCTCGTCCGGCCCAGAGGCTTCCACGCATGCCCGAGCGCATCTTGAACCATAAAGCGCCCCACCCGCGTGCCGGCGTCGAGCACAGTCAGGATGAACAACGCCTCAAACATCAGTGCGAAGTGGTACCACAGCGCCATGACTGCTTGCCCACCTAAACTGCTCGAAAAAATATGTGCCATGCCCACCGCAAACGCCGGAGCGCCTCCCGTGCGATTGAATAATGTTTGCTCCCCAACACTTTGCGCCAGCGCATGCATGCCCGCAGCTGTCACAGGAAAACCCCACGCGCTAATCGTGTTCGCGGCTTTTTCAGGCAGCTGTCCCGCGATTCCCGCTGGGCTGTTAATCGCGAAATACGTTCCCGGCTCGAGCACGCAAGCGGCAACCGTGGCCATGATCGCGACCATGGATTCCGCAACCATCGCGCCGTAACCGACCAGGCGAATTTCTGTCTCACGCCGGATCAGTTTCGGCGTTGTGCCGCTTGAAATCAACGAATGAAATCCGCTGATGGCGCCACAAGCAATGGTGATAAATGCAAAAGGGAAAACTTTTCCCGCAAACACCGGTCCGGTGCCGTCCACAAATTTGGTGAGCGCCGGCATGTGCAGGGTGGGATGCATCACTACAATTCCCAACGCGAGTAACCCGATGGTTCCGAGTTTTACGAACGTACTCAGGTAATCTCGTGGCGCCAGCAGCAGCCAGACCGGCAACGCCGAAGCCGCGAAACCATAAACAATGATCGAAATCGCCACTGCCGGCGCAGTCATGGCGAAATACTTGGCCACAGTCGGACTTTGCGAAACCCATTGCCCGCCCCAGATCGCCGCCAGCACCAGCACGAACCCAATCGCCGAAGTTTCCAGCACGCGCCCCGGCCGCAGCCGCCGCAAATACACGCCCATCAGCAGCGCAATCGGAATCGTCATCGCGATGGTGAATGTGCCCCATGGACTCTGCTTCAGCGCATTCACCACAATCAACGCGCAGACCGCCAGCAGAATGACAAGAATCGAAATCACGGATGCATACGCCACCACGCCCCCGACTCGTCCAACTTCTTCTTTGGCAATTTCGGTCAGCGATTTACCATCGCGGCGCACGGAGAAGAGCAGAATGACAAAATCCTGTACGCAGCCGCCAAATACGGCACCGACTAAAATCCACAGCGTGCCCGGGAGATAACCGAACTGTGCCGCCAGCACTGGCCCGACCAGCGGGCCAGGTCCCGCAATCGCGGCGAAGTGATGCCCGAAGACAACCCACTTGTTGGTAGGAAGAAAATCGCGCCCGTTCTCCAGGCGCTCGGCAGGAGTTGCGCGCAGCGGATCAAGCGCCAAGACTTTGGCCGCTATGAAGCCGCTGTAGAAGCGATATCCGAGCGCATACGTGCAAATCGCCGCAGCCACCAGCCACAGAGCGTTAATCTGCTCGCCGCGATGCAAAGCGATAGTCGCGAGCGCAAGAGCACCCACGAGGGCAACAACCGTCCACAGGAGGAAACGAACGCTAAATCTCATCGAATGACAAGCGAGACGGAAATATTGTGTCCGGTTTAGGTAAGCGGTGCAAGGGAAGATCAGTAACCGAAGCGGCACTCACCGTGTGGATCGGACATTCTTGTCCGACATCCCGATAATTTACAATGACCCGTAGGGAAGACCCCGATCATATCAGCGCTTCCGCTACCTTCCCATCCGCAATCAATTGTGCGGTCCCCGCAAAATCTTCATACATCACTCGATCTTTATCCATGGCCGGGCACACCGAGCGAATCGCGTGATGCGCCTTCTGACCGCGATTACCGGTCCTTAGCGGTGCTACAAAATCTAGGGCCTGCGCTGCAGCCATCGCCTCAATCGCGAGCACATTGCGTGTGTTGTCCACAACCCGCTTCAACTTCACCGCTGCGGTCATCCCCATCGAAACATAATCTTCTTTATTGCCGGAAGTCGTAATCGAATCGACCGACGCCGGATGCGCCAGTACCTTATTCTCGCTGACCAGCGACGCCGCCGTGACCTGTGCCATCATGAAGCCCGAGTTCAATCCCGCGCCGGGCGCCAGAAACGGCGGCAGACCTTCGTTCAATGCAGGATTCACCAAACGCTCGATCCTGCGCTCGGAAATTCCCGCGAGAGCACTCAGCGCAATTGCCAGGAAGTCGAGCGCAAATGCTAGAGGCTCTCCATGAAAATTTCCTCCGGAAAGGACTTCGTTGCCATTCGATGAAACAAATACTAGCGGATTATCCACCGCCGAATTCGCTTCGATCTCAAAAGCCTCGCGACAGTTCGCCAGCGTATCCCGCACCGCTCCATGTACCTGTGGAATGCATCGCAGCGAATAAGCATCCTGCACCCGCCCGCACTCCCGGTGCGATTCGCGGATCTGGCTTCCTTCCAGCATTTTTCGCAGATTCGCGGCAGACTTGATCTGTCCCGCATGAGGCCTTACTCGATGAATGCGCTGGTCAAAAGCCACGTCCGTACCGCGTAGCGCATCCAGCGTCATCGCGCCGATTACGTCCGCGGAATCTGCCAGGGTTTCTGCACTTAGCAACGCCAGCGTTCCGATGCCCAGCATTGCCTGCGTCCCATTGATTAGCGAAACCGCCTCTTTGGCTTCGAGCGCCACTGGCTTGATCTGCGCTCGTCTCAGTGTCTCGGCGGCGGGAATGCGAGCGAGTTGTTCATTCAGGCATTCACCTTCGCCGATTAGCGCCAGCGCAAGATGCGCCAATGGCGCCAAATCTCCGCTTGCGCCCACGCTTCCTTGCGAAGGCACAAACGGCGTGACGTGTCTGTTGAGCAGTTCGCAAATCGTGTCGATCACAATTGCTCGAACGCCCGAGTAACCTTTAGCCAGGGAATTGGCCCGCAATATCATCATTGCTCGAGTTTCGGCCGTAGGTAACGGATCTCCTACTCCGACCGCGTGCGATCGCACCAGGTTTACCTGCAGTTCCCGAATCTGATCGCCTGCAATGCGAACATCGCTCAACTTTCCCACACCGGTTGTGATCGCGTACGAAACTTTATTTCCTTTAACGATGTCCTCGACCACCGATCGCGCACGGTTAACTTGTTCACGTGCATCTGGCGCCAGCAGTACAGCACGGCCGTCCGCCGCCACCTCACGCACATCTTCGAGCGTCAGATCGTTTCCGTTGATGTGAAGGGCTTTCATAAAAAGCAGCTTTTAGCTTTTAGCTCTTAGCTTCTAGCTCTTACCTTTGCAGGAGTAACAATGACAACCGTGGTTTTGCAAGAAAGCGCTCGTCATCTCTTTCTTCCTCTGTGTCTCTTCCTCTGTGAACCTCTGTGCCCTCTGTGGTTAAAGCTTTTGTGTTGTTTCCGAAAAACAGTTAAGACCTTTGCATCGCGTCCCGAAAAGCACTCGCGTACTTGTCCGGAATGGCCCGAGTCTTCATCTGTGCGTCGGTCACAATGTGCGTGGTCTCTCCTTCGGCTAAAAGCACACCATCGCCAACTCGCACCAATTCGTATCCAAAATGCACCAGCGACTCGCGAACATTTTTCAAATGGGTGCGCACGATCACCTCATCGTCATAATGCGCCGGAGCCTTATAGCGACAGCGCGCATCCACCACGGCAATGTAGCAGCCGTCATTCTCTTCCATCTCACGATAAGAAAACCCAAGCTGCCGCAGAAGTTCCACTCGCCCGACCTCGAACCAGATGAAATGGTTCGCGTGATAAACCACGCCCATCTGATCAGTTTCCGCGTAGCGCACTCGCAAGCGAACCTCGCAAGTACGATTGCTCACTTGCCGCTCCACCGCGGTTTGCGCTTTTCGAGAAACGAGGCCACGCCCTCTTGAAAATCTGCCGTTTGCCGTATCCCGGCATTCTCCTCGACTGCCTGTTCGATCTGCGCATCGAGTTGAGCAGAGATGAACCCGTTCACCAATTTCTTCGTCAGTCGAAGCGAAGTCGGACTATTTTCCATAAGCTGCATCGCTAGTTCCCGGGCCCGATTCATCAACTCCTCCGCTGCGACTACCTCGTTCACCAAGCCTAAGCGATGCGCTTCAACCGCATCGAAGATCCGCGCCGTGAGCAGCAGGTCTCGCGCAATCTTGTGTCCAACCTGCCAAACCAGAATCGACGACACGATCGCCGGCACAAATCCAATTCGAACCTCGGTGTATCCAAATTTCGCTTCCGGAACTGCCAGTGTAAAGTCGCACATGGTCGCCAGCCCCGTTCCTCCGGCAATGGCCGCCCCGTTGACCGCGGCGATTGTAGGTTTCGGAAATTCATACAAGCGGCGAAAGATTCGCGCCATCTTTCTCGAATCCGCCACGTTCTCGGCATGGGATTTTCCCGTCAGGGTCTTAAGCTCTTCCAAATCCATGCCTGCGCAAAATGCTTTGCCCGCTCCGGTCAGTATCACAATCTGTGCGGTGGATTTCTCAGCTTCATCCAGAGCATCGATTAGTTCTCCTACCAATTGGAAGCTGAGCGCGTTCCGCTTCTCTGGGCGATTCAACGTGATCTTCGCGATCCCGGAGGCGTACACGAGCTGTAGAGTCTCAAAATTCATGTCGAGAAAACAAAACAGGAGATTATACGGCGATGGGGTGCCCCACTTCTCGCGGGTGCCCCCCTTCTCGCCGTTTTTGCGAGAAGGGGGATTACGACCTACTTCAACTTTCTCCGTACCACATCCAATATGGGGTGCCTGATTTCTCGCCGCCTTTGCGAGAAGTGGGAAATCCGACCTACATCAACTTCCTTCTCACCATGTCCAGCGCCTGTTGTGACGCAAACCATCGAATGCGCGCGCGATTACCCGGAAAATTCCGTTTTATAACTTCCGTCCCACTCTCACCAGCGAGCGCATGAAAAACCAACCCCACCGGCTTTTCGGCGGTTCCGCCCGTCGGCCCCGCAACGCCGGTGACTCCGAGCCCTAACGTGGTTCCGCATTTCTTGCGTATGCCCTCCGCCAGAGCGCGGGCAACCTGCTCGCTAACTGCGCCGTAAACTTCAATCAGGTCTTGCGGCACATCCGCAAGCTGCGTCTTCAATTCATTGGAGTACACAACCGCACCGCCAATAAAATATCGCGAACTGCCGCTGACGGATGTCAGCCGTTCCGCCACTAAACCTCCAGTGCACGATTCAGCCACGGACAAAGTCGCGTTCCGCATCTGCAGAAAGTAGCTGACGATTTGTTCCAGCGAATCGCCATTATCGGAATAAACGCTATCTCCCAACTCCTCTTCGATCTGTTCGACCAGTTCATCCAGGCGCTTGTCGGCAGCTTCGTCCGATTCCCCTCGCGTGCGCAGGTGAAGCTGAATTTCTCCCGGCGCCGCGAGAATCGTAGTGTCCACATCTACGAATCGCTTGTAAATCGGTGCGACGCGCGCATCGCACGCCGACTCTCCCAGTCCCGTGATCTTCAGCACTCGCGCTGCCAAGAACTGCTTGGGCACTTTGGCTCGCAACCGGTCGATCACCGCACTCTCAAATAATGCCTTCAATTCGTGCGGGGGCCCAGGTAGAAGCACAACGATCTTTTCTTTTCCATCCGATCTTCCGCCGATCCACTGCCCCGGCGCCGTCCCATTCGCATTCGGCAGCACCATCGCGCCGCTGATCACGTCTGCCTGCTTTACGTTATTCGACGACATCTTCCAGCCATGCTCCGTAAACCGCCGCTCAATCGCCTGCACGATTTCAGGATCGCGCCGCAGCTGCAGGCCGAGAGTTTCCGCCACTGCCTCGCGCGTCAAGTCATCTTCTGTCGGACCGAGGCCACCACTCACAATCAAAATGTCAGCCCGTGAAAGCGCGGTCGTGGCCACCCGCACAATGTCCTTAAGGTTGTCGCCCACGATCGTTTTGAACGCGACTTCCACTCCCAGGCTATTCAGTTTTTCAGTGATGTAAAGGGAGTTGGTGTCCTGCCGGAAGGGAGTCAGAAGCTCCGAGCCCACCGCAATGATCTCGGCAATCACATTGGCAGTTTAAATGAAATCCTGGTTATGAAAGCTCAATCAGAGGTTGCCCTTGCACGTCCCAGGCAAGATGATGGATGGCACTCGTCGTCGCCAGCACCGCAGATCGTCCCGGTGCGAACGCCAGTCCCACCAGGCTCGATCCGGCTACCGCCAGGGCTGCAGTGCCGTCCGGCGCAATCTTCACAATCCCGCGTTTCCCGCCCAGAGAGGCGGCAACATACAAATTGCCCTCGCGATCAAACGCCAGTCCCTGCGGCCGTCCCAGTCCACGATAGAAAACCGTGACCGCGCCATGCGGATCGATCTTGTACACCGAATCGAAACTCGAAGTGGTTGGCCCGGACACAAAAAGATCGCCCTGCGGTCCCACTGCTAAGTGATAAGCGGAAACGCTTGGCTCGATCGTGGCAAAGACGAAAATCTGCCGGTCGCGCGCGACTTTAAATATCGTCCCGCTGCGGTCTCCGACATACAAGTTCTGCTCGCGGTCAAACGCCAAGCCGGTTGCCACTCCCATGCTTTCCGCATATGCCGACATGGTTCCATTCGGCGCCACCTTATACACGGCGCCGTCGAACCGCGAAGTCACATACATCTCCCCCTCGCGGTCGAATGCGATCGCGGTCGCATTCATCATCTCGGTGAGGAACGGCTTCACGTTGTAATTGGTATCAATTTTGAAAATGGACACCGGCACCTTCTGTCCGCGCGATCCGGAAAAGGTCACGTATACGTTTCCTTCCACGTCGAGCGCCGGATTCGTGACCGGATGCAGGTTCTCCGCAATGGTAGTAGCAACCTTGATTGGTTGCGCGTTGCTGGAGTGCCCGTCGGTCGAGATAACCACCGAACCTGAAGCTGCACCCTCGGGCACACGCGCGACTACGAAATCATCGGCGCTGATGACGAC
>Ga0102924_1000677_pt1 | contig 41863 bp, 50 predicted proteins | sample PaiPotPPM11metaG_FD_80116 | JGI IMG/M metagenome (GOLD analysis project Ga0102924, IMG submission 80116) | Iron sulfur acid spring bacterial and archeal communities from Banff, Canada, to study Microbial Dark Matter (Phase II) - Paint Pots PPM... ...
ACGCGCCGCTCAACAGCCCCCCGGGCGCTCCCCCCTCGCCGGAGCCCCGCCGCCGGCCGGCGCCCGGAGCAGTCCCCACGAAGTCGCCGGCCCGCTTGCCAAGGTCGCTTGCCACCTGGCCGGGGGTAGCGGCCGAGCCCGACTCCGACCCGCCGCCGGCGCCCAGCCCCGCCCGCTCGAACGCCAGCGTGGTGTTGGCCACCTTCCAGCCGTTGTTGACGCCACCGATGCAGGCATCGTCGGCCACCCGGCCGTCGGTGATGAACACCTCGTTGAACAGGGCCCGCCCGGTCATCTCCCGCAGCGGCCGCACCTCGACCCCGGGCTGGCGCATCTCGAAGGCGAAGTAGCTGATCCCGTTGTGCTTGGGGACCTCGGGATCGGTGCGGGCGAGGAGCATGCCCAGGTCGGCGATCTGGCCGCCCGACGTCCATACCTTCTGGCCGTTGATGATCCACTCCTCGCCGTCCTTGAGCGCCTTGGTGCCGAGGCCGGCCAGGTCGGAGCCGGCGCCCGGCTCGCTGAACAGCTGGCACCACGCCCGCTGCCCGGTGACGATGTCGCGCAGGTACCGCTCCTTCTGCTCGTCGCTGCCGTGGGTGTAGATGGTCGGCCCCGCCAGCAGCAGCCCGAGCCCCCCGGGGGTCCCGAGCGCCCCGAACTCCCGGATGGCCCGCTGCACCTGCACGCCCTCGGCCCGGGTCAGCCCCTTGCCGTAGGCCTCGACCGGCCACGTGGGCGCCGCCCACCCGGAGGTCCCGAGGCGCTCCCACCACTCGGCCACGGTGAGGTCGGGGTCCCAGTTGTCGTCGAGCCAGGCCTTGAGGTCGGTGAGGACATCGGTCATGACCATTAATCTAACTTGACCGCCCGGTCAAGACACCTTGGAGAACGTGGCTTTTGGCCCGGCCCGGCTCCGGCGTGCTCCCTCAGGCGAAGCGCACGGGGAGGTGCTTGATCCCCCCGATGAAGTTGGACCGCAGGGGGGCCGGCTCGCCGGCCCGCTCCACCCGCTTGACTCGCTCGGCCAGCTCCTCGAACAGCACCCGGATCTCCATGCGGGCCAGGCTCGAACCCAGGCAGAAGTGGGGGCCGCCGCCGCCGAAGGCGAGGTGGTCGTTCGGCGAGCGCTCGATGTCGAAGCGGAACGGGTCGTCGAACACGTCCTCGTCGCGGTTGGCCGAGCAGTACCAGATGCTGACCTTGTCGCCGGCCTTGAAGTCGACCCCGCTCAGGGTGGTGTCGTGGGTGACGTTGCGGCGGAAGTACATCACCGGGGAAGCCCAGCGCAGGACCTCCTCGGTGGCGCCCGGCAGGTGGCCGGCCACGTCGTCGTGGAGCAGATCCCACTGGTCGGGATGGTCCAGGAAGGCGTTCATGCCGTGGGTGATGGCGTTGCGGGTGGTCTCGTTGCCCGCCACCGACAGCAGCATGAAGAACAGGTTGAACTCCATCTCCGTGAGCTTGTCCCCGTCGACCTCGGCCTGGAGCAGGGTCGTCATGATGTCGTCGCGGGGCTCGCGCTGGCGCTGGCCGGCCAGCTCGGCGGCGTAGCCGAACATCTCCAGCTGGGCGCCGAACGCCTCCTCCACCCCCACCGAGTACTCGGGGTCCTCGCTGCCGACCATCCGGTTGCTCCAGTCGAACAGCTTGTGGCGCTCCTCGAACGGCACCCCGATGAGCTCGGCGATGGCCTGGAGCGGGAGCTCGGCGGCCACGTCCACCACGAAGTCGCACGTGCCCTTGGCCACGGCGTTGTCGAGGATGCGCTCGGTGCGCTGGCGGATGAGCGCCTCGAGGGCGTTGATCATCTTGGGGGTGAAGCCGCGGTTCACCAGCTTGCGGTAGCGGGTGTGCTGGGGCGGGTCCATCATCAGCATGAGCTTGGCTTCGCCGAAGCTGGGCTGGGGGCCGATCGGCTCCTCCAGGCCGATGACCCCGCCCCGGTCGGAGTCCGACGAGTAGGTGTGCGGGTCGCGCCCGACGTCGTGGACGTCCTTGTACTTGGTGATCACCCAGAAGCCGGGGCCGTCGGGCTCGGGGTGGCGGTAGATGGGGGCGTTGGCCCGCAGGTAGGTGAACCACTCGTGGGGCACGCCCTTGGTGAAGACGTCCCGGTCGAGCAGGTCGATGTCGGAGAGCTGCATGGTGTCGTCTCCTTGGGGATCAGACGCTCGGGGCTTCTGCAGCCAAACCTTGGTCGAGGCGCTCGACCGTCTCGATGTACTCCTCGACCAAGCGGTACATCACGTCCTTCACCGGCTGCACCCTGTTCATGGATCCCACGATCTGGCCGACGGGGGCGAAGGCCAGGTCCTTGCGGCCGGAGCGGGCGATGCGGGCATTGGCCTCGGAGGTGAGGATGTTCTGGAGGGGCATGCCCAGGGGGCCGGGGCCCTCGGGGTCGGCCCACGCCTCGGTCCAGGCGTTGCGCAGCATGCGGGCGGGCTTGCCGGTGTAGCAGCGGGAGCGCACGGTGTCGCTGGAAGTGGCCTCGAGGTAGGCCTCCAGGGTGGCGGGGCTCATGTTGGACTCGGCGGTGGTGAGCCACAACGAGCCCATCCAGACGCCCTGGGCGCCCAGGGCGAGGGACGCGGCGATGTGCCGGCCGGTGCCGATGCCGCCGGCGGCGAGCACGGGGACGGGGGCGACGGCGTCGACCACCTCGGGGACGAGGACCATGGTGGCGACCTCGCCGGTGTGGCCCCCCGCCTCGTAGCCCTGCGCGACGATGATGTCGATCCCGTTGTTGACGTGGCGCTGCGCGTGCTGAGCCTTGCCGGCGAGGGCGGCGACCTTGACACCGGCGGCGTGGGCCCGTTCGACGACGTCGTGCGGCGGCGAGCCCAGGGCGTTGGCGATGAGCTTGATCGGGTGGGCGAAGGCGACCTCGAGGTGCTGGCGCGCCACGTCCTCGGCCCAGCCGATGACGCCGTGGGCCTCCTCGCCGGAGGGAAGGGGCGGCAGCTCGAAGCGGTCCATGAGCTCGTCGACGTAGCGCCAGTGGGCGTCGTCGATCATCGCCCGGATCTGGGCGACGAGGTCGTCGGCGCTCTCCCCGTGGACGTCGGCGATCTTCTGGGGCATGACGGTGTCGACGCCGTAGGGCTTGCCCCCGATGTGCTCGTCGATCCAGTCGAGCTCGATCTCGAGCTGCTCGGGGCTGAAGCCCACGGCGCCGAGGACCCCCAGGCCCCCGGCCTTGCTCACGGCCGCGACCACGTCGCGGCAGTGGGTGAAGGCGAAGATCGGGTACTCGATCCCGAACATGTCACACAGCGGCGTCCGCATCTCCTGCCTCCCGGTTGGGCGGTTTAGAACAGGTTCTCATCCTACGCCGGTGGTCAGACGGGGCGCTCCCGGACGACCGTGTGGGGGTCCTTGTCGGGGCGGAGGCCCTCGAAGCGGGGATGCCGGAGCTTGCCGTCGCCGGTCCACTCGGTGAAGGCGACGTTGCCCACCAGCCTGGGCTCGGCCCAGTGGGCGGTCTTGAGGCGGGGCGGGTCCACGAAGGGAGGAGTGTCACGGGCCAGCTTGGTCAGCCGTTGGTGGAGGTCGGCGAGGGTGGCGGCGTCGAAGCCGGTGCCCACCTTGCCGGCATAGCGCAGGTGGCCGTGGTCGTCGTAGACGCCGACGAGGAGGGCGCCGAAGTGGGTACGGGCACCCTGGGGGTCGGTCCAGCCGCCGATCACCAGCTCCTGCCCGGCCGAGCACTTGAGCTTGAGCCAGTCGTGGGAGCGGCCCGACCTGTAGGGGCCGTCGGTGTGCTTGGCGATGAGCCCCTCCCAGCCGGCCTTGCAGGCCTTGGCCAGGAGCTCGGTGGGGTCGCCCTTGAGGGTCTCGACGGTGCGGACGGCGTCGCCGTCCTCGAGCAACTGATGCAGGAGGCCGGTCCGGTCGGCCTGGGGGAGCCCGGTGGTGTCGTTGCCCAGCAGGTGGAGGACGTCGAAGACGAAGTAGACGGGCTCGGCGGTGGAGCCCGGGCGCTGGAGGAGGGAGAAGCTGGTGCGGTCGCCCTCCATGGCCACGATCTCGCCGTCGAGGGTGAAGTTGTCGACGGGCAGGGCGGCGAGGGCTTCGACGATGTGGGGGAAGCGGCGGTTGAACGACTGGTGGCCCCGGGACCACAGCTCGACCTGGTCGCCGTTGCGCACGGCCTCGGCCCGGAGGCCGTCGAGCTTGCGCTCGCACTGCCAGCCGGCCTTCCCCGGCATGGTCTTGGTGAGCTCGGCCAGCATGGGCGGGGTCCAGGTGGCGACGGCGCGGGTCCAGGTGTCGGCGTTGGCGTCCTGTTTGACGGCCTCGACGGTGCGACGGCTCTTGACCGAGGCGGGCTCGGTCGCGGTGACGTCCTTGGCCGGGTCGGCGTGCTCGTCGTTGCGCTTGATCATGATCCAGGCGTCCTGGCGGTCGCCGGGCTTGGCGGTGCGGGTCAGGGACCAGCCACCGTGGAGCTTGGTGCCCTCGAGCCAGATGGACACGTGGCCCCGGTCGATGGCCTCGCGCATGGGCACGGGCCGGCCGTCGTGCTCGGTGATGTTGCGGTAGGTGCCACGGTCCCAGACGATGACGGCGCCCCCGCCGTACTCGCCCTTGGGGATGGTTCCCTCGAACTGCTGGTAGTCGAGGGGGTGGTCCTCGACATGGACGGCGAGGCGCTTGACCTTGGGGTCGTAGGAGGGGCCCTTGGGGACGGCCCAGGAGGGCATGACCCCGTCGACCTCGAGGCGGAAGTCGTAGTGGAGGCGGCGGGCGTGGTGCTCCTGGACGACGAAGGTGGGCTCGTCGTTTTGTTGGGGCGCCCCGCCCTGGGGCTCGGCGGTGCGGGAGAAGTCGCGCTTGGCCCGGTAGATCTTCAGGGGGTCGGGGGCCATGGCAGATGTTGTACCCCCTTGTGCTCACCGGAGGGACACCCCGGCCCATTGGTCGCAAGTCGGTCCCGCCGGCGTCGGCGGCCGTTTGGAGGCAGCCGCGGCGGCGGCTAACATGACCGGCACGCCGCGGGGTGGAGCAGTCAGGTAGCTCGTCGGGCTCATAACCCGAAGGTCGGAGGTTCAAATCCTCCCCCCGCCACCAAGAAAGTCCAGGTCAGAAGGGGTTTCCGGTCTCCGGGAGCCCCTTCGCTGCGTCCGGAGGTGGCTATTTGTCAGCGGTTTGTCAGCGGAGCGAGCAGCCGACCGATCAGCGACGCATGCAGGTGGTCGTTCTCGACGACGCGCGGGTCGAGCGCCTCGTCCCCCGCATCGTTGCGGAGCTCCAACTCCGCGGGACCGCTGTCGCCACCGTCGAGCACCTTGACCTCGAGCGGTGGCGCCGCGCCGCCCGCCTGGCCGGTCGCCAGCTCGGCTGGCGCGTCCGGACCGGCGTCAACGACGGGCGGGCGTGGGTGACCTCCGAGGACTACGAGCCGCCCGCTGGATCGGACCGCTCGGCAGCGGACCTCTTTGTCGCGACCGTGTCGGCGGCCCGGCCTCTCGCACGAATAATGCCGATGAGGCGGCCCGCCGCCGTCCGCTGAAAGACGCCCCGACAGGCGTCGTCTACTCGCTGGACGGCTCCTCGCCGAAGATCAGCCCGGCCACCTTCTCCGCGGCGTCACTGTCGAGTTGCGGAACAGCCTTCGTGTACACGTCGAGGGTGAAAGCGACGGTCGAGTGACCCAGGCGGGCGCTGACGGTCTTGGCGTCGACGCCGGCGCGCAGTGCCAACGTTGCGTACGTATGGCGGAGATCATGTAGTCGTACGCGGCGAAGCTTGAGCCGCGCAACGGTGCGATCAAACGTCTGCGTGAACAGGTCCGGGTGGATCGGACGGCCGTCCGGCCGCGCGAACACGAGGTCCTGGTCCTCGTGGCCCTCGCCGAGGCTCAACCGCTCTCGATCCTGTTCACTGCGATGGGCGCGCAGGATCGCGACCGTGGCGGGATCGAGGGAGATGGTGCGCCTCCCGCGGGCGGTCTTGGGCTCGCTGACCGTCACGGCGTAGGCGATGTTGATGATCGTCTGCCGTACCGCCGCCGTGCGGAGTTCCAGGTCGACGTCCGACCAGCGGAGGCCGAGCACCTCGCCCCGGCGCATACCCGTGGAGGCCGCCAGCACATACGCCGCAGCCAACCTGTGGCGGCGGATCCCCTTCAGGAAGGCCTGGAGCTCCTCAGGCGTCCACGTCGCCATCTCGCGCTCGCCGGGCCCCGGCAGCCGCGGCGGGTCAGCGTCGATCGCGACGTTGCGATTCACGAGCCGCTTGCGAGTCGCGTCGGCGAGCGCCTTGCGGATGACGACATGGATGTTGCGGACGGACTTCGGCGCGAGCGGCCCTCCTCCCGGCCCACCGTGGGCCAGGAGGTCTGCGTACAGCCGGTCGAGACGGGCGGCGTCGAGATCCTGGAGGGCGATGTTGCCCAGGGAGGGCAGGATGTGGTTCTCGATCCGGCGTTTGTAGTCGTCGAGGGTCGAGGCTCTGAGCCGGTGCTCCTGCAGCGGGAGCCACGACTCCATGAGGTAGCGGCGGACGGTCGTCTTCGCGGGCGGCACGTAGCTGCCAGACTGCTTCGCCCCGAGCACGTTCGAGATGTGCTCTTGGGCCGCCCGCCTCGTCGCGAACCCGCCCTTCGAGCCTTGGCGTCGCCGGCCCCCTGGCGACGGGTCGTCTTCCCAGTACGCAGTCCAAGTCCCTCCGCGGTAGCTGCCGTTGGGCTGCTTGACGCCACCTCTGTTGCGAACGAACCCCTTCACCGATACCTCCTCTCAGCTTCGGAGAGTGGTTGGCACGCTGCTGCCAGCCTCAGCGGTCAGCAAGCGTGACTGTCGGGGCTAACGGAGCCCGATATCCCGTCGTCGCGAACGGGTGACGCCACTGTAGCGAGCGACGCGTCGGGTTCCTGACCCTCGATCCGCAGGAGGCGGAGAAGCCCGATCGTGGGCACCTTGATCAGCCGACCAACCCGGATCACCTCCACGGGAAACGTGCCATCCCTAATGGATCGGTATCCCGTCGTGCGGTCGATGCCGAGCTCCTTGAACGCCTCCTCGGCGGACACGACCGGGCGGTCGTTCGGATCCGGGATCACGGTGCCGCTCCGGCGCCATCGTCGCGGTGGCGGACCCACCCGCGGCCGTTCGCCTTGACCACGATCCGCCGGCGCCCCTTGTTGAAGCCCTCAGCCATCAGGCCACCTCCGTTGTTGTCACGAGGACCGCTTCGGCCCGGAGTCGCTGTTGGCGAACAGCCGCCGGCTGGCGGCCCTCTTGGCGAGCGATGTCGGCCGTCAGGACGCCGAGCACGCGGGTTAGGACGATCAGTTGGCCGTCCTTTCTCGAGATCCGGCCGTCGGCGACGGCGGCACGGACGAGATCAAGGACGTCCTGGGCTGGGTTCGGCTCGGCCGGCACCGCGGCGAGCTCTGGGGGCAGTTCGCGGATGCGGTCGGCGGCCGCTTCCTTGGCCACCTCACGTAGCCGGGCCAGGTACAGCTCGTGCTGGGTGTCCCGGACCATGTTCGCAGCCGGCCTCCGGGCTCTGCCTTCGGGGTAGGTAGCGATCCGTTGCAACGCCGCCGAGACGGCCATGCTCGCCGTGTCGGCGCGACCCCACCTGCTTTCGTAACGTCCGATGACGGCGCTGAGACCGGGGATCAGGGCCTGGAGCGCAACCCGCCGGGCGTCGATGTCATCGCGGGCGAGGCGTAGGACGGCGAGCCAGAGTTCGTCGCGGCCGTCGAGGTCCGCGGTGTCGTTGAGGGCCTCCACCAAGTCGTGCAGGTCGTCGAAACCCTTGAGCAGCGGGTCCGCCCGGCCCCACCCCTCCAGCGCACTCCGACCGGCAGCCGAACCGGCGTATATCGGCCACTCGCGGTTCAGGGCGGTGACGACGTCGAGTGCCATGGATCCTCCGAGTCGATTCGTCTGCTGTCGACTCGGGATGGTCCAACGGCACCCTCACGGAAATCCTCACGGCGATCCTCACGGTTGCCCGCCACGCCGGGACGGCTGAGGATCACGGGTCTGCCGAATCCTCACGGAAAACCTCAACATCGCTGGTCAGGCTGGCCGTCCAGCCACCGACCGGCGAAGAGACCCTCGGAGGCCGATTGGCTTCCTGTCGTCAGGGGAACAGCGTCCCCTGCTTGGGTTCTCCGGGCGGCAATTGGCGGTTCTGCCTCGTTCTCGGTGCGCCGTCGTCGCCCGGGAGTAACAGCGCTGCTCGTGCCGCGACTTGGAGTCGTGAGGGCGTCAGTGAACGACGAAGGCGAGAACGAGGACCACGGCGAGAGCGAACAGCATCCCGCCGAAGGTCTCGACCAGTCGTCTGGCCGCTGGGTGGGCGCGGCGGATTTCGAACCAGGCTGCGCCGCCAACGACAACCGCGAGAAGGACGGTTGGTCCGGGAACTAGGTCGAAGGCAACGAGCGACACAAGGAATGCCAGGACAACGACGCCAGCGTCAGTGACCGTGAGCGCCCTAAGCACACCCAACTATGTCGCAAGCTGGCGGCATGAAGGCGGCGTTGGTGACCGCCCCGACAACCGGGCGGTCACCAGGTAGATGGCGGCGAGAGCAGCACCGCCGTCCACAGTGGGAACCGGATGACCCTGATCCGATTCCGCCACCGCACGGTCCTCTGCAGCTCTGTCCAGCTCAGCGGTGCTCCTGGCTGCAGGCTGTAGGGGGTCGCGCCAGCCCTGCTCCCATAGCGACCGCACCTCCCTTGCCGCTCGCATCCATCGGCATCGGGTGTTGTTGGCCTGGTGGGTGGCGAGGCCACGGCGTTCGATCGTGTGGCCGCAGTGGGCGCAGATCGCGAGCTGCCCATCGTGTCCGGCGCTTGCCTCGAGTTCTGCGAATCGCGCGGGGTCGAGCGCGGCGGTCAGTGTCCGTGGCCCGTGGACGTCGGCGGCCGCGAGGGCGACATGGAGCCACCGGCGGGGGGCGACGCCGGGGATCGGAGACGACACCGCGATGCCGGGTTCGGCGTCGAGGTGGTCGAGAGGGATGCCGATCGCGTTGGGAGGGACGAGGAGCCGAGCCGGCAAGGTGTCGATGAGCAGTTGCGCCGCGGGTCCCGTGACGACTGCCATTTCGTCGGTGTTCTCGACCCAGGGGTGCTGGCGACACCGTTGAAGGTGCGGGCGGACGGCCGCCGGGTGTAGCCAACACTCGCAGCCGCTGGGGCAACGGGCGGTGAGGTACAGACAACGGGTCATCTGGATCTCCGCTCTACAGGTCGCTCACGGCTCTGGTCAGGCCACGCCTCAACCACGGTTGGTGTGATCGCGGCCTCACTCAGGGCACCACGAACTGAGGTCGATGGCGCACGTGTCACCGTCAAGGCAGGCGTACAGGCAGGCCGTGCCGGTCTCGATCTCGAGCCAGGGCCCGTTGGCGCGGACTAGCGCCGTGTCGTGGACCAGGTCCAACCAGCCGGCGGCGAACACCAGCCCGGTGGGCATCGGAACCCACAGCCCGTCGTGCTGTGGGAACAGGCCTGCCGGCACCACCAGCGCGTCGACGAGGATGTCGTCAACGGCACCATCGACGGCTGACTGAATCGCGGGATCTGTCTCGTCGAGCCCCGCGACGACGGCGTCCAACTCGCCTCGTCTCTCGACGAACTTGGACAGGACATCGTGCGTGATCTGGTCGACGCGGCCGGGGTCGATCGAGCCAACCGCCTCCCAACCCTGTTCTGGCGGGGTCAACAGGTCGGGCGGTTCGTCCACGGACGGGATCTGCTCGAGGTCGCCTCCAGCTTCGAGCACGTCCACCAGGTCGGGTAGGTGCACGATCCGGTCGCAGTCGAGATCCGACAGCGTCCGCGCCCAGAGCTTGATGAGGGCTCCGCCGCACACCTCGGCGAACACGGAGACGACACCATCCCGGGCCCGGATGCGAGCAGGCATGACGCCGTCCTCGCTCCACGTGTCGGCTTCGATCTCCGACAGCACGTCGTCGAAGCGCTGGTCTCGGAGCAGGCGTGCAGCGCTCAACATGGCGTTGCGGTAACGAGGTCCGGCGGCATGGGCACCTCCAAGCCGAATCGCGGTGTGGGTCGGCTCGGGATGATCGGTCCGCACCCTCACGGAAATCCCCACGGGAAACCTCACGGTCGGTCGCCGCTGCGTGCAACTGGTCCGACAACGGCCGCGGGCGATCCTCACGGAAAACCTCACATCGCAGGTAGAAGCCCTTGTCGCGGCCTCCGGCGACCCATCGCAAGTCAGGGCGCATTGAATCGACCGCGGAGGGTAGTATTCGGCCAAAACAGACATCTGGTACTACCGGGAGGCTCCAAGCAGCCACGATGCCCAGCCAGTCCGTCGGTCCCTATGGCCTCCCTGGAAGGCGCCCGGGCGGCGGCGCATCGCGTGCGGGTCGCAGATTCTCGGAAATTTTTCGCTTTCGGATGTCGCGTTTGGGTCGCGCGGATGCACGTATAAGGGGTGTGATTTCTCGCGCTCGCACCTTGGCGGCAACCGCGCTACTCCTCGTCGTCCCGGCGGCGTGCTCGGGCGGTGGCGGGAGCAGCCACCCACCGCCCGCGCTCCCGGTCTCGACCACGGCGGACGCGACGACGACAACGACCATGTCATCGGACGGGGCCGTGCTGGCCGCCTACCGCGCGTTCTGGGCCGCCTACCTGCAGGCGGCCAATCCCATGTCCCCGCTGGCGCCGGCGCTGGCCGCGCATGCGTCCGGCTCCGAACTGGCCACGGTGGCGAAGGCGTTCTTGGCCTATAAGGACGCCGGCGACGTCATCCGCGGCACGTTCGACTTGGACCCGACGGTCGCGTCCGTCAATGGGCCGAACGCCGTCGTCCGCGATTGCTACGGAGACAACACGCATCTCTACGGGCCCTCCGGCGCTCAGCTGGACACTTCAAGCGGGAAGCGCCACCTGATCGCGGTCGACCTCCAACTCAACGGGACCTGGCGGGTAAGCCAAATCACCCACCTGGCGGACGGATGCACCGCGCCCTGATCGCGGCGGCGATCGCCGCGGTCATCGGTGCGCCGGCAGCGCCAACTTCCGCGTGGGCTGACACGGGCGGGTCAGCCTGGAACAACGGAAGCAGCATCGGCGCCGGCGCATCGGCGGGCGCACCGGGCGGATCGGGCACCTCCGGCAGTGGTGGGGCGTCGTCATGTTCGTACGAGCCGCTGTCTCCCCAGGATCAATCGGACGCCGCCGACTTGTACGCGAACGGCATGGGTCCAGGAGGCAGCGGTCCGGGCACCTGGTACCGGGAGATCTGCGCCGGCCCGAACGGCACGACGAGCGCCACCATCGTCTGGGCCCCGACCGCCCCCGTGGTCAACGTGAACGCCCTCGCCCAGCAGGCGGCCAGCGCTACCGCGCTGCCCTCGCCGGCGGTCCGTAGGAACCCCGCCGGCGAGCAGGTCACCCAGGTCCAGACCTGGCTGTGGATCGACCCGGGGCAGTGGAGGCCGGTGAGCGCGACCGCGACAGCCGGCAACGTGACGGTGACCGCGACGGCCACGCCAGAATCGGTCACGTTCACCATGGGCGACGGCGGATCGCCGGTGACCTGCGACGGTCCGGGAACGCCCTATGACCCGTCGCGCCAGGCCTCGTCGCAGTCGACCGACTGCTCCTACACGTACACCACCAGCTCGAACCAGGCCCCGGGCGGGGCGTTCATGGTGACGGCAACGGTGAGCTACCACGTCACGTGGGTGGCGGCCGGGGCGCCCGGCGGCGGCGACCTGGGTGTCGCCACCCGGTCGTTCACCGAGCCCGTGCGGGTGGCCCAGATCCAAGCGCTCAACCAACCGACCGGCCAGGGGGAATGAACGTGCCCGCAACGCTCACCAGGCAGTCGAACAACGGCACGCGCGCGCCGGCGCCCCCGGTATCGGCGACGCAGCGGGCCGCGAGCAGGAGCCGATCCCGGGTGGTGCTCGGGGCGGCGGTGCTGGTATTCGCCGCGCTGGCCGGCGCCGTGCTCTACGCCGACGTCGGGCACCGCCACCCGGTGCTCGAGGTGGCCCGCCCGATCACCGCCGGCCAGGTGCTCCAGGCCGGCGACCTGACCACGGCCCGGGTCGCCGCCGACCCGGGCGTTGCGACCGTGCCTGCGTCCAGGGAGAGCGCCGTCGTCGGCCACCCGGCGGCCGTCGCGCTGGTCGTCGGGGCGCTGCTGGCCCCCGCCGACGTGGCGAGCAGCCCGGTGATCGCAGCAGACGAGGCGGTGATCGGTGCAACCCTCAAGCCCGGCCAGGCGCCGGTCGGGCTGCGCCCGGGTGACGCCGTGCTCGTCGTCGTGATGCCCAGCCAGTCCGGTTCGGGATCCGGCGCCACCGCGGACCTGGGCACGCCGACGACGGCCACCCTGGTCGCCGTCGACACCCTGGCCGACACGAACGGCGCGGTGGTGGCATCCCTCGCCGTCCCCGCTGACATGGCGCCCTCTCTCGCCGTCGCCGGCGCCAGCGGAAACCTGGCCCTGATCCTGGCGCCCCAATGAGGATCCTCGCGGTCACGTCGCCCAAGCACTCACCGGGTACGACCACGGCTTCGCTCGCTTTCGCCTCGGCATGGGCCGACGAGAGCTCCCCGCTGCTTGTCGAGGCCGACCCGGCGGGAGGGGACATCGCGGCCCGGGCCGGGCTGCCGTTCGAACCAGGCTTGGTGTCGCTCGCCGGCGCGGCACGGAGCCCCGGTGTCGTGGTCGAGGTCGACGCCCACATCCAAGCGCTCCCCGCCGGCGGCGATGTCATCGTGGCCCCGGCGTCACCCCAGCAGGTGGCCTCGGCACTCGGATCGGGCGGGGAGCGGCTCGTGCACGCCCTCGCCACCGCCGGGCGGCCGGTGGTCATTGACTGCGGCCGGTGGCGCGAGGCGGCGCCCGTCGAGCTACTGCTGACGCGTGCGGACCGGGTACTGGTCGTGGCGAGGCCTACCGTCGAGGCCGCCGAGCACCTCCGCTCCCGCGCCGCTGCCCTGCGCGCCGCTTTCGGTTATCGCCTGGGGGTCGTCCTGGTCGGTGACCGCCCCTACGGGCCGAGCGAGGTCCAAGCCGCGATCGGCCTGCCAGTCGTTGGTGTCCTCCCCGTCGACCGGCGGGGCGCGGCGGCGCTCGTCGGCCGGGGGCGGCCCGGCGCGATCCGGCGCACCGCCCTGGTCCGCTCCGCCCGGACGCTGCTGGAGCGGCTGCTCGCCGAGGAACTGTTGGCGACGGAGATGGCACGGTGAGCGGCCCGGCTTTGACTGACGACACCTTGATCCGGCGGATGCGGGCGGCGGTGGCCGGCGAGCTGCTCGCCCGGGTCGGCGCCGAGCAGCAGGCCGGGCGGCATATGGAGCGCCAGGACCAGGAGGTCTTGGGCCGTCATCTCATCAACACCGAGCTCCAACGCCACGCCCAGAACTGCATCGCCCGCAACGTCGACGCCCCCAGTGGGCTCGAGTGGGAAGTGCTTGCCCGCGCGGTGTTCGACCGGCTGTTCAACCTCGGACTTCTCCAGCCGCTCCTCGATGACGAACGGATCACCAACATCACTGCTTACGGCTACGACCAGGTGTTCGTCGAGTACGCCGACGGCACCAAAGTCCCCGGGCCACCCATCGCAGCCAGCGACACCGAGCTGATCGAGATGTTCCGTGAGTACGGGCGGCGCTACGGCCTGTCCGAGCGGGAGTTCAACCCGTCCCGCCCCTCCATCGAGGTCCCTCTCCCGGGCGGGAGCCGCTTCTTCGGGATGGCGTGGGTGTGCGAGCGCCCCTGCCTGGCGATCCGCCGGCACCGGTTCTTGAAGGTGACCCTCGCGGATGAGCAGGGGCTCGGGCTGATCGACCACGGGCTGACCGGGTTTCTCGGCGCCTCGGTCAGGGCCGGCAAGCAGATCATGATCGCCGGCCCGACCGGCGCTGGAAAAACGACGCTACTCAGGGCTCTCGCCTCAGAAATCCCGGCCGCCGAGAGGATCATCACAATCGAAACCGAGAAGGAACTTGGCCTCGACCAGTTCCCGGACCTGCACCCCGACTGCATCGCCCTGGAGGCGCGCGAACCCAATGTCGAGGGCACCGGCGCGGTCACCGTGGCCGACCTCGTCCGCAAGAGCCTGCGCATGAACCCCGACCGCGTCCTCGTTGGCGAGGTGAGGGGCGACGAAGTGATCCCGATGCTCAACGCCATGAGCCAGGGAAACGACGGTTCGATGTGCACGATCCACGCGGACTCCTCGGGGACCGTGTTCAACCGCATCGCACTCTACGCCATGCAGGCCCCCGAACGGCTCCCCCTGGAGGTCGCGTTCCAGCTCGCCGCCGAGGCCATCGACCTCGTCGTGTTCATCGCCAAGCGCCGCGGCCAACGCTTCGTGTCCAGCATCCGCCAGGTCGCCGGCGCCGAGGAGCGCATGGTGATCACCAACGAGCTGTACCGCCCCGGACCCGACCGCCGCGCAGTGCCATCCTCCCCCATCCCCAGCGAACTGCTGGAGGAGCTATGCGACGCCGGCTATGACCCGACCCTGCACCACAATCCCGACGGGTGGTGGGACCGGTGAGTCTCATCGCCGCCCTCGTCGGCCTGGGCCTGGCCGCCGGCATCCTCCTCATCGTCGACGGCCTCCGTCGCCGGCCCCGCTCGCCGCGTCGCGTCCGGCGCCCGACCGCGCCCGGCTTCGAGCGCCGCGTCGCCTTGGCGGTGGCCCTGGGCGGGCTCACCGCGGCGATTACCCGCTGGCCGGTGGCCGCCATTGCCCTCGCCGTGCTCGGCTGGTTCGCCCCGGACCTGTTCGGCGGCAAAGCGTCGAGGGACCGGGCCACCGCCCGCACCGAGGCGATAGCGGCTTGGACCGAGATGCTGCGCGACACGATGTCGGGCGCCCACGGTCTGGAGGAGACGGTGATCACCACCGCGGCGGTGGCGCCCCCGGCCATCAAGGCGGAGGTGAACGCGCTCGCCCTGCGGCTCGACCAGGAACCGCTCACCCAGGCGCTCAGCGAGTTCGCGGAGGACCTCGCCCACCCCACCGGGGACCTGGTGGTCGCCGCCCTCACCCTTGCTGCGGCCGGGTCGGTCGGCGATCTCGGCGACCTGCTCGGCACCCTGGCGGTGGCCGCCCGCGACGAGGCGGGGATGCGCCTGCGCGTCGAGGCCACCCGGGCTCGGCTGCGCACCGCCGTGCGTGTCATCGCCGCGTGCACCGCGGCCACCGCCCTCGGGCTGGTGGTGTTGAACCGGCCCTATCTGTCCGCCTACGGCGACGCGTCGGGCCAAGCGGTGCTCGCCGCGGTGGCCGCGGCATGGGCGGCGGCGCTGTGGCTGATGACCCGCATGGCTGAGTTCGTCGCCCCCGAACGGTTCCTGGCCGCGACCGCGGACGAGGGCGCCCAGTGACCGCCGCCCTGCTCGTCGGGTTGACCTTCGGGCTCGGGCTGGTCCTCGTCGCCTCCGGGCTGGCGCCGGCCCCCGTCCCGCTCGCCCGGGCCCTTGGCCAGCTCCACGCCCGCTACCCGTCGATCCTCGGGGCCGCGGTCGACCACGAGCCGTCGACGCTGACCCGCCTGCTCGGCCAGTCGTGGGCCGACACCCCGCTCGCCCACCGCCTCACCGACGGCCTGGCCGCCGACCTTCGCATCACCGGCACGACGGCGTCGGAACTGCTCGCCCAGCGCGCTTCCTACGCCCTGATCGGGCTGCTTTGGGCTCCCTTCACCTCCGCGCTCATGTGGGCGGGCAGCGTCCACGTCGGCCTGACCTTCCCCCTGTGGGTCTCGTTCGCCCTCTGCCCGGTCGGGTTCGTATGGCCGACGCTCAGCCTGCGCGCCCGCGCGGCGGAGCGCCGCCGCAGCTTCCGCCACGCCCTCAGCGCCTTCCTCGACATCGTGGCCATCAGCCTCGCCGGCGGCCGCGGCGTCGAGACCGCCCTGCACAACGGCGCGGATGCTGGGCAGGGCTGGCCGTTTGAGGAGCTGCGCCGGGCGCTGCTCGAGGCCCGCCTCCTCGGCGACACCCCCTGGGCCGCCCTATCCCGCCTGGGCGACGACCTCGCCGTCCCGGAGCTCGCCGAGCTGGCGGCCAGCGCGACCCTGGCCGGCGCCGAGGGCGCCAGGGTCCGCTCATCGCTGGCGGCAAAGGCCAGGTCCATCCGGCTGCACGGCCTGACCGACATCGAGGCCGCCGCCCAAGCCGCCAGCGAGCGCATGTCGGTCCCCGTCGTGCTGCTCCTCGTCGGGTTCGTGATTTTTCTTGGTTATCCCGCAGTCATCGAAGTGCTCAAAGGCATCTGACACTCAACACCAAGGAGGAACAAGACATGGGGAACATGACCGTGATCGCCACCTACCTCACCGGCATGCTCCGGGCCCGGTTGGCTGCGGCCCGAAGGGACGAACGGGGCAGCCCGACCGTCGAGACCGTGATCATCGCCGCGATCTTCGCGGCGCTCGCGATCGCGGTGGGCGCGATCATCGTGGCCAAGGTCACCGCCAAGGCCAACTCCATCCCGACCCAGTAAAGGCCGGCATGCCCCGGCCCCCCGAGCACAGCGAACGCGGCGCGACCGCGATCGAGACCGTCATCCTGACCCCGGTCCTGCTGCTGCTCATCACGCTCGTGTTCCAGTTCGGGCTGTGGTACCACGCCGAGAGCGTTGTGCAGGCCGCCGCCGCCGAGGGGGTGCGCACCGCCCGGCTGGAGGGCGGCACCGCCCAGGACGGCCAGCTGCGCGCCGAGGACTTCCTCGCCCACGCCGGCCCGACGATCGTCCAACACCCGAACGTCACCGCCACCCGCGACCTCACCACCGCAGCCGTCACCGTCACCGGCACCGCCATCATGATCGTGCCCGGGTTCCACCTACCCCTTCGCGCCACCGCCACCAGCCCCAACGAACAGTTCCGGCCGGGCCAGTGAGAACCCAGCGCGGCTCGGCCGCCATCGAGCTGACCCTGGTCACCCCAACGCTGCTCGTCCTGCTGCTCTTCGTGGTCTTCGTCGGCCGCCTCGTCCAGGCGCGGGCCAGCGTCGACACCGCCGCCCGCGACGCCGCCCGCGCCGCGTCCATCGCTCCCGGCCCCGACTTAGCGGCCACCGCCGGCCAGTCGGCGGCCTCCGCCGACCTCGACACCGGCAGCACGACCTGTCGTCAACTCACCGTCGAAGTCGACACCGCCGACTTCCGCCTCGGCGGAACCGTGTCGGCCACCGTCACCTGCACCGTCGACCTCGGCGACCTCGGCCTGCTGAGCGTCCCTGCCACGAAGTCGATCACGTCGACCTTCGCCGAGCCCGTCGACACCTACGAGAACGAGATCGCGCCGTGAGGAGCGAGCGGGGGAGTGTGACGGCGTTCGTCGCCGGGTTCACCGTCGCCCTCCTGGCGGTGGCCGGCCTGGTCGCCGACGGCGGCTTCCTCCTCGCCGCCCGCCGCCAGGCCTTCGACCAGGCCGAGGCCGCCGCCCGGGCCGGCGCTCAGGCCATCGACATCAACGCCCTCCGCCGCCACGGAGTGGTGCAACTCGACCCCGGCCAGGCCAGATCCGACGCCCTCGCCTACCTCGCCACGACCGGCCACCAGGGCAGCGTGCAGGTCACCGGTGACACCGTCACCGTCGACGTCACCTTCCAGCGGCCCGTGACCCTGCTCGGCATCATCGGCCTCGGCACCGTCACGGTCACCGGTGACGGCAGCGCCGACGCGGTGCGCGGCGTGCTCACCGGAGGCGGCTGATGCGCCGCGTCATCCGTGAACTCCCCCGAGCCCTGGGCGCCACCATCGCCCTCCTGGCGTTGCTCGTCGGGCTCCCCGCCGCGCTCACGGTCTTCGTCGGTTGGCCGCTCCCGACGGCGGTCCCCTCCCTCGTGCAGGTCCGCGACGCGCTCGGGGGCTCGACCATCTCCGACGCCGTGCTCATCAAGGGCATCGCCCTTCTGTGCTGGGCGCTGTGGGGTCAGCTTGCGCTGTGCGCCGTCGCCGAGATGCGGGCATGGGCGGCCGGTCGGGCCGCGGCCAGCATTCCCACCGCCCGGCTGCTCCAGCCGTTCGTGCGCCAACTCGTCGTCTCCGCGCTCGTCGTGATCGGCAGCGCCAGGGTCCCCGTCCCGGCCGGGCTGATCCCAGGCCCGGCCTCCATCGAGCTCACCCTGACCCCACCGATGAACCTGCCGTTGGTCGCCCTCGCCGCGACCCCGGGCGTCACGCCCGTCGCTTCCCCGGGCGTGACCACACCGCCACTGACCTACACGGTGCAGCCGATGGACGACCTGTGGCGCCTCGCCGAGGAGCACCTCGGCGACGGCATGCGCTGGCACGACTTGTACGACCTGAATCGGGGACTGCCCCAGCCCGATGGACGCTCACTGCAGAACCCCGACCTCATCTACCCGGGGTGGGTGCTGCGCTTCCCGTCCGACGCGGTCGGGCTCGCGGCCCCGGCGCCGAACCCCGCACCGACACCGGCCGCCGCACTGCCACCCGCCGCGCCCCAGAGCCCCGTCGTCCAAGGTCCGTCAGCGACCCCTCTCCCGACGGTCGCGTCCCCGGAGCCGAGCCCGGCCCACACGGCGCATGCACCGGCACCGGTCGCGCCGATCGTCCCGACTGCGCCGCGGCCAGCCGCGCCGCCCAACGGAACCGACCGCCAGCCCCCTGGACCGGCCCCGGCGCATCCTGCGCCCAAGCACCCGAGCGAACACCGACACCCGGACCGGACCGTGGCTCCGATCGGCGAGGTGCTCATCGGGTCGGGCCTCGTCGCCACGGGCGCCGTCCTCACCCTCGACCGGCTCCGGCGGGCCCAGCAACGCCGGCGCCAACCCGGCCGCATGATCCCCGTCCCCACCGACCGCGCCGCCGACGCCGAGCTGGCCCTGCGCCGCCAGGCCAACCGGGCGCCGACCGACCGGCTCGACGCGGCCCTGCGGGCAATGGCCTCGTACCTCGCCGAGGCATCCCCGATGCCCGAGATCGATGCGGTGACGGTCAGCCCCGACACGATCGAGATCCTCCTGTCCGCGCCGGTCAACGCCCGGGCAGGACCCTTCGAGGTGACGGCCGGAGGGAGGGCCTGGACCCTCGCGGGGGCGGACGTGCCAGCGGAGATCGCCGAGGCGGCCGCCACCCGCGCGGCACCGACCCCGAGCCTCGTCGTGGTCGGCACCGTCGACGACCGCCAAGTCCTCGTCGACCTCGAGCACCCGCCGCGAACCGTGATCGGCGGCGACGCAGCCACCGGCGAGGAACTCTGGTCGGCCCTCGCGCTGAACCTGGCGACCAGCGCCTGGGCCGACGACCTGCGCCTGGTCGTGATCGGGCCTCCGCCGCCAGGGGTCGCCGGCCTCGAGCGAGTCACAGTCGCCTCGCACGTGGACGACGTGATCGACGAGCTCGAAGCCGAGGCGCACGCCTTCACCTCCGCGCTCGCCGGACTCGAGTGCCCCTCGGCGATCGAGGCACGCGTCCGAGACCTGGGCGATGGCTGGACACCGACGGTCGTGCTCATCCGCCGCGACGAGGAACCGCATGCGGTGGCCCGCCTAAACGAACTTGCCCGCACCCACCACGGGATCGCCGTCGTGACCTTCGGGGAGCCTCCGGGGGACGGCAGCCGAGTTCTCCGCCTCGACGGGGAACGAATGTCGGTCGAACCGCCCCGCCTCGACGTCCTCCCGATCCGCCTCCGGAGCGACGACGGGGTCGGCGAGCTGATCGAGCTCGCGGCGTCGGACCGCGAGGGCGACCAGCTGCTGGAGATCGGCGACGCCGAAGTCGACGCGGAGACAGATCGGGTCGACGCGGCGGGCCGGCCGGATGCCGACGGGCCCTGGGTCACCGTGCGCGTCCACGGCTCCGTAGGGATCGAGGGAGGCAAGTCCGCGGTCGACCGGCGCCGGTGCCGCGAGCTCGTCGTCTACCTGGCCCTACACCCTGAGGGCGTCGACGAGGGCCGCATCAAGGCCGCCCTCTGGCCAAAGAGCGTGCCTACCGACGCAGCCTTCAACCAGACCGTGAGCTTCGCCCGCACAGCCCTCGGACTCGGGCCAGACGGCCAGCCTCACCTCCTGCACGTGTCTGACCGTCTGTACCGCATGGGACGGTACGTGCGTACCGACCACGCCGTGCTGAAAGCGGCGCTGCGCCTGGCGAAGGCAAAGCCGAGCGCCGACTCGATGGCGCGCCTCGCCGATGCGCTCGCCGATGTTCGCGGCCTCCCCTTCGAGGGCGAGCGAGGCGGCTTCGAGTGGGCCTACAGCGAAGGCCACGTCGCTGCAATCACCGCCGTCATCTCCGAAGGAGCCCACCTGTTCGCCGGTTGGTCCCTCGACCACGAGGACCCGTCCGCCGCGCTGTCGGCCGCCAACGAGGGGCTGCGCTCGGTGCCGGCAGACGAGGTCCTCTACCGCGACCGCATGCTCGCCCACGACCAGGCCGGCGACCCTGCGGGAGTCGACGCCGACATGGACGAGCTGTGCCGGGTCATCGAGACGGTCGAACCGTACGACAGCGTCCACCCCGAGACCCTTGCCCTCTATGAGGAGCTCAGCCGGCACCGGCGCGGCCGTATCCACCAGCCAGACTCCCGCGCCATTGGCTGATCCTCCGGCCAATGCAACTGGCTACGGGTGCCGCTTCCAGCTCTCGGCTGTGAGCGGGCTGTGGCTCCGGCATTCCTTCCGAAGCATGGTGCCATCGCATAGGCTTCGTTGCAGCGTTCGTGCGACCGCCTCGTCGTCGCTCCTTCCGATCATCAGAAGTGAAGGAGTTGGCAGATGACCACCACGCAGGGTCACGACCTTGCTCGGCTCGACGTGCTCACCGGGGCGAGCACCGCCTTGGACGGGATCGCCGAGTACCTGATCGGGCTGCACGATGCCTGGAAGGTCACCGACTGCACCGCAGCCGCCCTCAGACAATTGGAAGGGTTGATCTTCGACGCCGGATGGTGGAGTGGGCGCCTGCAAGCGGAGGCGTATCTCGGTGACGGCTGAAGGCGAGGCAGCGCTCGGGGAAACCGGTCGTGGACCCATGGACCTCAGGCAAGCGACACTCGCCGACCGAATCGTGCTGATCTCGGTGATCGCCGGCGCGTTCGCACGACGGCGAACCAGCCGTCGGACCCGCCCCGCGTGGTGGATCGTCTACGCGCTCCTGGGATTAGTCGACCTGACCATCAAAGAGGCCATCTGCGACCGTGAAAGACGCGCCGTGCTGTGCTGGTCGCCCAGCGGCAGCCGCCGCGAAACCGTCGCGGGCGTTATCCTCGGCGTCGCCATCGTCGTCACCGTGTCCGTTGCCGCCGTGCTCTCCGGTGCCGATCGCTCTGTCGTGCACATCGGCTGGCTGAAGGTCGTGGCGTTGGTCGCCTTGGTGGTGTTCGCCTGGCTGGCCATGGTCAGGGCATGGCTGCGGCGCCGGCCGTTGGCCGCGTGTCGGCCGCCCGGCGCCTGGTTCGTGTCTTCGCTCGCATCGACACTCCCGGGTAGCGGAGCGCACCTGCTCGCCGAGTTCTGCCACCAGGCAGACGACACCGGCAACGCCCTTTGCCTCGACGCTCCGGTCGGACCCCTCACGGACCGTTACTATCCCCGCTTCGGATTCGACGCTCACGGGGGGCCCGTCCGGGTGGGGCGCAGGCGACACCTCCAGGTCATGGTCAGACCCCCTCGGTAGCTATCGTGCCGCCGGGCAACCGCCTCGTGGATCGTGCCGCCGCCAGGGGTGGCATCGAGCTCCCGAGCCGCGACCGTGGTCGTTCGTTTGATCGCGGGGCTTGCGAAGCCCACGCCATTGGAATGCGGGAATCTCACGACGATGGCGGTGTTTCTGCGGGATACGCCCCGTACGGCACCTCGGGGTCATGTCCCATGTCGAGATGTGCGCGCGTTCGGAGACCCTCGTGCTCCTCGTACCGCGTCCCGAGCCCCCGATCCGATCTCACGAGGCGCGGAACGACTGCCGGTACGGTGGCCGCTGGACTAGGCCTCTACAGCGCGCCGCGTGCCACACTCCGAGAATGGTCGCTTCAGTGCCGCGGGCGATTCGTCGATGCGGGTGATCGGTGCCGGCTTCGGCCGGACCGGCACGCTGTCGTTCAAGCGGGCCCTCGAGGACCTCGGGTTCGGCCCGACGTACCACATGCAGGAGGTGATGCGGCGTCCCTCCCACATCGACAGTTGGTTTCGGTACGCCCGTACCGGCGAGATGGATTGGGACGAGCTGTTCTCCGGTTTCGGCTCGGGCGTCGACTACCCGGTCAGCTGCGTCTGGGAGGAGCTGGCGTCGCATTTTCCCAACGCGAAGATCGTGCTGACCGTCCGAGATCCGCAGCAGTGGTGGGCGAGTACCGCGTCGACGATCTACCGGTTCCGTACGGCGTTCCCGGCATGGATGCTGCGATCGGTGCCGGTGACACGACACTGGGTGGAGATGATCGACCGACTCGTGTGGGACGGCCTCTTCGACGGGCGGTTCGCCGATCGCGACCATGCGGTCGCGGTCTTCGAGCAACACATCGAGCACGTGCGCGCGACCTGCCCGCCCGAGCGGCTTCTGGTGTTCGACGTCGAGGACGGTTGGGAGCCACTCTGCACGTTCCTCGATGTGCCCTTACCCCTGCACGCGTTCCCTCACCTGAACGACGCGAAGGTGACGCGGCGAGTTATCGCCGCAGTGCGGTGGGGAACTCGAGCCATGCCGATTGTCGTCGCCTCGGCCGCCACCGTTCTGGCGGTTCGCAGACGAACAACGGGGTGCAACGAGGCGCGAGCACCTTCTCGAACGACCTGATCGCACGAGACTCGGCGATCTGGGCGGATGGCCTCGACGCTGAGTTGTGCCACAGAACGCGCGAAGCATTCGCTCGCTGAGGTGTCACACACGGCCGGCGAGGGGCGACTCGGTTGAACGGTGAGGCAACGAATCAGGAGGCGAGTTCTTGGCGGACGTGTAAGCCTCTCGATGGTGAGTTCCGACCGGCCGTTGTACGAGCGAATCGGCCGCTCGTACGCGAAGACACGACGAGAGGACCCCAGAGTCGCGGCGGACATTCACGCCTGTCTCGATCAGGGCCGTTCCGTTCTCAACGTGGGAGCCGGCACCGGGAACTACGAGCCGCCTGACCGCCTCGTGGTGGCAGTCGAACCCTCGCTCGAGATGTTGAAGCAACGTCAAGACCGAAGCCGCCGGGTCGTTCGTGGTGTCGCGGAAGCGTTGCCGTTTCCCGACGCAGTGTTCGACACGGCGATGGCGGTGCTGACGATTCACCATTGGACGGACACCCTCGCCGGCCTACGCGAGCTGCGGCGGGTCTCGCGTCGGCAGGTGGTGTTCTTCTTCGAGCCGCTGCATGTCCACGGGTTCTGGGCTCTCGAGTACTTCCCGGAGGCCATCGACCTTCCGTCCGAGCAAAACGCTCCAGGGGAGGACGTTATTCGTCGGGCCTTGCTCGTACGAGAGATACGACCGGTGCTTGTGCCACGCGACTGCGTCGACGGCTTCGGCGCAGCATTCTGGGCCAGACCCGAGGCCTACCTTGACCCTGAAGTTCAGGCCGGGATGTCATGGCTCGCTCTTCTCCCGGAGGACGCCCTCAAGCGTGGCTCGGAGCGCCTGGCCGCTGACATCTCCGCTGGCGCATGGGAGCGGCGCTTCGGTCATCTGCGGCGCCTTGACTCCTACGACGCCGGGTATCGCATCGCGATCGCGGAGTAACCGCCTATCCGCCAACGCCGGTCGACGGCGAGGTGTTTCCTGGACCTCCCCAAATGAGGAGGAACCAACAATGATCACGACCTACGCCACGGCGACGACACTCCACAGGCTGGATACCAATAGTCCGCTCGATGAAGCGGAGCTGGCGGCAGCTGCTTTCCTGGCTCGCTACAGCGGTCGCACCCTCGACGCCTATCGGCACGATCTCCGCGCCTTCTTCCAGTGTTCGGCAGACGTCGGTCTCACGGTGCTGGCTGCGACGAGGCCTCACATCGAGCTCTATCGGGTGTCGATGGAGGAACGCAGGCTGGCCGCATCGACCATCGACCGGAGGCTCTCAACGGTCTGCGGCTACTACCGCTTCGCCCATATCGACGGACGTATCCCATCGAACCCGGCGCAGTACGTCCGCCGACCGAAGGTGCAGCCCAGCGAGGGACACGGCATGGACCGCGGCGAGCTCGGCACGTTCCTGTTCACCGCCGACCGCCTGGATCACGCCCACGCCGCGCTGGCCGTAGTGCTTGGGCTCAATGGCTTGCGCGTCTCTGAGGCGTGCGGGACCAACATCGAGGACCTTGGCTTCCAGCGAGGTCACCGCACGCTCCAAATCATCGGCAAAGGCAACAAGCCGGCAATGATCCCGCTGGTGCCACGAACGGCTCGAACCGTCGACCTAGCGGTAGGCGAGCGCCACGAGGGACTCATCATACGGCGACAAGACGGGCAGCGACTCGATCGACGCACCGCGCACAGGTGGGTGCGTTCCATCGGGAAGCGAGCCGGCCTCGGTGTCGTGCACCCGCACATGCTGCGCGCCGGCTTCATCATGGCGGCCTTGGACGCGGGAGTGCCGCTGCGCGATGTGCAGATCGCGGCCAGGCACGCTGATTTCCGAACGACGACCATCTATGACCGTCGTCGGGAGAACTTCGACCGCCACGCCGCCTACGTGGTGGTTGCATTCGTCGCCGGGGGCTGAGAGGCAGGCGTCGCGGTCGGCGTCAGCTCGCTTCGAGATACCGGCGGAGGGCGTCCCGGATGAGTTCAGAGTTCGTCCGACCCTCCTGCTCGGCGCGCTCGTGCAGGGCCGTGCTGAGCTCCGGATCGAGCCGCACCGACTCCACCGAGGCTGCCGCCGAGCCCATTGCCGGCCGCCCTCCACGTCGGCGCAAGATCTCCTCGACATCGAAGCCCTCGTCAGCCTGCGCGGCCAGCCTCCGCAACAACTCGTCGGTGATCGGCTTGCCGCTCTTGGTACGTCCGTAGTCGTTCTTCGCCATGATCAACCTCCCGGGAGCAGCCGTCGGTACTTGGCCCGCATTGCCATTGCGTGGATCACCAGCTCGGTCCGATCGTCGTCTCGAACGACGCTGATGACCTCGAGCAGCGCACCGCTGCGGCTCGGGCCCAGATAGAGCCGAAGGTCGTCGTCGAGATCGTCGCTCGCCACGGCGTTTCGCACGGCGTGCTCGATGTCGTCGAGGGCGACGTCGTGCCTGCTTGCCGAAGGCGAGACGTCCACACGACGCAATCGTACTACGAAACCTGATGCAGCGGAGGGACGATTCTCCAGGCGCCGACGTGTGGACGACCCTGTCGTCACCCTGAGGCACTTCGGGGCGAGGGTGAAGGCGACGTCGGATCGCGATCGCGAATTTGACCCCTCCACCACGGCGGGTAGTCGGTCCATGCGGTGATGTACCGCTCGCTTCCTCGGTGACCCGGTTCTTGCTGAACCTCTACCTTGGAGCCCGATGCCTACCGTGGCGCTTGGTGATCGGCGCATCTTCTATGAACGTGACGGTGCCGAGGGCGTTCATCTGGTGTTCGTGCACGGCTTCCGAAACTCGGGCGAATCGTGGTCGCTGGTTCGTGAGCGCCTGAAGGGCACCGCGTTGTCGAGCTGGTATCTGGACCTGCCCGGTTGCGGGCGGAGCAGCACGCCGGCGACCTGGCAGGAGTGCACCATCAGCCGCTACGCCGACGATGTGTATGAGGTCTGCTCCAGTCTCGGTCTGAGCGAGGTTGTGCTATTGGGCCACAGCCTGGGAGGAGGCATAGCCATCAAGATCGCTCTCGATCATCCGGAGCTGCTGCGCGGTCTCGTCCTGGTCGCACCCACCCCGGCGGGCGGGATTGGCTATCTCAGCGACGAACAGCTGGAGTCACTGATTCACCCGAGCGACGAGGAGTTGCTCTCGGTGGCTCACGCCGCCTTCCACCGCCAGCCGAGCGACGCGGTCTTTCAAACACTCCTCGCCACGGTGCGGGCAGCGAGCTCGGTGCACGTCGAGGGGGCCGTCCGCTCGCAGCGTGAGTTCAATGTCGCTGGTCGCCTCTCGGAGATCGCAACACCCACGCTCGTCATCGGCGGCGACCGTGATCGTCACGTCCCAATCCGGCACACGCTGAGAACTGCAGCGGCCATCCGGCGTTGCTCGGTTCAGATCTACCACAGCGTCGGTCACGCACCATTCTTCGAGCTCCCGGATGAATTCACCGAGCTTCTCGAACGCTTCGTCATGGACGACGTTGCCAACCTCAGATCCGAAAGCGGCACGTCGTGAGTCAGCGATCTCGCCCAGACCAGCGGTACCCGGACTCGGCAAATCAGGGCTGTCCGGAACGAAGACCAAAGCGGTCCTCAATCGCCGGCTGGGCGGCACGCGTTGCGGAGATGGAGTTGTGATCCTCGAACATGCCGTTCTCGATGTCGTCCAAGGTGAAGAGCAACGCTTCGAGGAGGCGTTCGACCGGGCTCAGACCATCATCGCCTCCATGCCGGGGTTCCGGTCGCTCCGCCTGGAACGGTGCGTGGAGACCCCGTCGCGCTACCTGCTCCTGGTGGACTGGGACCGGCTGGAGGATCACACCGAGGGGTTCCGGGGCTCGGCTGAGTACGAGGAATGGCGGCGACTGTTGCACCACTTTTACGACCCGTTCCCGACCGTCGAGCACTACGAGTCTCTGATTCGCCGGTGATCGTCCGGTGTCACGGATCGCCGGGTGCCAGGACCCTCCTCATCCCACGGCTCCGGCTTCGGCTTCGGTCCGCAGGTTCAGTCGACGAGCTGGTCGAGCAGCCAGCTCGGTCCGACGACCTCCGCGTTGGAGGCTCGGACCCGTTCGCCCAGTTCACGGTCGGCCGTGACCACGACCACATCACGATTGGCCGCGGCGATGGCGGCGATCGTGTCGTCGCCCTCGCCGGGCGCATGCACAACCTCCACGCCGTCCACGTCCGCCTCATCGGCTCCGGCCCGGGCCCGACCCTCGAGCACGATGGTCACGGGTGGGCCGAGCCGTCCCGCGGTCACCGTCGCCCGCACTCGTGCCGTGAAGACTCGTGTAGCTCCTGGCCGATCGCGCCACCAGCCGGTCGGGCGAGACCCGATCACGTTGGCGGCGTCGATCACCAGCATCCGTACAGGATCGCGCAGTCCCGTATCGCCGGGACTGCTGCCCCGATCAGCGGTTCGCCACGATTGCTGTTCTCGCTGTCATTGCTCCTTGGCCCGGGTGAGATTGGGCCGCCAGCCTCGCTGCGATCCGCGATGATGCCGGGGTGAAGCCGTCGGAGGCGCCCCATTACCGTCGAGATCTCGCCCTTGTCCACCATTTGGGTTTCGACTTCCACGCGGACCTGGTTGCACCCGGGGTCCTGGGGCTGTTGGAGCCGATTCGAGCCCGCAATGGGCTCGTCGTCGAACTCGGCTGCGGCAGCGGTCTGCTGACCCGCCACCTCCTCGACGCTGGTCACCGGGTGCTCGCCACCGACGCTTCTCCGGCGATGCTGGCGCTCGCCAGGGAGACAGCTCCCGATGCCGAGGGGCTGGACCAACTCTTCCTACCCGACGACCCGATCCCTGACTGCGACGCGATCGTCTCTGTCGGCCACCCGTTGAGCTACTTGCCGGACGAGGAGTCCATTGACCAAGCCCTCATCGCTGCGGCCGAGGCGCTCGCCCCCGGCGGGGTGCTGGCGGTCGATATCTGCGACCTTGAATGGGGCGCGGCCCGGCGCGACGCGCCGAACCTCGGCCGAGTCGGCGAGAACTGGGCGATCGTCACAGAGTTCTCGACGCCGGCCCCGGACCGCTTCGTTCGGCAGATGGCGGTATTCGTCCGTAACGATGACGGGTCGTGGAGGCGCGACGACGAGCGCCACGACAACGTCCTGATCGATACCGCGCGCCTGCCAGCGCTGCTCGCTGAGCATCGGGTCGACGCGACTGTTGCCACCTCCTTTGGTGCGGAGTCACTGCCCGTCGGCCTTCGGGCTGTGATCGGGCATCGGCGCGCCGCCAACTCCTGAGGAGTGGCGTCTAGCGCCGCTCGGAGCCTCGCCGCATGCGAAGCCGGGCGACGCGTACGAGCAGGTCCGCGCCGATGCCGGTGGGGTCACGAAGCGTATCCCAGAAAGTCCCTCCTAGCGGGCCGACATTGACGTCCCGGATCGCCGGCTCTGCGGCACGCAGCGGCGACGTTCTGTTTCGGGCCAGGGTGCCGGATCGGAGGAAGGCCTGGAGCGCGGATCGCCGATTCCGCGCTCGGCGCCCCCGGCCCCTCACCCCGCGCCTGAGCGCTCCGATCACCCAGTTCTGCGGCGCTCCGCGGCCGCCGAGGAGGCGTCGGGACATCGGCTATTGCTGGCCGGAGCGGGACCTTCGGCCGCCCGCAAGGGGATCGACTTGCGGGATGCCGCCAGCACGGGCGGGGTGGTGGGTGCCGCACGATGACGCCACCCACCACCGGCCCCTGTCACGGCCGGGCGGCGTTGGCAGCCTTGATGAACTCCAGCAGCGCAGGGGAGGGACCGCCGTGCTGCTGTTCGATCTGTTGAGCGTTGTCCGCTTGCATGCGATAGAGCGAGTCTCGGAGGCCCTCGTCGCCGCCGTGGAACTGTTGGAGTAGCTCCATCCACTCGGCCGCCAGCTTCTGCGCCTGCGGTGCAGCCGGGTCGAGGCCGGCGTCGAGGGCCGCCTGCACATGGACGATCAACTTGGGCCATGCTTCCTGTACCTGGGTGATGGCCTGCTCTCCGAGCTGGGCTCGCCGCTCAGCCAGATCAGCCAACTGCTCGTCGCTGAAGTACTGCTTCACTGTGTCGTCCACGGTGATCACCTTTCGGATGAGTTCCAAGAAGTCGGTGACCGAGACCGCCTCCTCGCCCTTCGAAGCGTCAGCCACGCTGCTCAGCTGCGCCCGCAGGGTGCGAATGGCGATCATCTGCCGGTCCAGGTAAGCCCGGTGCCGTTCGAGCAACCCCTCGATCGACGAAGGCCCGTCTAGGACCTCGCCGATCGCGTCGAGCGGCAACCCCAGCTGCCGTAAGGCCAGCACCTGATAGAGCCGCGCCACGTCGAACTCCACGTACAGCCGGTACCCGGCTGCGGTGCGTGCCGAGGGACTCACCAGACCGAGATGGTCGTAGTGGTGCAATGCCCGTACCGTCAGCCCCGTCTCGGCCGCCAACTGGCCGACCTTCCAGACCTTCGGTTCGAGTGCGGTCATGACCAGTCACCTTCTCTTCTACCGTCGCGGTCGCGCCGGTGACAGTCATGCTAAAACCTGACGTTACGTTAGGGTCCAGGATGAATCGCGATAGCCGGGGAGATGTCTGAGTCCCAGTCGAGGTGGAAGAGCCACGCTCCGCCCGTGGTGAGACCGTGGACGGCGCCGCTGATGAGCTCCAGCGGCGAAGGAACCCCCGGATCCCGCTCCTTCCGGTCATGGCCGACCCAGCAGCACGATCGGCTGCGGTACAAACACCCGTTCGTCTCGACGGTGGTCATGCCCGCCCATAAGCGATGGGGTTCGGTCGCTTCTGTACCGCGCAGGCCGACAGCGACGGCCGGCAGGCGGCAAAGAGCAACTGCAGCGCTTCGCGAGCTATGTCCTGCCCGCTTTCCTGGCCTAGCCAGGATCGGCGGGACCGATGACGATTGTCGCATGGCCAGCATCTGACAGGTGCCGAAGCTGTCTTCGCATGATCGCCGACGTGCCCGAACAACCCGTGTGCTCACGACCAGCCACGCCGGCTACTTCGTCACCGCCCGACGGATCGACGGCTCGGCGTGCTCTTCCTCCGGTCGGTAGCTGCACCGAAGAGCGCCCCGAACGTGCACGGCGTCGCCGGTACAGCACAGCCCCAGATCGCCGGCTGTGGAACGCGTCGGAATCGTCACCTCGCAACACATCAGACACCTACCGGACGGCCAACACGAGTCCCGGTGGACCATCTCGAGTTCCGGTGGGCCATGCGCCTTGCATGAGCGATGATCTGCGAGTGGAGTTCCGACCGTTGCGGTTTTCGCCATATCACGTCCTGCGCGGTGTCCCGAATGTCGTGGTGGACGGTTCGGCGACGGAGGGAACGGTGTTGGCGTTGACACACTGGCCCCAGTCGGTCGTCCCGGCCGGCATGGAGGCTGACCTGTCGGCCGAGATGGCGTTCGCCTACCTGCGTCGGGGCGATCTCCACGAACCGGCGGCTGTGGTCTCCAACAACCACTTCGACCAGGATGGGCTTGTCAGCGTGTTCGCCCTCGTCCAACCGGACGCCGCGCTTGCCCGTCGGCCGTTCTTGGTCGACCTCGCTGCCGCCGGCGACTTCGCCACGTACCGCGATCGCGGCGCAGCCCGCGCATCGATGGCCATCGCCTCTTTCGCAGATCCGATTCGCTCCCCGCTCGATGAGACGCCCGATGACTACCCGACCTGGTGCGCGGTCTTGTACGAGGAGCTGCTCGGGCGGCTCCCCGAGCTGTGCGATCACCCCGATCGCTACCGCCAACTGTGGGCTGTGGAGGATGAGACGCTCAGCGCGAGTGAGGCGGTTGTTCGTTCCGGTGCCGTGCAGATCGAGGAATTGCCGTCACTCGATCTCGCAGTCCTTACGCTTCCGGAGAACGCCCCCGACGCTGGTGGTCACCGCTTCGCCTCTCAATGGGTCACTGGCTTGCACCCGATGGCCGTTAACAACGCGACAGAGAGGCTCGCGCTGCTGTCGATACGTGGCTCGAACTATGAGTTCACCTACCGCTACGAGTCCTGGGTCCAGTACCGGTCCCGTCGCCCGCGACCCCGAGTGGATCTTCGACCCCTGGCCGACGAGCTCACGGCCGACGAGACGTCAGGTGGACATTGGGTGTTCGAGGGCGTCGAGACCCTCACACCGAGGCTGTACCTCCGCGGCTCGGAGGAGAGCTCGTTGACGCCCATCACGTTTCGATCTCGACTGGAGGCACACCTCGCCATGTCCGAGCCAGCCTGGAACCCGTACGTCTCCTGACCTGTCCCCGAGCGCCAGTCTGGCGGGCTCCATCCGGGGCCGGCGTTCCGCACATCTGAACTGGTGCGAGCGCGCGTGCGGGGTCATCCAAGCTGAGCCTTGCGAGCATTAGACGCGGAGGTCCTCCCCCTAGGTGCCGCTGACGCTCACGGGTTATGGGGTGGTCGTGTGTCGAGGGGAATCGGCCACCCGCCCGAGGCCGCCTCGGGCCGGTCACTCCATGAGGCACCTCGAGGGTGGTCGCAGCGCTGCCCGCTGTCGCTTCCCTCCTGCTCGGACAGCCCCCGCTACCCCTGAGCGGTGCTTGCTTCGCGCCAGTGCTGGTCGCGGCCGAGGCGAGCCAGCAGCCTGGTCTGGGGATCGGCGTCTTGAGAGACATCGACCGGACGGGCGAACATCCCCGACGCGACCAGCGCGTCAAGGTCGGTGGGAAGACGGTCGAGGTATCGCTTGCAAAGTCCCGGGTCGAGGCGGTCGTCGCCGCCGACGGCGCGGGCGAGGTCCCAGGTGTGGACGAGTACGTCCTGGGTGAGCGCCCTGACCAGCGGCGCGGCGTCGAGCCGAGTGGGAGGGTTGTTCCCGACGGCCGGGACGTCGATGGGCCCGTCGAAGAGGTCCGGACGAGCGAACAACTTGCGCATAGCGTCTTGGGTGACCGCCCATCGCCGCACGGGGTCATCCCTGGGTCGCTCTGGCTTGGCCCCCATCGGACGCAGGAGCAGGACGTCGTGGAAGCCGATGACGTGCTCGACGAGTCCTCTCGCATCCCAGCCGTCGCACGGCGAGGGGCGATCCCACTTGCCTTCGGCGGCTACGACCGCCGCGGTGAACCGTTCGCAGACACTGACGTGCCGCTCCGCGATATCGGTCTCGGTTGACATGTCATCCTCCTAGTGGGACTCGCTCGCCGGGTTGTCCCAGCCTCAACGCAGGGGTGGTGCCGGTCGGTCGTCGAGACGAAGCTGGAGCAGGACGAGGTCGCACCATCGGCCGAACTTGGTACCGATCTCGGGCATCCGGCCGACCTCGACGAAGCCAAGCCGCTGGTGGAATCGAATCGACGCCTCGTTCGCTCCATCGATCGCAGCGACCACCGTGTGCTTGCCGCGCTGTCGAGCCTCGTCGATGAGAGCGCCCATGAGATCCCGGCCAACACCCGAGCCCCACCGGTCTTCCTGCACGTGGATGGTGCTCTCGACGGTGAACCAGTACCCCGGCCGTCTCACGATGTCGCGGAACGGCCCGAACGCGGCAACGCCCACGACGTCGCCTCGCTCCTCGGCCACCAGAACCGTCTCGTGCTGATCCAGCCAGTCGCGCAGGCTCTCAGGGGTGTGCGGCGAATCCGTCCACTCGATCGTCGTTGTGGCGAGCAAGGCGTTCAGAATCGTCGCGATTGAGACAGCGTCCGCAGCAGTGGCAGGCCTGAGGATCACGCCCGGATTGTCGCAGACGCTGAACTGGCGACGAACGGGCGCGTTCCCGATGTCGGCCGCTGTGGCCGCCACGGTCGGACATCAGGGAGTCCTTCCTGCGGTCGGCGGGCGGCCGACCGGACGACAACGGCCGCTAGCGTCCTACCGATGGGGTCGGTTGGTCAGGGTTTTGTCCGTGAGCGCGAGGCTCTCCGGACGACTCTGGCCTTGCTCGGACCGGACGCGCCCACCGGGTGTGGGTCATGGACGACGACTGATCTCGCTGTCCATGTCGCAGGGGGCGAGGTTGCCTGGGCGGTGCCCAACGCCCCCTTCCGTCTCCTCGTCGGCCACGGCGTGCGTCTGGATCGGATGGCACCCTTCAACGACCAGGCGCTCACTCGCGAGCGGCGGCGGCACGGATTCGACTGGGCGATGAGACGACTCAGCCGGGAGGCGCCGCGTCTGCACAGGTACGGTTCGGTGGCCGCGGTCAGCCTGCTGGAGATGTGGGCGCACCACGAGGATGTCTTGGACGCCAACGACGTCGGCCGTTGCGCCAGCGGGGTGGACTTGAAACCAGTGTTGAGAGTCCTGGTCCGATACCAGCGTCGCGTGCTCCGCGCACATGCTGTCCGCGTTGGGTCCCCACAAGCGGTGCTCTTTGAGCCCACGCCCCTGGTACAGGTCGAGGTCAGGGGCGCACCCGCTGATCTGGCACGGTGGCTTTCGGGCCGCGGCGATCTTGGAGGTCTGACGGCCTCGGGGGGCGATGGTGACGTCGAAGCCATCAAGGGGATGGTGCTCCGGCTCTGAACCTGCGCCGACCTGCGCTGCCTCTTCGACCCCCCGCGCGATCGGCCTCGATGGGTTACCCGCAACAAGTCGACCGCGTCGACACCGGCGCTCGTGGAACTACCGCCGAGTCGAAGTCGATAATCCTGTGTGCTTCTGACTCTCTTCGCATACGTTCACCGACGCCATGGCGATACGCGAGGCAGAACCCCGAGACGCCGAGGAGATCGCCGCTCTCCACGCGGATAGTTGGCGGCGACACTACCGCGGTGCATATTTGGACAGCTACCTCGACGGCGACATTTTGGCCGACCGCCAAGCGGTGTGGCGTGACCGCCTGGCCCATCCCGCGAACCGCCACACGGTCGTGGCTGAGCAAGAGGGATCGGTCGTCGGCTTCGCTCATCTCATTCTCGACGACGATCAGAGATGGGGCGCGCTACTCGAGAACATTCATGTCGCTTACGATGTGAAGCGCCGGGGCCTCGGCAGCAGGCTGATGGCCACCACAGCGGTGCAGCTCGGCCAGCGAAGAGCGTCATCGCCGATGTACCTGTGGGTGTTGGAGCAGAACACAGCCGCCCAGGCGTTCTACCTGGCGCGCGGCGGCGTGATTGTCGCGCGCGAACGTCGGGGCCCATTCCCTGGCGGTGGTACGGCGGCCGGGCTGAGAGTCTCCTGGCCAGACCCAGCAGTGCTGGTCCGATGGGCAACCGGTCATCGAGGTACCCTCCCGCATGCGACTGGCGGCGACCGAGTTGTCGTCCGCCCCGCAACGTTCGCTGACCTCGACGGACTCCTTCGCCTGTACGCGCAACTCGCCGATGACCGGCCAAGCGCGCTCCCAGCCGAACCGAGCCGTGCGAGGGAACGCTTCGGTGAGATCGCCCGCCAGCCAGCGAGGTCCCTGCTCGTCGCGGAGGGCGACGGAAGCCTGCTCGGCACCGCAGACCTGCTGATTGTGGCGAACCTCACGCACGCCGGTGAGTCGTGGGCGGTCGTCGAGAACGTGATCGTCGATCAGGACGCTCGAAGGGGTGGCGTCGGTCGCGCGCTAATGACCGAGATTGTGCGTCGCTGTGACGAGGCGGGCTGCTACAAGATTCAACTGCTCTCACGCAAGCACAGACACGAGGCACACGCGTTCTACGCCAGCCTCGGCTTCGAGCCAGTCGCCGAAGGCTTCCGACGGTACCGGCAATGAGCCCGCAGATCCGAGAATCGTTCGCAACCGTGGCGCAGCGTTCGGCCCTACGGGTTTGTTCCCGTGCGCATTCGCGACGCCCAGGTGGCAGCCGACTACATCGCGAGCGTGGCCGACCACGATGAGCACGAAAAGGCGCCTCCCGTGGCGGGACGTCGTTACGACGACCGCCGCAGCGTTCGGCGCGTGATCGGCGAGGACGGGGAGCTCCTCGTCTCGGGCGACCCGGCGGCTTCATCTGCAGATGATTCTCGGCGCACACCCGCGTGGTGGGGATGTCCCCGGATGTCAGCCGTCATCGGTGAGATCCGTTTCCCCTACCGCCGGATGAAGGCACTTCTCTGGGCGTCTGCTATCGAGCGATGGGCTGTTGCAGCTCGGTGACGTGGCGGGCGGGATCTTCTTCGTGCCACTCGTGGTAGAGCTCCCTGCAGTCGCCGGCGAGCCGATACCCACTGTCTTCGATCCACTTCACGAGGGCTTCCCACGAAGCGTTGATGCCGTCCATCGATCCGCGGTGCACGGCCGACGCAACTTCGACGACCGGCAGGTCGACAACCTTCACGCTGTCGCTGTCCGCCACGTCCTGGTCTGCAATCTCGAAACCTGCGTGCAGAACGATGCTGCCTTCCTCGGCGGTGCCGTTCTCGTCCTCGTAGTAGGCAGCGGAGATGCCGTGTTTGGCTCCGACGGCCTCGAGGTGGCCAAGAACTTCCGGCAGGAGTCGCACGAACGCGGGTCCGATGTCGGCGTGGGTAAGCCCTCCGGTGGTCGCTTCTGCGATGCGGATGGGCTGGGTCTGCTTGATGACGATGTCTTGTACGTCCACGGTGTTGCTCCCTTCGAGTGCTCGGAGGTGCGCTTCGACTCGCCGCAGGCGTTCCTGTTCTTCATCGACGGTCTGCCCGATCTGGGCTTGGCGCATCCGCAGCATCCCCCGGAGTTGTTCGACTGGAGGGTTCTCTTCGAGAACCTCTCGGATCTGCTCCAAGGTGAAGCCCAAGTCCCGCAACGCCAGGATTCGATGGAGTCGGCTGAGCTGGTGCGCTCCGTAATGTCGGTATCCGTTCATCGGATCGACCTGCTCGGGCTTGAGCATGCCGATTTCGTCGTAGTGACGCAGCATTCGTCGCGACACCTGACCGAGCCGGGCGAACTCTCCGATGTTCAACATGGCAGCACCATCTATAGGCGTTCACACAGTGTGAAGGTCAAGGTTTGAGTGGCGAGCGTTATCGATCCAACCGAAGCTGTCGCGACAGGGCCTGGCCCAAGGCCGGGGCACCGACCGCAGGTCGCTGGTCGCCCTTGCTGTTCAGCGGACAGCAAATCAGGTCGTTCGGGAGTCTGGCCCAGACCGCCAGGCAGCGCGTCCCCTATCCACGGGCCGCGCGGAGTGCCCGAAGGCCGGCTCCGTGGGCTGACCTACGCTGCTGGATTCTCGGCCGTCATCGCCCGCACCGGCGTGTAGCACGACCGCACCCGTGAGACGTGCTCATCCCATCGGGGCGTGAGCGTCCTAAGACGAGCGGTACGACCACCGGCGGCATCAGGCGGGCGGCGGCAGCGGCGTGATCGCCGCCACGGATGAGTGAGCGGATGAGGCTCGAGGAGATGTTCCGAGTCGTGGCGTCGGCGGCGACGAACACGGTTCGCACCCCGCCGAGCTGCTCGTTCGTGGCCGCCATGGGCCCGTTCCGCACGCATGTCCTTGTGGCCGGAGCGGATGAGCACCTCGGCCTGCTCGCGGCGAGCGAGATCGACCGTGAGCCCGTCGTAGGCGACGCAGCTGACGTTGTCCAGATGCCTCGTGGCCGCCTCAACGATTTCGACCCGCTCGGGAATGGTGAATATGCCGGTCGGCTTCGTGGGGTTGCCGAGCACGGCGACAGCCACCGCGTCGAATATGGCTGCGGCCTGTTCGACGACGGCTCTAGCGGCGCCAGAGGCGCACCTGATTGGGGCTGCCTCGCTGCCCGGAGGGTGTCCCCGAACATTCCCGGGGCGGACCGGTGAGGACGTCACAGATCGCCGACCTGGGGGTGCACTATCCGTATGCGCCACTGGGCAGGTAGCAAGGTGGGGGACCCGGCAGGCCTCTTGTCATGACCGGACCGACCGGGTGCAAGACAAGCCCGGCTTGCAGGGCTGTTCGTACGGCCCACTGTTGGCCTGCGGTGATCCAGTTGATCTCGACGACCTCGTCGGCCTCCGCTTGCGCCAGACACGTGCTGAGCAGCTGCGACGCGTCGTCTTCGCTGACGGCGGCCAGGAACACCGGCTTGGCCCGTCGGGACACGGCGTAGCCGCGCCCGTCGAGTAGCCACAGCCGGCAGCCCTCCCGCAGGAGGTGTTCGATGTCAGGTCCGTGGCCGCCCCGCCGGGTCCGGCGATCGAGTTCGTCTACGAACTCGAGGTCAGCTGTCCCGCCTTCCCTGACCTCGCCGCTGGCGAAGATGCGCCGGTGGTCGACTTGGCCCCGGGCGGTGACCGAGGGGTGGAGGTCGAAGCCGGCCCTTGAGTAGCGGCGCATGGCCCGCGGATCCCGAGAGCACAGGATCATGCCGGCGGAAGCGTTGGATTCGTAGCCGAGGGCCGCCTCGAGCAGCGCTTTGCCTACGCCTCGCTCCTGACCGGCCGGGGCGACGCCCAGCAGTGACAGCACCCACAGGTCGTCGCGGACCAAAGCCTGGGCCAGGCCGATGACGCCCCCGTCTTCGTTCTCGGCTACCCACGATCCCTCCGGGTCGGTGGAGAGGAGATGGCGGATCCTGGCCTCTAGGCGGTCGATCGACTCGGCGGTGCGGACTACGACGGGGAGGCCGTAGGCGGCGCGCATGGAGTTGAAGGCCTGCGACCAGGTTTCTTCGACAGCGGCCGCGTCTTGCTCATGCATGAGGCGCAGCTTCGCCATCCGGACAGGATGACTCAGTCGTTGACTTCGGTTCCCGGAATTTGCGTCGCCCAGAGGAAGTGGCAGCCCGACACCTGACCCGGTAACGGTCTCGGCCAGCCTGGTGCCCCCAGGACGTCGCCACTCCCGGCGACGACAGATGACCCCGACCGCCGGCTCTGCCTGTCACCCCGACGGGGGCGGATGGGTGGGGTCCTTTGCGGACGCAACGTGCTCGGTCAGGAAGCTGATCGAGGCGTCGATCAGGTCCGGTCCCCACTCATCGTGACCGCCACGGAAGAACTGCAGTTTCTTCGACCTTGCCGCAATTGACTCGAAGAGGCGTCGTACGTCTTGGGAGTCGAAGAGTTCGTCGCCGTCCTTGTTCAGCATCAGGACGTGGGCCCCGCCCAGACCGCCTGCCGCACGGAAGAGTCCCGGCCCCAGGTCGGCGTCATCAGTCCATCCACCTCTCGGGATTCCCCCTACTACGAATACGGCTGTAGCGATCGTCGGAATCGACGCGACAGTCGCGAAGCCGAAAAGCGCGCCCATAGAGAACCCTACGTATGCGACCGCGGGACCGACCGACCACAGGTCGTCGACGACGCGTTGCCAATCAGCGACCATCCTCGGGATTGTCCGGGAGTGCCAACCACTGGGCAGACCGTCCGCCGCGGCTGCGGGCCGGCGTTCGCCATGATCGACGGCGTCGATGCAGACGACAGCGAGTCCTGTCTGGTCTGCATATCGGCGAGACAGCCCGACAAACCGCTCGCCGTCCTTGCTGTGACCGCCGCCGTGTCCGAGAATGAGCAAGCCACCTGCGCCGCCGGGGGCGTACAGACGCGTCGGAACGTCACCAACGAGCAATCGCTCCTCCCTCACGGGTTCAAGATACGTGGCCGCGCCACGGCGCCCGCTGTGGAGCTGCCCTCCAAAACGCCGGGTGCCGTGATGCGAGAAGTGGGGAGCGACTGGTCCAGCTCAGCTCCAGCTCCGCGATTGAGGATCTCGACCGGTGAGTGAGCGTCGCCGGCGACACGGGGAGGCGACGCCACGAGGTTGATCGCAAGGTCAGCCTTGAACGACGCGACGGGCCATCTCGACGAGCTCTGGCTGAACCGGCTGGAGAGAGACGACGGTGCCGGTGTGGGGGGCGACGACCTCCATGCCGCCGCCGGCGTAGATGGCGATGTGTCCTTCGTCGACGAGGTGCCCGTTCTCCTCGCCCTGCGAGAGGAGGAGGTCACCGGGCTGGAGGTCGTCGATGCTGACCGCCACGCCGACCTCGGCTTGGGCAAACGTGGTGCGCGGGAGCGACACACCGATCTGGGCGTAGGCCCACTGGACGAGTCCCGAGCAGTCGAACCCGACGCCCGGCTTCTCCGCGCCCCAGACGTAGGGCACGCCGATCTGGGTCATGGCGGCGGCCACCGCGGCTTCGCCTGATCCCGGGACGAGTTGGCCCGGCGGACCACCGCTCGCGCCGAGCCCGTACTGGACGGCCGTCGCCATGACCTGCTGGTAGTAGGCCTCGCTGTCGTTGTAGGCGAGGATCGCGCTGTGCAGGTCGCCCATGGTCGGCTGGCCTCCGCACAACTTGGCGGCGGCTGAGTAGATCGAGTCCCAGGCGTTCTGGATGTCGGGGAGGGCGCCTGGTGGTCGGTCGGGCGCGACCCGCCCCCACTCGGCCCACGTGGTGCTGAGGAACTGCATCGGGCCCTCCGCGTGCGCCCATCCGTCGGGCTGGCTGGGGTCGGGGATGCGGGCGAACCCGTTCTGCCCGTCGAGCGCGGGCCCGACGATGGGCGGCGAGACCTCGCCGGTGGTGGGGTCGGCGTGCCCGTCGGCGTCGCGTGATTCGACCCACCCGATGGCGGCGAGGACCTGCCAGGGGAGTCCGGGGCAGGTGAGGGCGGCGGCCTGGTAGACGGGCAGGAGGCTGTCGGGGATCTGGGCGAGCGCGACTGCGCTGGGCGGTGAGCTGTCGGCTGGCGGCCCGGTGATCGCGGCCGCGATACCGATCGGCATCGCGGCGATCGCGGCGACGGCGCCGACGAGAAGTCCTTTCATCGCGGACGGTCCGCACGGCCTGAGTTGCCCCGGTGCTTGAGCATCACCTGTAGATACGTGCATCCGCGAAGGCCGAACGCGACAAAAGAAATTCGGAAATTTCTTGTCGCGTTCGGGTTCGCGAAATGCACGTATAGGGGGGCAGATGTTCGTCCGCCGACGAGGAGGTTCGCCGGATGCACCCTGCCCCACTGCTGGCCCTCGTGGCCTCGGTACCCGTCATGGCCCGAGCGTTGTCGGGCTTCTTCGCCGACGTCAGCGTGAGTCCGTCGTCGACCGGGATGCCCGGCGCCGCGCTCATCCAGACGCTGCTCGGATGGCTCGACCAGCTCGCCCTCTGGGGCGCCCTCGCCAGCATCCTGGCGGGCGCCGCCATCTACGGCATCTCCCAGAACTCGGGGAACTTCCCCGCGGCGTTCCGCGGCAAGCAGCTCGCCGTTGCGGGCGTGGTCGGAGCCTGTCTCGCCGGGCTGGCGCCCACCGCTGTGAACCTGCTGTTCAAGGCGGCGGGGGGTTGATGTGGCCGCCTACCGCACCAGCCCGCCGCCGGCCCGCGCCGTCGCGGTTGTCTGCATCGTCGCCGTCTCGGGTGTCCTCCTTGGGCACACGTTCTGGCCCGCCGCCACGCCTTCTGCACCTTCGTCCCGCGTGGTGGCGGCCGCTCCCGTTGCGTCCCCGCCGCCAGGCCCGGGGCCGTTGACCACCCGCGATGGGGTGCCGGCGGGGTTCGCCGACACGCCGAACGGCGCCGTGACCGCGGCCGCCGTGTACGTCTGCACGGGCCAGGCGCTGCTGGACATGGATCCGCTGTCAGCTGAGGCCGCCGTCCGTGAGATGGCCGCAGCGGCGTCGGCCGACTCCCAGGTCCAGACCACGCTCGCCCAGCTCTCGGCGACGCGGGACCAGCTCGCTTCGGGTACCGGGCCGATCACCTTCGATCAGGCAGCGATCTCGTGGCGGCTCACCGCCTGGCAGGCCGACCGGGCCCAGGTCGCGGTGTGGTCGGTCGGCGTCTTGTCCCGCGCCGGCGTCGCGCCTCCGCAGGCGGCGTGGGCGACCTCGACCTTCGACCTGGTCTGGGAGCAGGGCGACTGGAAGGTGTGGTCCGAGAGCATCATCCCGGGGCCGGCGCCGATCCTCGACGACTCGACCGCGCCCGCCACCGCCGATCAGCTCGCAACCGCGCTGGCCGGCTTCACCGACTTCGGGAGCCGGCCATGACCGTGACCAGGCACGTCCGGCTTGCTTGGGCGACGGCCACGTTCCCCGCTGCCGTTGTGGCTGTTGAACTCGGGCTCGCCACCCCGGCCGCCGCCGACGTCCCCGGCTCGGGCATCGTCAAGAACATCGTCGGCAGCGCCGTCGGCTGGACGTGGAGCAGCGTCGCCAACGGGATCGCCAGCTGGGTACTGGGCGCCGTCGGTTCGTTCGCCAACGGCGTGCTCGGCTTCCTGCAGTCCTACGCCCGTCCCGACGTCGGCGCCGCCTGGTTCTCCGGCCCAGGATCCCCGTTCGCCACCGTGCGCGACATCGCCGCGGTCCTACTGGTCGGCTTCGTGTTCCTCGGCCTCATCCAGGGGCTCATCGCCGGCGACGCCGCGGGCATGGCCCGGCGGGTAGCGGCCAATCTGCCGCTCGCGGTGTTGGGCATCGTCGTCACCACCGCGGTTGTCGCCCAACTGCTGGATCTCACCGACGCCCTCTCCGACGCGGTCCTCGCGAGCAGCGGCCAGCAATCGCTGCACTTCCTGTCCGGCTTCGGTGTCGCCGTCTCCGGTGCCACCGGCGGGTTCGCCGCCGTCCTGCTCGGCCTCGTCGCCGTGGTCGCCGGCCTGCTCCTGTGGATCGAGCTGGTCGTGCGTTCGTCACTGATCTACCTGCTGGTGGCGATCAGCCCGATCGGGTTCGCCGCCACGCTGTGGCCGGCTGCCCGCGGGGTCCTGCGCCGCACGATCGAGATCCTCCTGGCCGTCATCGCCTCCAAGTTCGTGATCTGCGTAGCCCTGGCGGTCGGTGTCGCCGCCCTGTCGGGCGCAGGAAGCGCGGCGTCCTCGGCGAGCGGCGCCGGCGCTCAGGCGGGGACGGGCCTGGAGACCCTGCTGTCGGGATCGGTGCTGTTGGGGCTGGCGGCCTTCTCGCCGTTCATCGTGCTCAAGCTCATCCCCATCGCCGAGGGCGCGCTGCTGGCTCAGGGGATCTCCCACGGGCCGGCCCGGGCCGCCCAACAGGGCGTAGGCAGCTACTCCAGCCTGCGGATGGCCACCCGGCTGTCCGGCAGCGGCGGAGGCGGCGCCGCACCCGGTGCTCCGAGCGGTCCGGGCGGAGACGCCGGCGGAGGCGGCACTGGAGGTGGAGGCGGCGGTGTCCCGGGCGCTCCGGCGGCGCCGGGTGGAGCCGGTGCGGCTGGCGCGGGCGGCGAGGGCGCGGCGGCCTCGGCGAGCGGCGCCGGCGCTCAGGCGGCGACGGGCCTGGAGACCCTGCTGTCGGGATCGGTGCTGTTG
>Ga0102924_1000678_pt1 | contig 41830 bp, 36 predicted proteins | sample PaiPotPPM11metaG_FD_80116 | JGI IMG/M metagenome (GOLD analysis project Ga0102924, IMG submission 80116) | Iron sulfur acid spring bacterial and archeal communities from Banff, Canada, to study Microbial Dark Matter (Phase II) - Paint Pots PPM... ...
AACGTGAACCGCGGCGGGACCCTCGGCGCCGCGCTCGGCTTCGCGCAGCAGTCGTCGGGCGGCTTCGGGGGCGAGGTGGGCTACCACTACTGGTGGAACGGAGAGCGGACGCTGCGCGGGCCGTTCTTCGGGCCGTCGCTCCTCGGCGGGATCACGACGGACGCGACCGCAGCGACGACGACGAGCGCGCAACCGTACTGGGGAGCGGCGCTCGACATCGGCGACCAGGAGGTGCTGCCCGGCGGGTTCACCGCAGGGGCGGGCGTGGGCATCGGCTACGTGCACATGGACTCGTCGGGCAGCGTCTTCCCGCGGCTGCTCGCGCAGCTCGGGTGGTCGTTCTGACGCCACGTCCACGTCGGCCCTCACCGGGCAGCCGGCGCCAATCCGTGCAAGAGTCGCGTCGTGCTCCCGCTCCGCGATCACCTGCCCACCCGGACGTTCCCGTTCATCAACTACCTGCTCATCGCAGCGAACATCGCGGTCTTCGTGATGGAGCGGCTGACGATCGACAGCGGCGTCGATCCGGACACGCTCCTCGGAATGTGGGGGCTCGTTCCGCGGCATCTGTTCCGCGATCCCGTCACCGGCATCGAGACGGTCTTCAGCAGCATGTTCATGCACGACCCGACGAACCTGCTGCACATCGGCGGGAACATGCTCTACCTCTGGATCTTCGGCGACAACGTCGAAGACGCGATGGGGCACACGCGCTACGCGCTCTTCTACGTCGCCGGGGGCATCTGCGCGGCGGCGGCGCAGGTGCTCATCTCGCCGATGTCGCCCATCCCCATGGTGGGCGCGTCGGGGGCGATCGCGGCGGTGCTGGCGGCGTACGTCTTTCTCTATCCGCGTTCGCCCATCACGGTGCTCAACCCCGTCTTCATCCTCTGGTTCTTCTGGGGACTCTTCTTGCAGTTCCCGGCGTGGCTCGTCATCGGGCTCTTCTTCGTCGTGAACCTGTGGGACGCGTTCGCGAGCAGCACTCAGGGCGGCGTCGCCTTCATGGCGCACGTCGGCGGCTTCATCGGAGGCGCGGTGCTCCTCAACTTCTTCATGGCGGGGCGGCAGCGCATGGACGACTACTCGCGCTGGCAGCGCTGGGCGGAGCGACGACGGCGGATGCAGCGCGACCAGTGGTGAGCGAACGCCGACGGAGGAGTGCAACGCGCAACCGCGTGGTTACTGTCTCCCGCGATGGTCTCTGCGGATCCCGGACCGGCCCCGCCTGCCGCTCAGCTCGCGCAGCTGGTGCAGGCGGCTTGGTTTGACGCGGCCAGGGCAGGGATCGTCTTCGTCGACGGCGACGGCTGCTGCCGATACGTGAACGACCGGCTGCCTGCGATGCTCGGATGTTCCTCGGAAGAGGTCCTGGGGGTACCGCTGGCGCGGTGGATCTGCGGCGGAGGGCGCGAGGCGGCGCTCACCGCGCTCGCGGGAAACGCGACCGACGGTAAGGCGCTCGAAGTGGAGCTCCAGCGCAAGGACGGCAACTGCCTCTGGGTCGCCCTCGAGCTGTCGCCGGTGTTCGAGCCGGACGGCCAGTTCGCGGGGACGCTCGCCGCTGGCGTCGACATCACGGCGCGCCGTCGCGCAGCGGCGTCGCTGCCGGCGATCGCGGAGGCCTCCCGCGCGCTGGCGAATCAGATGGACGGTCCGGGCGTGGCCCGGGTCGTGGCGCACGCGCTCGGAGGCGGCGTCGTCGTCGGCCTCGCGCATGCGGCGCTCGTCGGTGTCGCCGCGCCGGACGAGGGCGCGGTGACCTTCCGGGCATGCTCCTCGGTCGACCCGCGAATCGACGCGATGCTGCACCCGCTGCTCGGGCGCGAGATCCCCGTGGCGCGCGGCTCGGTCGCGCAAGAAGTCCTCCGGACGGGCAAGCCGTTGCTCCTCGGCCCCGAAGCCGTCGACCGGCTGCTCCCGCCGCTCGCCGAGGTCGTGCGCCAGATCGGCCTGAGCAGCGTGCTCGGCGTGCCCCTCGCGGTATACGGCAGGCCGATCGGGTTCATGTGCGTGTTCCGCTGGGAGCCCCGCGGCGGCTTCGACGCGACCGACGTGGCGATGCTGAGCGAGATCGCCGAGCGCACGGCGATGGCGTTCGAGCGCGCTTACCTCTTCGACGAGAAACGGCGAGCGGCCACGCGATCGCAGCTGCTGGCCGACGCGGGGGCGTTGCTCGCGACGACGCTCGAGGTCGAGCCGGCGGCAGCGGGCCTCGCGCGGCTGATGGTGCCGTCGCTAGCGCACGCCAGCGGCGTGGTGCTCTTCGAGGGATCCACGGTCGGCGCGAGGGCGGTGGCGACCTCGGATCCCGCGCTGGAGGAGGCGATGCGCGGGGCGATGAAGGCGCTCGATCCCGGCGCGCCTCCGGGTATCGGGCTGGTTCAGTCGCGGCGAGGGACGCTCGAGATGGACCGCCCGCAGCTCGTGCGGCACGTCGACGACGACACGCTGCGCGCGCTCGCAGGGGACGACGCGCGCATCGAGGGCCTGCGCGCCGCGCATCTGGACTCGCTCATCCGCGTACCGCTGCTGGCGCGTGACCGGCTCCTCGGCGTCATCACGCTCGGCAGGACGCACGGCGACCCGTACGACGAGAGCGACCTCGCGTTCGCCGAGGACCTCGGCTGGCGCGTTGCGCTCGCGATCGACAACGCCCGCCTCTACAAGCGTGCTCTGGAAGCCCTCGCTCTCCGCGACGAGTTCCTCGCGATTGCGGGCCACGAGCTCAACACGCCCCTGACGCCGCTCAAGCTGCAAGTCGATGCGTTGCGGCGCGGCGAATTCCCTCCGGAGCGCGTGCGCGAGAAGCTCGACGCCGCGTCACGGCAGCTGGCGCGCCTGACCCAGCTCGTGACCGACTTGCTCGAGATCTCGCGCTTCACCGAGGGCCAGATCCGGCTGGTGCAGGAGAGCTTCGATCTGGCGGCCCTCGTAGACACGGTCGTCGAGCGCATGGCGGACGAAGCCCGGCGCGCCGGCAGTCGGGTGCAGTTGACGGCGCAGCGGCCCTGCACGGGTGTCTGGGACAAGGCGCGCATCGACCAGGTGCTCATGAACTTGTTGTCGAACGCGCTCAAGTACGGCGCCGGGCACGCCGTCGACGTGGAGGTTTCCTGCAGCAATGAGTTCGCGCGTCTCGTCGTCCGCGATCGCGGCATCGGCATCGCGCGCGAGAACCAGGTGAAGATCTTCGGGCGCTTCGAGCGGGCAAGCTCGCCGCGCCATTACGGGGGGTTCGGGCTCGGCTTGTGGCTCGTCCGGCAGATCGTGGACGCCGTCGGCGGCAGCATCACCGTCGAGAGCGAACTGCAGCGGGGCGCGACCTTCGTCGTGGACCTGCCGCGGAATCTCCCGAGCTCCGGAGCCTAACGGGCGGAAACGGCCTCGCCTCCGCGAGGGCTCGCGCGGCTCGCAGGTAACACGAGGGGCAGGCGCACGACGAAGCGGGCCCCGCTGCCGAGCTCGGACTTGAGGCCGATCGTGCCGCCGTTGGCCTCGATGGCGCGCTTGACGATGGAGAGACCGAGCCCGGTGCCCGGCTTCCCCTTTCGGCGTCGACGCGGTAGAACGGCTCGAAGACCTTCGCCGCCTCGGCGGGCGCGATCCCTACGCCGTTGTCCTTCACAGAGAGCTCGTACTGGCCGTCGACCGGCGAGCCGCGCACCTCGATGATCGGGCGAACGCCGCTCTTGCAGTACTTGATCGCGTTGTCGGTCAGATTCCAGAGGACCTGCCAGAGCAGCCCTTCGGTACAGCGCACCTGGGCGGCGCGGACGTCGACCATCAGGTTCACGCCGCTGTCCTGGATGCGCGGGGCGAGCTCCTCGCGCAGCTTCTCCGCGGCCAACACGGGATCGCAGACGACCACCGTGAGCGTCGCCTGCGCACGGGAGATGGCGAGCAGATCCTCGATGAGGGCGTTCATTCGATCGAAGGAGCGCCGGAGGACGGCGTGGTTTTTCTGCTGCTCGGGCGTGATCGCTTGCTTCGAGAGCAATGCCACCGCCAAGCTCGCGGTCGACAGCGGGTTCCGCAGATCGTGGGCGACGCGGCCGGCGAAGGCGTCGAGCTCGCGGTTGCTGGCTTCGAGCGTCTTTGCTTTGGAAGACGCCACGTCGGCCCGACGTTTTTGCGCGAACACCAACCAGAGTCCCGTGGCAAGCGAGATCCCGACGCCGGTGACTGCGAGCAGCTGCATACCCCGGGTGGCCGAAGTCTGCAGCGCCGCCGCGTCGGTCACCGCTTCGTCGGCCAGCGCGCGATTCACGTCGCGAAGCGCGCGGAGGTCACGTTTGGCGAGGTCGAAGGCGGGCTGCAAGGCCACGAGGCGTTCCCCTGCGACGACGTCGTCGTTGCGGCGCGAAGGCTCGAGCGAACGGTCGAGTCCTGGCCGTACGTCCGCGATCTGCGTCTTCAGCGAGTCCCACGGTGCTTGTTCCAGGGGCAGTAACGGATCGGACGCAAACGCGGCAGCGGCCCGATCGAAGTCGGCCCAGCTCGAGGCGATGCCCGCTTCGAGCGCGACCATCGCAGGGGTTTCCTTTTCGTAAACGTGCTGCTGGCCGAGAAGCTGGATCCGGTCCAGGTTGCGCCCCATGATCGCCACGCGGTCGAGATCGACGAGCATGTCGTGGACTACGGTCTCGGTCTGGGTGCGGAGCCCGGACACGCGCCGCAGCGTCATGAGGTCGGCCGACGCGAAGAGCGCGGCGAGGCAGAGGAAGGGCGCAAAGAGGACGAGGAGCGCGGGCCTCGTTCGAACCGAACGACCCGCCGGAACGGTTGGCGCATCGAACATCGCGGAACATCATGGGTCCGCGAGCGCACGGTCTCGAGGTGAGCCGCGCTTTCAGTCGCCAAGCTGATCGATGCGCCCCTTGTCGACGGCGACGAGCGCGGACGTCGCGACGGCGCGAACGCCCTCGAGCATCCCGGCGTACCGCTCCTCCTTGGTGTTCCCGTCGACCCAGCGCTTGTAGAGCTGCTGCGCGACCACCGCGAGCTTGAAGAGCGCGAACGCGAAGTAGAAAAGGACGTTCCCCGCGTCACGCCCCGTGGCGCGCGACCAGCGCTCGACGAACTGCAAGCGCGTCAGGTTCCCTGGAAGGTGGGTCGGGCCGAAGATGGCGACGTGAAAGACGGGCGGGTCGTCGAGCTGGATCCAGTAGCCGAGCGCCGTCCCGAGGTCCATCAGGGGATCGCCGACGGTGGCCATCTCCCAATCGAGCACCGCGACGACGCGCGCGAGATCCGGCGACAAGACGAGGTTGTCGTACTTGAAGTCGTTGTGGACGAGCGTGGCGCCGCTCTCGCCGGGGCGGTGCTCGTCGAGCCAGCTGCCGAGGCGCTCGACCTGCGGGACGTCGTCGGTGCGCGCCTTGCGATAGCGCTCCGCCCAGCCGCGCACTTGCCGCTCGACGTAGCCCTCGGGCTTGCCGAGGTCGCCGAGACCGATGGCGCGCCAGTCGAGGTTGTGGATCTCGACCAGCGTGTCGCAGGCCGCCGCCGACGCCTCTCGCATCGCGTCCTCGCTCAGCGCGAGGCTCGGTGCGGCGCGCCCGCGAAGGATGACGCCCCGCACCCGCTCCATCGCGTAGAACGGCGTGCCGAGGATCGCAGCGTCTTCGCAGTACGCGATCGGCCGTGGGGCCTTCGTCCACGACGGCGCGAGCGCGCGCAGGATGCGGTACTCGCGCCCCATGTCGTGCGCGCTCTTGATGGCGACCCCGGGCGGCGCGCGGCGCACGACGATCTCGCGCTCGCCGAGCCGCACGAGGTAAGTGAGGTTCGAGTACCCGCGGCCGAACTGGAGAACCTCGACGAAGTCTCGACCACGCTCCGGCAAAGCCGGAGACGTGCCGTCCAAGTCTCGACCACGCTCCGGAGACGTGCCGTCCTCCCCGCTCTCGCCTTCGAGCGACGCGCCGGCGTTCGCCCGCAGCCAGGCGACGAGCGCCGACGCGTCGAAGCTCTGCCCGGCGCGCACCTTCGAGGGCTGGTCGAGGAGATCGGTCATGGGCGCCCTCGCTCAGTGTACGTCGAGGCCGTAGCCGCGGAGAATGCGCCGCGCGAGGGCCACCTTGTGGACCTCGTCCGGGCCGTCGTAGATGCGGGCCGCCCGCTCGTGGCGCCACCAGAAGGCGAGCGGCGTCTCGTCGGTCAGGCCGAGGGCGCCGTGCGTCTGGATGGCGCGGTCGAGGACGCGCTGGAGGACGCCGGCGACGAAGAACTTGATCATCGAGATGTCGTCGCGCGCGGCGGTCGCGCCGTTCTGGTCGATCGCGTGCGCCGCGCTGAGGACCATCAGGCGCGCCGCGTGGATCTCCGCGCGGCTCTCGGCGATCCACGCCTGGACGATCTGACGGGTCCCGAGCGGCTTGCCGGGCGAGATGACGCGCGACGCGGCGCGCTTGCACATGAGGTCCATCGCGCGCTCGGAGATGCCGATCCACCGCATCGCGTGGTGGATGCGCCCCGGGCCGAGGCGCTCCTGCGCGAGGAGGAATCCGGCGGCCTCGGGGCCGAGGCAGTTCGCGCGCGGGACGCGGACGCCCTGGTACTCGATCTCCGCGTGACTCGCCCAGTCGCTCCCCTCCTCGCCCATGACGGAGACGTTGCGCACGAGGCGCACGCCGGCCGTGTCGGCAGGTACGAGGATCTGGCTCGCGCGCGCGTGCGGCTTGTCGGCGTCCGGATGGGTGACCGCCATGACGATGAAGAACGCCGCGCCGTCGGCGCCGCTCGTGAACCACTTGCGGCCGGTGATGACGTAGTCGTCGCCGTCCTTGTCGGCGCGGGTCGACATCCACACGGGGTTCGAGCCGGCGTGGTCCGGCTCGGTCATCGAGAAGGCGCTGCGAATGCGGCCGGCAGCGAGCGGCTGGAGGAAGCGCTCCTTCTGCGCGGGGGTGCCGTGCAGCATGAGGAGCTCCATGTTGCCGACGTCGGGCGCCTGGCAGTTGAGCGCGTAGTGACCGAGCGGCGTGCGGCCGAGCTCCTCGCTGACGAAGGCGTAATCGTAGAGCGAGAGGCCCATGCCGCCGAGATCGCGCGGAAGAAACGGCGCCCACACGCCGGCATCGCGCGCCCCCTGACGGACGTTCGCCAGGATGGGCAAGAGATCGCGAAAGCGAGCGCCGGCGAGCTTCGCCTCGAGGGGCTGCACCTCGTGGCGGACGAAATCGCGGACGCGCAGGATGGGCTCGCGGGCAGCGGGCGTCGGCTCGAACATGGCGGGAGACTAGCAGGCTGCTCGCAAAGGGAGATGGGCCGCCAGGCCGCAAAGACGCTCCGATCGTCCTGGCGCTCGGCGTGCTACTCGTGAGCGAGATGAACGGCGATCGGCGAAACGCGCGTCTGCCCGTCGCCGTCATCCTCCTCGGCTTCACGAGCCTCTTCACGGACGTGGGGACGGAGATGATCTTCCCGCTGTTGCCGGTGTTCCTCACCGAGACGCTGCGCGCGGGGCCGGCGTACCTCGGGCTCGTCGAGGGTGCGGCGGACACGGTGTCGAGCCTCCTCAAGCTCGCGTCGGGCGTCATCGCCGACCGCACCGAGAGGCGCAAGCCGCTCGTCCTCTTCGGCTACGGCCTCGCGAGCCTGGCGCGGCCGTTCGTCGCGCTCGCCACGCGCCCGTGGCACGTCCTCGCGGTGCGCGTGACCGACCGCGTAGGCAAGGGCGTGCGGAGCTCACCGCGCGACGCCCTCATCGCCGACGCCGCCGGCGACCGCGCGGGCCGGGCGTTCGGCTTCCACCAGGCGATGGACAACGCAGGGGCCGTCGCGGGGCCGCTCCTCGCGACCGCGCTCCTCGCCGCGGGGCTGTCCTTGCGCGGCGTCTTCTGGGTCGCCGTGATCCCCGGCGCCGTCGCGACCGCGCTCGTCGCGGCCGTGCGCGAGCCGCCGCGCAGCGCTCCGGGGGCCGCCAGACCGGCCGCGACGGCCAATCGCGAACCTGTCCTCACGCGCACGCTCACGACGTACCTCTTTGTCCTCGGGCTCTTCTCGCTCGGCAACTCGTCGGACGCGTTTCTCCTTCTGCGCGCGCGCTCGCTCGGCGTGGCGACCGCGCAGGTGCCGGTCCTCTGGGCGGTGCTGAATCTGTCGAAGGTGGTCTGGGCGTACCTCGGGGGCGACGCCGCCGACCGCGTGCGGCGAGCGCCGCTCATCGCCGCGGGGTGGTTCGTCTACGCGCTCGTGTACACGGGGCTCGGCCGCGCAACGGCGTCCTGGCAAGTGTGGGCGCTCTTCGTGGTGTACGGCGTCTTCTACGGGCTGACCGAGCCCGTCGAGAAGGCGCTCGTGAAGGACTTGGTGCGCCCGGAGCAACGCGGCCGCGCGTACGGCGCGTACAATTTCGTCGTCGGGGTCACCGCGCTGCCCGCGGGGTTGCTGATGGGCGGCATCTGGAACGGCTACGGGCCTACCGTGGCGCTCGAACTGGGAGCGGCGCTCGCCGGGGTCGCGGCGGGGCTGCTGCTCGCGTGGGACGCGTGGCGCGCGCGGTTTGACGAGAGCGCGCCGGGGCCTTGAGGTCTGGTCCGCGTTCCAGGCGATCGTTCGCCTATCGGGACGCGAAACGCGCGAAGCGCGACTCATGGCCTGAGCGTCGCACTTCTTCCGCTCAGAATCGCGGCCCAGAGGCTCGGGGGCGCGTCCGGTACGCTGCCAATCGCGATTCATACGCTGTCGGGCGCGTCCGATACGCTGCCTATCGCGGTTCACGCGCTGTCGGGCGCGTCCGATACGCTGCCAATCGCGATTCATACGCTCAGGAGCGCGTCCGACACGCTGCCAATCGCGATTCATGCGCTCAGGAGCGCGTCCGATACGCTGCCGATCGCGATTCGCACGCTGTCGGGCGCGTCGGGCACGCTGCCGATCGCGATTCATACGCTGTCGGGCGCGTCGGGCACGCTGCCGATCGCAATTCATACGCTGTCGGGCGCGTCGGGCACGCTGCCAATCGCGATTCGCACGCTGTCGGGCGCGAGTCGAAGCCGCGCGCCCCGCGGCTCATCCTTCCAAGAGCGTCCCTTCCTCCGCGGGCAGCTGGGCTTGCGGCAACGCCGCACGCATGTATGAGGTTTGTTCGTCCCATGGCCTCGGCCGCCCGAAACGTCGATCACGTCATCGGCTACCTCTCCCGCCTGCTACACGTGCGCGGAACGCACACGAACACGATCGACGACATCGGCCCCTACCTTGGTGCGCCTCCGTCCGTCCTCTACCCGGCGCCGGTCGCGCCGCGCGACGTCGTGCGGAAGCGATCGCTCGTCCCCCGCAGCGGCGGCCGCGTCGTGGAGGCGCTTCGCTGGCACAGCCAGCACGTTCCCCTTTGCCCGCACTACCGCACGCGGCACGACGGCGAATACGCCTGCAACCACAGCGTCACCGCTCGCTGGATGCACCCTCGGTCCGGCCCGCGCCGCGCGGCCCTCCTCTACGTGCACGGCTGGCTCGAGCCGGGCCCGTGGATCGAAGAAGCGGTCTTCTTGCCGCGGCTCTACGACGCCCTCGGCGTCGACGTGGTCCACGTGCAGCTGCCCTTCCACGGATCGCGCAACCCGCGGAGCGCTCTCTTTCACGGCGAGTACTTCCTCACGGCGGACCTCGTTCGCTCGTTCGAGGCGCTCCGGCAGTCGTGCATCGACGCGCGGACGGCAGTCGCATGGCTGCGGAGCGCTGGCTACGAAGAAGTCGGCGTCACGGGCATCAGCTTCGGGGCGTCGATCGCGATGCTCCTGGCGTGCCTCGAGCCGACTCCCGATTGGATCGTCCCGATCTGCGGGCACCTGCAGCTCGGCGACGCTCTCGAGGAGGCGCCCATCCTCTGGCGGATGAAGTACGACCTCGAGCGGTTCGGGATCGACCGCGCGCAACGGAAGCGAATCTTCGAGGAAGTGGCCATCGACACGCTGAAGCCGCTGCTCCGGCCGGAGCGGCAGATGTGGATCATGGCGCGCGAGGACGTGTACATCGCTGCGGCGCTCGTCGAACGACAATGGCTCGCGTGGGGGAAGCCGCCCATCGACTGGATCCCGGGCGGGCACATGACCTTCCCCTTCTCGCTGTCGCGCATCGTCGAGGACACGAAGAAGTTCTACGAGACGCTCTCTCACCCCTGACGGGCGCTCGCTCGCTCAGTCGTACACTTCGTAGTGGACGGCGTGTCGCGGCATCCCCGCAACCTCGAGGAGCAGCTTCACGACGTCGTCCACCATCGCGGCGAGGCCACACACGTAGGCGTGCGCGTCCGGGAGCGAAGACGCGAGGTCGTGCGCGTGGCGCTGGACGTAGCCGACGAGTCCCCGCCACTCCGGCGGCGCTCGCGAGAGGGTGACGTGCAAGGCGAAGCGCGGGCAGTCGCGCTGCCACGCGTGGAGTTCGTCTGCCCAGAGCAGGTCCGGCGGCGTGCGGCAGCCGAAGAGCAGGACGAGCGGCGGTCCGTCCGCGACGCGCGTCTCGTCGGCGAGCATGGCGCGGAGGGGGGCGAGCCCGGTCCCGGTGGCGACGAAGAGCGCGGGGTGCGCGCGCTCGGCGTCGCGGCGCACGAACGCGCCGGCGGGTCCTTCGATCTCGACGACAGCGCCGGGGGCGAGCGCGTGCAGCGCCTCGGAAGTGGGTCCTCCCTCGACGCGCGTGACGGCGATCTCGAAGGAAGCCGGGCTCGCGGGATCGGGCGCGGAGGCGATCGAGTAGGAACGCTTGTAGGGTATGCCTCGCGCCGTGGGAACGATGAGGTCCACGTACTGCCCGGACACGTGGTCGACGGCGCTGCCGTCGACGGTGCGAAACGTCAGGCTTCGCACGGAGGGCGAAAGAAGACGCGCTTCGAGCAGCTCTGCTTTCCGTCTTCGCGGCATCTGTCGCATACGTTAAGACGAGGCCCCACCGATCGTGCGCTTCTTCGCCACCGCCGCCAAAGGAACCGAGCCCGCACTGCGGGACGAGCTGCGCGAGCTTCGCCTGCCGCGGGTGCGCGCGGACCGGGGCGGCGTGCACTTCGAGGGAGAGCTCGTCGAGGCGGCGCGCGCCTGCTTGTGGTCGCGCGTCGCGCTGCGCATCCTGCTCGAGGTAGACGCCTTCGAGGCTCCGAGCGGGGAAGCGCTCTACGAGGGCACCCGCGCCGTGGACTGGAGCTCGTGGCTCACCCCGCGGACCACGCTCGCGGTCCGCGCGACGTGCCGGTCCAGCCGGCTGACCCACTCGCAGTTCGTCGCCCAGCGAACGAAGGACGCGGTCGTCGACCGCCTGCGGGACCGCTTCGGTGAGCGGCCGTCGGTCGACCGCGAAGATCCCGACGTTCTCCTCGCGGTGCACGTCGCCGCCGACCGGGCGACGCTCTACCTCGACGTGGGCGGAGCCTCGCTCCACAAGCGCGGGTGGCGGTCGCGCGCCGGGGAAGCGCCTCTGCGCGAGACGCTGGCTGCCGCGGTGCTGCGCCTCTCGGGGTGGGACCGCGAGCGCACGCTGCTCGACCCGATGTGCGGCGCAGGCACCATCGCGATCGAAGCGGCCGCGTGGGCCCGACGGGTCGCGCCCGGGCTGGGCCGCGAGCGGTTCGGCTTCGAGCGCTGGGCGAGCCACGACGACGCGCTGCGCCGGCACGTCGAGCGCCTCCGGGCCGAAGCGCGGGCCGCCAAGCTGGCGTCGGGACCCCGGATCGTCGCGTGCGACGCCGACGCGCGCGCGGTCGCGAATGCGCGCGACAACGCGCGAGCGGCCGGCGTCGACGTCGCGGTCGAACGGCGCGACGTTCGCGACCTCGAGCCGCTCGACCCCCCCGGCTTCGTCGTGACCAATCCGCCGTACGGGGAACGCCTCGCGGCGGAAGACACGCTGTATGACGACCTGGGGCGCTCGCTGCGCCGCTTGCGCGGGCACACGATCGCCTTGCTCGCCGGCACCCCCGCCATCGCCCGGGCGATGCGCCGCGAGCCCGACAAGTGGTGGATCCTTCACAACGGCCCGCTGGAGTGCCGTCTCCTCCTCTACCGGGGGTGAGCCGCACGTCTCATTCGCGGCGACGGGCCAGGTTGTGCGAACCTCTGCCGCTTTTGCTGCTAGCTTGCGCGCCGAACGTAAAACTGTCTTTTCGCGAGTCCGGCCATGCGAGTGCGAAGGCGGGGAACCCGGCAGGCTCTGATGCTCGTTGCGTTCGCTGCGTGCGCGGCGTGCGCGTCAGGCGGAACGGGGAGCGACGACGGCGACGTGTCGGGAACGACGGAGGGCACCGCCGGTGACGCCGTCGCGGCCGACACGTCGCGCCAGCCCGCGCCCGAGAGCGGCAGCGGCGCCGCCGGATCCGACACGGGCGCCTCCGACGACTCCTCCTCGGGCTCGATGTCCGACAGCGGTTCGTCGTCCGACGCGGCGGAGGATTCGTCCGAAGGCGCGGCTCCGGGCGACTCGAGCGTCGCGGACACCGGCGCGAGTCTCGATACCGGCAGCCCCGACACGGCCGTGCTCGATGCCGCCCTCGACGGCGACGCAGGCTGCTCGACGGGGCCGACCGCGGCCTACCAGCAGACGTGCACGACCTGCTCGATCAGCGTGACGTGCTTGCTGAGCTGCGCGTCGTGCACGAAGAGGGATGGTACGCAAAACGCGAATCCGACGCTCCAGCTGCCCTGCCCGGGCACGATGAGCGTCCAGAACATCGACGGAAACCTGCAATGTATGTGACGCCGCGGGCGCTCTTCGCCCGGCTCGCCTTTTCGTGAAATCTCGCGAACCCGCCGCCTTCGCGCATGTCCGTGAGGGTGCGGGTGACTGGGGCGCACCGGTCGGGCACAATGGGGGCGCGATGAGCGGCGACCCGTTCGATTTGATCGGTCACATCGTAGGCGGACAATTTCGCGTCGAGGCGGTCGCCGGCGACGCCGATCTGAGCGTCGTCTACCGCGGACGGAGGCTCGACGCGGACACCCGGATCGCCATCAAGTGCCTCAACCTGCCCGAGACGATCCCCGACGCGCTGGCGCGCGCGCTCGACGCGGCGTTTCAGCAGGCGTATCGCGTCCACGATCGGCTCGCGCGCGGCCACGCCCACATCGCGCAGACGATCACGAGCGGCGAGACGCGCGCCCCGCGCACCGGCGCTGCCGTTCCGTACCTGGTCCGCGAATGGTTCGACGGCGAGTCGCTCGCGGCGGAGCTCGCGGGACGCCAGAAGGAGGTCCGGCCGATGCGACCGCTCGAGGAGGTCCTCGGCCTGCTGCGGGGGGCGTTCGAGGCGGTCGCGTACGCTCATACTCAGGGCGAGGTGCACCTGGGCATCAACCCGGCCAACCTGTTCGTCGCCTCCCGGAGCGACGGCACCGCCACGTTGAAGGTGCTCGACTTCGGGCTCGCCCGGATGATGAACGACTTCGCGCCCGAGTCGCCGGAGGAGTCGCACTCCGGATGCGGCCTGCGCCTCTGGCTTCCGGGGTACGCGGCGCCGGAGCAGCTCGACGAGTCCCTCGGCGGCGTCGGGCCGCAGACGGACGTCTACGCCCTGGCGCTGGTGGCGACGGAGGCGCTCTCCGGGCACAAGCTGCCCCACTTCCTCGAGCAGGTGCTGAACCGGGCGCTGTCGCCGTCGCCGGGGGCGCGGCAGGCGGACGCCGGCGAGCTCTGGCGCGAGATGAGCAGCGCCGTCCCGCCGCGCGCGGCGCGCGCGACGCTCACGGACGCCGGCGAAGTGATGCCGATGGTCGCCGGCGCCGTCGCGCGGCCGCGTCTCAAGCTTCCGTCGGAGCCTTCGACCGGCACGCAGCCGATGTCCTTCGACGCGACCGGCGTTTCGTCGTCGTACGTCCCGGTCGCGCTCCCGCGCGGCCCCGAGCCGCCGACGACGGCGACCCCTGCGCCTCCCGGCGTCGCCGGGGGCGCGCGAGAGCGTGCCGAGGGCATCGAGACGGCGACCTCGGAACCGGCGCGCCTGCCGCCGGTCGAGCCGGACCATCCGCTGCACGTGCCGTCGAAGCCTCCGTCGCTCGTTCCGCCCCTCCTCGCCCTGCGCTCGGACGCGCCTGCGCTGGCGCGCCTCGGGCTCCCCGTGCGCCTCTCGCGGCGAGCGCTCGCGCTCGTCAGCGCGGGGGCCGCGGCGGCGCTCATCCTCGTGGCCGGCACCGTGGCCGCGCTGCGCTCGCACCGCGGCTCCGCCGTTGCGACGGCCGCCGGCACCGCCGACTCTTCGGAGCCCGCGATGGCGCCCTCGCCGGCCGATGCGCCGGCCTCGCCCGCGTCGCCCTCGGCCGCGTCGTCGCCGGAGGCGCCCAGCGCTTCGTCGCCGCAGGCGCCGCCCGACTCGACGGCAAAGGCGAAGCCGGAGGCACCCTTCGCGGCGGCGGCCGCCCGGCGCGCGCTCGACGCCAAGAAGCGCGAGTTCGGCAAGTGCCGCCGCGGCCGCACCTGGGGCCACGCCTCGGCGACCGTGACGTTCGCCAACGACGGGAGCGTGGAGAAGGTCGCCGTGGCACCGCCCTTCGCGGGCACGCCGACGGGCGCGTGCGCGGCCGACGCTCTCGCGAGCGTGCGCGTCGCGCCGTTCTCCGGGGCGCCGGCTTCGCTCGACTACCACTTCTACGTGCCGGCGAAGTAGCCCTCAGAATCGCGACCAATCGAACGCAGGCACGACGTCGTCGAGAATTTCTCGCGTCCTCCTCTCGACGGCCTTCTTCGTCTTCGGGTGCGTGAGGACCCAGAATCGCTCCTGCACGATCGCCGTGACGACGTGCTCGGCGACCTCCGCCGGGTCGATGCCACCGGCGACCGACGAGCGGAGGAAGCCGTCGATCATGCCGGCTCCGCCGCGCCGCGACGCCGGATCCGCCGGTGGGCGGGCGTGCGAGGCGGGGCGGTTGCGCCCGGCGTCCGCGATGTTCGTCTTGACCCAGGCCGGGCAGAGGACGCTGACCTTGACCTTGCCGCCGGCCACCGCCGAAAGATCGTGGTGCAGGCACTCGCTCAGCGCGACGACCGCGTGCTTCGTCGCGCAGTATGGGGCCGAAAACGGCGTCGTCAGGATGCCCGCGATCGACGCCGTGTTCACGACGTGACCCTCGCCCTGCTCGATCATGCGCGGGACGAACGCCCGCACGCCGTGGACGACGCCGAAGAGGTTCACGCCCACCACCCAGTCCCAGTCCGCCTGCGGGAGCTCCCAGACGGGGCCGCCGGCGACGACCCCGGCGTTGTTGCAGAGCACGTGCACGGCACCGAACGCTTCGAAGGCGCGGCGGGCGAGCGCCTCGACCTGCCATCGGTTCGAGACGTCCGTGGGCACGGCGATCGCCTCGGCGCCGAGGGCGGCGACGGCGTCTCGCGCTTCCGCGAGCGGCTTCTCTTCCACGTCGGCCAGAACGATCCGCATGCCTTGGCGTGCGAACCGTTCCGCCAGCGCTCTTCCAATTCCACTCGCCGCACCGGTAACGACCACGTTTTTTCCGCTCAGCTCTCGCATCTGGGGCTCTTAGCGTTGTATACGCCTGGGAACATGCAAGCCTCGTCGTTCGCGCTTGCGCTCGCGCTCGCGGCCGGCGCCGCGTGCGCGCAGCCGCAGTCGACCGCGGTGACCGCTCCCACCACCGGCCAGCCCGCGGCGGGAGGCAGCGCCAGCGCCGAGCCGCAAGCGCCGGCGCAGCCGTCCGCCGCAGCCACACAACCGTCTGCCGCGCCGCCTCTCCTCTCGACGTCGATCGCAGACGGCGGTGGAGCGGGCGGGGCTGCGGGCGTGGACACGGCGACCGCGTCTGGCCCGGGGGCTACCGACGCCGGAGCCGCCGCGCAGTACCGCGCATGCACGCTCGACAGCGAATGCGTCGCCGTCGACAAGGTCGGCTGCTGCCACAACGGGTGGAAGGAGGCCGTCGCGACATCGCAGAGGGACGCATACGCGAAGTCGTTCACTTGCCCGCATGCGAACCCGATATGCCCGATGTACATCGTGCAGGATGGGCGCGTGCCTCTCTGCGACAACGGAACGCACTTGTGCACGATGACTCGCCCGGAAGACGTGGGCTGCGGCGGCTTCATCCGCAACAAGCACTCCTGCCCCGCGGGCTATCGCTGTCAGCTCTCGAAGCACCCCGACGTCCCCGGCCAATGCGTCAGGTAGCGGAGGTGGTGTTCCGAGTACCGGGCCGACTGCGTCCGCACGCTCGGGACACTTACGCTGCACACACGAAGTCGGCGCCCTCGACGAAGCCGAGGGCCTGGAGGTGCGCGCGCACGAGCGCACGGGCACCGCGCGCGCCGACCGCGACGACGACGGTGTGGGCGCCTCGCCGCAGCGAATCGGGCGCTGCGATCGGCGCGGCGCGGGCGACCCGACCGATCTTGCGCGGATCGACGTCGACGAACTGCGACGCGCGCACCCCGTGCTGCTCCAGCGCGCGCGCCAGCCGTCGCCCCGTGACGCCAGCTCCCCATACGGCGACCGGCTTCGCGGCGTCCTTCAGCCTGGGCGCCAGGTAGAAGGCGCGCGCCTCGACGAAGCGCTCGCGCGCGTAGCGCGGGTCGGCGAAGCTGGCGCGCCCAGGACGCTGGCGCCAGAGAAGGAGCACCTCGGGCACCTTGGCCAGAAGCCAACCGCGAGCGTCGAGGCGCAGCCAGAGGTCGTAGTCCTCCGCCCACGCGACGTCGCGCCACCCGCCGACGTCGTCGAGGGCCTCGCGTCGAAGGAGCACCGACGGGTGGCAAAGGGGAGATTCGACGAAGAGGTCGCGCGCGTGGTCCCGCGGGCTGACCAGGGCATTCTGCCACGCGATGTAGCGGCGCATGCCATCCCCGCACGCGCCGAGCGGCTCGACGAGCGTGCCCACGGCGCCCAGTCGCGAGTCGGTCTCGAGCAGCTCGGCCTGCTTGGCGAGGCGCGTCGGCAGCGCGACGTCGTCGGCGTCCATGCGCGCCACGAGGTCCCCGCGCGCGGCGGCCAGCCCGCGGACGAGCGCCACGGCGATGCCCCTCCCCTCGGCGGAGACGAGGACGACGCGCGAATCGCGAACGGCAAGGTCCGCCATCTTGCGCGGACCGTCGTCGTGGGACCCGTCGTCGATGGCGACGAGCTCGAGCGCGACGTCGCGCTGGGCCAGGATGCTGCTTGCGGCTTCTTCGATCGTGTCGCCCGCGTCGCGGAACGGCATGAGAACGGAGAGGAGTCGCATGCGAGCTCGAACGTACGCCGCGCCGTCGTGCCGGCGATCCAGTACCCATCGTAGCGCGTCGCGCCCGCTTGCGCGGGTAACGGCCGCAGCCGTCGCGATCGCCGCCGCGACCACGGCTCACCCGGCGCAGGGCGCGGCTTCGGTGTGGGTGATCGACGACGGCGAGAAGGTCGGGCGCGAGGCGACGGCGACGCCGTACGAGCGCGGCGAGCAGAACCCGGTGTGGCATCCGGGCAAGCCCGTGCGTCTGTTCGCGCTCCGCGACGAGGTGGTCGCGTTCCAGGTGGTGGTCGAGGCCGACGCGGCGGCCCTTCCGTCGGTGACGGTGGACGTGCGCCCGCTCTCGTCGAACGGCGGCGCGAGATTGCCGTCGCCCAGCCGCTTCGTCGAGTCCTTCGTTCGCGTGCGGCGCGCCTCTGGGGGACGCACCGCGGGCGAGTCCCTCGGCTGGGAGGCCGGGTCCGGGCCGCCGCCGGGCGCGTGGATCGGCTGGGTACCGGACGCGCTCGTTCCGGTCGAGAGAGCGCCCTCGTGGGCGGCTTACCCGATGCGCATCGCACCGAACACCAACGGCGTTTTATGGGTGGACGTCTACGTCCCGCGCGATCAGGCACCGGGCCTTTATCAGGGCACGATCGACGTAGCGAACGAAGGACGGGCGCTCTCATCGATCCGGCTCGAGCTGGACGTGAAGAGCGTCGTACTCCCGCCTCCTACCGGAGAGGCCACGGTGTTCTACGATCCCGAGGAGCTCGAGCGGCGCATGGGCGACGGCGCCGAAGAGGCGCTCTGGAAGCTGCTCCACGCGCACCGAGTGTCGCCCCTGCACGACGCGACGTCTCCGGCCGACGTGGGCCGACAACGCGACGCGCTGAGCGGGGCTCTCTATGCGTCCGAACGGGGGTACGTCGGGCCAGGGGCGAACCGAGGCGACGGCGTCCTCGCCATCGGCGCGTACGGAGCGCTCGGCGCGCCGGACTTCGCGAAGACGTCGCGCGTCCAGGCGATCGTCGATGCGGCGGCCCGCGCCAGGGTCCTCGCCGGGACCGACGTGTTCGTCTACGCCGACGACGAGCAGTGCGACAGCCCACTGGGTGCCGCGTGGCGCGAGGCGCTGCGGAGCTCGCCGGACGCGCGCGTACGTGCCGTCCGCGTGGCCTGGACGTGCACCGAGGATCCGGCGAAGCAGCCCGTGGACATCGCCATGCTCCTCGCGCACTACGACGTTGCGCAAGCCGATCGCTCGCGACGTCTGGGCAAGGAGGTATGGGTCTACAACGGCGTCCTGCCGCGCACGGGCACGTTCTTGCTCGACGCCGACGCGATCTCGCCGCGCGTCAACGGCTGGCTCGCGGCGATGTACGGGGTGCGCCGCTGGTTCTACTGGGAGGCGACGTATTGGTACGGGCAGCACGGCGCGGCGCCCATCGACCCCTTCGTCGAGCCCGAGACGCTGCACAATCGCGACGGAGACTGGGCCAACGGCGACGGCGTGCTGGTCTACCCCGCGCGACAAGACGACGCGTTCGGCGAGCATTCGCTCGGCTACACCGGCGTCCTGCCCTCGATTCGACTCAAGAACTGGCGGCGCGGACTGCAGGACGGCGCGTACCTCGAGCTGGCGCGCGCGCGCGACCGCGCGCGCGCCGATGCCGTGGCGCGATCGCTGGTCCCGATCGCGTTCGACGACGCGAAGGCCGGTCGGCCGCCGTCCTGGAGCCCGCACGGCGCCGCGTTCGCCGAGGCGCGGCGAGCGCTCCTCGCGATCGCGGTCGGCGAGCCGGCGAGTCCCGGCGGGCCGGGCGCGCCGCCGACGTCGCACTCGCCCTCGCACGCGCGCCTCGGCTGGGGCGCGGGCGGGGCAGCCGCCCTCCTCGCCCTGGGCGCCGTGCTCCGAGCCTACCTCGCGCGGCCGCTTCGCCTCGGGATGACGCGGATCCCGAGGCCTTCGAGCCAGGCACGCAGGTCCATCCCGCAGCGCGCCGCCGAGTAGGCGGCCCACTGGACCTCCTCTTTCTCGTCGAGCTTCTGCAGGAACTCGTTGGCCGCTGCGGCCTCCCGCAGCAGGGCCTGGCGCCGGGGCTGGGTCACGTAGACCGTGATGAAATCAGGAATCCACCGGCGCTTGTCGGCGTACGGAACACGCACGTAGCCGGGGCAGTCGTCGCGCCACTTGCGCGGGAGGAACACCTCGCCCGTGAGGGGACTGAGGAAGCAGAGCGCGCCGTCGACGAAGGCCTCTTCGAGCAGGTCGAGGTCGATGGGCAGGGCACGAAGGCCCGACGCAGGCGGGGGCGCGCTCGGTGCGGGCAGTGGGACAGAGGGCTGCACCGACGGCGGCGGCGCCGTGGGCACGCTCGACGGACGGGCGCGCACCGTGGAGCTCCGATGTGCCACATAGGCCGACTCCTCGCCGAGATCCTGCGCTGCTTTGGGCATGGCGGCGGACTCGGGGAGATGGCCATCGCCCCGGCCCTCCGCACAGAAGGGGCATCCCTTCATCGCAGCGGGCGCAGCTTGCCATTCGTGGGTGGGGACGACGCTGCAGCGCCACCAGACGAGACGGCGGGCGCGATAGCCCACCTCTTCCGGCGAGAGATCGCCGTTTTTCGGGCTGAAGGCTGCGGCCAGCTCCGGATCGTCGGCGATCGTCTTCTGGGTCTCTTTGGCTCGCATCGGCTTGAGCATCATGGGATTCGCGCCTCGCGCACTCGCCGGCATACACGCCGATGCGAGCTCCCCCAGGTTTCGACCACGCTCCGGCGCAGCCGGAGACGCGCCGTCATCGGGCCCTCAATCGCTATCGCCATCGCTGGACGCTGTCCAGTCTCCCATCGCTTCTCGTAGCCGCGCCACCCCCTCCAGAACGCGGCCGAGCCGGACACCGGTAAAGCACAACCGCGCCCACGTCACAAACGCGTCGCCGAAGCCCTCGCCGGGTGCGAGGAGCACTCCCTGATCGACCGCGCGTTCGAGCAGACCTCGCAACGGACGACCGCGGAGAGCTGCCGCGAAATCGATGAAGACGTAGCTGCCGCCGTCGGGCGCGAACGCGCGCAGGCCGCCGGAGGCGCTGTCGCCCTCGAAGCGCGCGAGCGCTTCCATGACGGCGTCGCGCGCCTCCCGATACCCGGCTCGCGCGCCTTCCAACCAGGCGGAAGGTGCGCGAAGTGCGGCCAGAGCAATGCGCTGCGATGCCAGCGGAACATTGAACACCGTGTGCGTGGCCACGCGCCGCGCGAGCGCGACGACGCGTTCGGGTCCGACGACGAATCCGACGCGCGCTCCCGCGAGCGAGTGGCTCTTCGAGAGCGAATACGCCGTGAGCGTGCGCTCGGCCATACCTTCGAGGCGCGCGATCGACGTATGGGCGCCCGTATAGACGTAGTCGGCATAGACCTCGTCGGCGACGACCCACAACCCACGCGCGACCGCCAGGCGGGCGATGCCCTCGAGCTGCGCGACGGAGAGCACTTTTCCGTCGGGGTTGTTCGGCGTGATGAAGTAGATGGCGCGCGTGCGCGGGGTGAGCGCCTCCGCGAAGACCGAGGCGGCGTCGAGCGAAGGGTCGGCGTACAGGCGATTCGTCAGCGGAACCTCGATGGGCACGGCGCCGGCCGCGCGCAGGACGCCGACCGACAGCGGCCAGTACGGCGCCGCGACGAGCACTTCGTCCCCGGGATCCAGGACGGCGCGCACCGAGCAGAAGAGCGCGTGCGTCGCGCCGCAGCCGACGAGAACGTGGGCGGCGGTCACCTCGCGGGGACCGAAGCCGCACGCGGCGAGCCGCTCGGCGAATGCCTCTTTCAGCGACGGCAGGCCGGCGACGCCACCGTAGCGGTAGAGCGCCTCGTCGAACGCGGCGGTCTCGATACTGGCGAAGCGGGCGTCCTTTGGCGGCGGCAGGTGCGTGTCGCCGATGTGGAGCTCGATGAGGTCCCCACCGCGACGTGCGCGTTCCTCGATGCGCGGCGCGAGATCCGCGAAGACGCTCGCACGCAGCGCGGACGCGGTGCGCGACAACGAGGGCATGGGCGCATGTTACGCCAGCGGCCGCACGATCGCCGGCCAGAGCCGGCGGAAGCCGACCGCGACCAGGCGACCGTCGCGCGTGACGACGATCGCGCCGTAGCGGCACTTCTCGACGATGCACCCTTCGGCCACGCCGTTCTGCCGCTGCCAGCGGACGCGTTCGCCCGGCGCGAGCAGCGCGAAAAGGCGCGCCTCGGCCGCAATGCGCGCCAGCTCTTCGGGGACGCCGCCGCCGAAGCTCGTCACGGCGCTGGCCCGGATGCGTCGGGCCGCGCCGTCGTCGAACCAGACGTCGCACTCGCGGTCCGAGGACCAGAGGATGACGCCCTTCCGCTTGCTGCCGTCGCGCAGGACGGCTTCCACGGCGACGCCGGGAGCGCGCGTCGATGGGACGTTCGGCTTGCCGCCCAGCCTGCGTCGCGCGGCGTCGATCGACGGGCGCGACGACGGGCCCTCGCTGGAGCGAGCCGAGTCACGAGTTATCTTGGCGCTCATGATGGTCCGTCCGTTCGGGCAAGCTGGCGTCGAGGTCCCCGTCATCGGCCAGGGGACGTGGAAGATGGAGCGCGACGATCGCGCCGAAGCGATCCGCGCGCTCCGCCGAGGACTCGACCTCGGGATTACTCACGTCGACACCGCGGAGCTTTACGGCTCGGGCGAGGTCGAGAGGCTGGTGGGCGAAGCCATCGCGGGGCGCCGCGAGCAGGTGTTTCTCGTGTCGAAGGTGGTTCCCGAGCACGCCACTCACCAAGGCACGCTCCGGGCCTGCGAGCAGAGCTTGCGGCGGCTACGAACCGATTGGCTCGACTGTTACTTGCTGCACTGGCCGGGTCGTCACCCGCTGTCCGAGACGATCCGAGCTTTCGAACAGCTCGAAGAGCAGGGGAAGATCCGCTCCTGGGGCGTGAGCAATTTCGATGTCGCCGAGCTCGATGAAGCGCTCTCGCTTGCGGGCGCGGCGAGCATCGCGTGCAATCAGGTCCTTTATCACCTGGACGAGCGGGCGATCGAGGCCGCCGTGCTTCCGTGGTGTGCGCGCCACAGCGTCGCACTCGTCGCGTACAGCCCCTTCGGCGCGGGGCGATTTCCGCCGGCGAACTCGCCCCGAGGCCGCGTCTTGGTCGAGATCGCCCGGGAGCGTGGCGCCACACCGCACCAGGTCGCGCTCGCTTTCCTCGTGCGCGACCACCATGTGTTCGCCATCCCGAAGGCGGCGCGCGTCCACCATGTGGAGGACGTTGCCGGCGCGGGCTCGCTGGTGCTGAGTGCGGACGAGCTCCGCAGGATCGACGCGGCCTTTCCACGCCCGCAGGGAACGGGGCGACTGCCCGTCCTATAGGGAGGGGCGCCCCTCGGCACGCGCAGTGCTTGAAGCACGGGCATGCTGACCGTAGGCCAGCGGCTTCCGAGTTTCTCGCTGAAAGCCGCCGTTTCGGCCGAGACCGGCCACGAGATCGCGACGGTGACCGACTCCGCGTTCGCCGGCGGCTGGCTCGTGCTCTTCTTCTGGCCCATCGACTTCACCGTGGTGTGCCCGACCGAGATCCTCGCGTTCGCGCGCCACGAAGCGGCGTTTCGTGCGCGAAGGGCCGCGCTCCTCGGGGTGAGCGGCGACTCGGCGTGGGCGCACGTCGCGTGGAGGGAGCGCGACGCGGATCTGCGCAGAGTGCCGTTCCCGATGGCGGGAGACCCGAACAGCGGGCTCGCGCGCGCGATGGGGGTCTTCGATCCGCAGGTGGGGCTCCCCGCCCGCGCGACGTTCCTCGTCGACCCGGAGCAGACGATTCGCTGGGCGAGCGCGCACGACGTCCGCTGCGGGCGCAGCGTGCGGGAGGTGCTTCGCGTGCTCGACGCGCTGCTCACCGGGCGAGCGACGCCGTGCGAGTGGACGCCGGGCGAGGCAACGCTGCTCGCGTAGGCTGAGGAGGGGGCGCCGGAAGTTCGCGCGGCCTGCGCTCGCCGCGTTCCTCGCCCGTCAGAACCCGAGTTGCAGCCCGAGCTCCGGCGCGGCGCCGAGGAGCGTGCCGGCAGACCCGCCGAACGCCGCTTCGATCTTGAGGATGCCCGTGGCCGCGACCTTCCTGCTGAGGAGGAGGCGTACGCCACCGCCGGCGGCGACGAAGCCGGGGCCCGCAGTGATCCACGCATTCTCCGGCTGCTCCTTCGGCGGCCCGCTGGGCTGCGTGAGAAAGACCGGCACCTGCACGAAGGCGTCGAATTCGCCGACCCCCGCGGCGACGAGGACGAGCGGCGCCACCGATTGCGTGATGGCGTTCTTGCCGAAGAGGTACGTAAACCGCGCTTCGCCGTGCACGGGCGCGAACGCCGCGCCGGGCGCGGCCGCCGGATCGGTGAAGAGTTCGTAGCCGCCGCGCACGCCGAGCAACATGTTGGCGTTGAGCGCGTAGTCGATGCTCAGCATGATGCGCAGGTTGCCGGGCGCGAAGCCCGACTGCACGAGATCGCCGTGCTTTGCGATCTGGCCGTTCACCGTGCTGTCGGTGCCGGGGAAGTTTGCGCCGGTGTTCGGGTCGACGCAGTTGTACGGATTGCCCGGCGTCAGCGGCGTCGTGCCGTTGGTCATCGGATTGAGCGCGCACACGTCGGTCGTGCCCGGCGCGATGAAGAAGTCCATTGACACCGCCCCGCCGATCCACCAGCGCGAGAACTTCGAGCTACCCGCGCCGCCGCCGCACTTGCCTTCCTTGCACGAGCCGCCCTCGCACTCGTCGTCGCTCGAGCAGTCTTCCCCTTCCGCCTTCTTGGGCGCCGTGCACGTCCCGTCGCTGCAGCTGCCGCTCGCGCATTCGTCGTCCGACTCGCACTTCTCGCCGCCGCCCTTCTTGTCGGCGCACTTGCTGTCGACGCACGCGGCGCTCGTGCACTCGTTGTCCTTCGTGCACTCCTCGCCGGCGCCTTTCTTGTTGCTGCACCCGGGGAAGTCGGGCGGACACTCCGCGCCCGCACCCGAAGTCTCCGAGCACTGCTTCGGCGGCTCTTGCCCGGGGAGCCCGGGCGGCGCGCCGGCGATCGACTGCTTCACCGGGACGGTGAACGGCTTGGCGCGGCTGCCGGACGTCGCGACGGGGTCGTTCGCCGCGTTGAAGCCCTGGATGTAGTACTGCATCGTCCCGGGCAGGACGTCCTTGCACGGAATGAGTGCGCCCCAGCCGGTGCCCGATTTCGGCAATTCGAGCGGCTTCCACTCGGCCATGCCGGGGCCCTTGTATTTGACGATGACGCGCGCGAGCTGCTCGCTTCCCGAGTACTCGGCGTAAATCGGGAGCGGAGTGCGAACGAGCTCCTCGGGAGGCGGCGTGTGCGCGAAGTCTCCGGTGGGCTGCCCGGCGGGCGCGGGGCCGGTGGGCGGCGCCTCCGCTGCCGGGGCGGCGCCTCCACCACCCCCCTTCTTCTTCACCTCGTTCCAGACCTGCTCGATCTGCGGATTCTTGTAGGCCGGGTCGAGCTCGAGCGACCCATCTACGGAGAGCGCCTGGGCGAAGCTCGAACGCGCCTCATCGGAGTTGCCGTTGAGCACTTGCATCGCGCCGAGATCGCGGAGCAGCGCCGCGCGGAGCGGGTTGCCGCATCGATCCGTGCCGCACTTGCCGATCGCCGTCTGCAGCTTCTTGATCGCGGCGGCGTAGTTCACATTGAGGTTGTCTTCCTCGATGGCCTTCTTCTGGAGGGCCTGCGCCTCTCGCTCGACTTTGGGGTCCGCTCCCAGCGCGGGGGAAGCACATAGCGCCCCGGTGAGCACGACGAGCCAAGGGATAGCGCGCCGCAATGCCGCGGCGAGAAAGTTTCGTCGCACGTAGACCTCCGCGAGGGGCGCGAGCATAGAGCAGGTCGCGCCGCGTTTGGTAGGAAAGTCCAGTGGGTGCGGCGCATCCGACGCACCGAGGGCCCTTGTCGTCGACATGGACTGCGATCGACGAAACGCGTCCACGCCGTCGCCGTTCGCGTCGACGCCACGTCTACGCCGCATCGGTAAAACTCGGAACGTGCCTAAGGCGGCGAGCTTCCGCTCGGGGCGGCGGCCGTCGCCTCCGTCCGTATGAACTGGACGCGGCGATTCAGTTCGCGGTTCGCGGCGGTCGTGTTCGGGACGAGCGGCTGGTGGAAGCCGTAGCCCCTGGAGGTGAGGCGCGCCGGGGAAATGCCATGTCCGACGAGGTAGGCGCGCACTGCGTCGGCCCGCGCCTGCGAGAGCTTCATGTTGTAGGCGTCCGCGCCCACGTTGTCGGTGTGCCCTTGCACCTCGAGGGTGATCTTCGCGTTGTCCGAGAGGACCTGGACGACCTCGTCGAGGATCTTGAAGCTGATGCCCGGGCGGATAACCGATTTATTGAACTCGAACTGGATCTGCTGCGTGATTCGGATTTCTTTCTCGGTGACGACGATGAGCGAGTTCTTCTTCGGGCACCCCGGCTTGTCGCCGCCGCGCACGCCTGGCGTGTTCGGGCAGAAGTCCTCGAGATCGGCGACCCCGTCGCCGTCGTTGTCCGGGTCGGGGCATCCGTCGTCGTCCTGGAAGCCGTCGAGATCCTCGGGCTCGTTCGGGCACTTGTCGGCCGTATCGAGGATGCCGTCGGCGTCGTTGTCGGGGTCGGGGCATCCGTCGTCGTCGAGGTAGCCGTCCTTGTCCTCGGGCTCGAGGACGCACTGGTCGGCAGAATCGACGATGCCGTCGCCGTCGGTGTCGTGCGCCTTGGGCGCGGCGACCTCGACGAACTCGCGCGACGTGCAGCGGTCGGGCGGGCTCATGGAGAACGCGGCCTGCGCGTTGGGCTCCGCCTTGGCCAGGTGGGCCTCGGCGCTCGAGAAGCGGCCCTGATCCAGATCGATGAGGGCGAACTCTAGGTTGCTCTTGGCGACCGCGAGCTCGCGTGGCGCGCACCGCATCGCGCCGTTCTTCTCGGCGTCCTGGACGGTGGTGGAAAGACCCCTGATCTTGCCGCGCAGCGCCGGACCCTGGGCGCACGCGCACGCGAGCACCGATACCGCGAGCCACGAAGCAATGCGACGGACGATCATGGCCGGGCACGGCGCGCGGTCTGCGCGAGGTCGATGGCTTTGCTGGCGTACTCCTCGGCCTCCTCGGCGAGGTTCACCGCGTCCGAATAGCTGGCCTGGGAGGCCTCGATCTGCGCTTGCTCGAGGTGCTCCTTGGCGAAGTAGTACTCGTACGGTGCGAGCTGCTCGGCGCCGACGGCACGCGCCTCCTCGACACGCGACGACGCGGCGTTGACCGCGATGGCGTAGTTGATCCCGCCGCAGGCGCTGCACGGCAAGGCGCTGCACAACGCGGCTGCCAAGACGACGAGGGGTGCGCGCATCAACGCCAAATGACGGTACCGTCCGCCCAAAGCGAAGGTCAAGGTGTGTCCCGAGTATCGGGCCAAGTCGACCGCGACTCGGGGACGCTACATCCGGCGGAAGACGCCGACCACGACGCCGAGGAGCATCGTCGGCTTGAAGTCGCCCGCACGCACGTAGATGGGGGCCATGTTCTTGTTGGCCGGCTGGAAACGCACGTGGTCCTTCTCCGGGAAGTAGTACTTCACGGTGGCCTCGTCGCCGATGAGCGCGACGACGATGTCGCCGCGGCTGGCTGTCAGCTGCTTCTTCACGAAGATGTAGTCGCCGCTCAGGATGCCGGCCTCGATCATCGAGTCCCCGTGGACCTTGAGGCCGAAGACCTCACGCCCGCCCTTGATGAGGGTGCGGTCGATGCGCACCGTATCGACCACATGCTCCTCCGCGAGGAGCGGTAGCCCTGCGGCCACTCGCCCGAGGACCGGGACCTCGACGAGATCGACGTCGTTGGCGACCGTGTCGATCGGAACGGCTGCGCCACCGAGCGCCTGAACGGCGAGGTTCGTCGGCCGCAGGGCGCGGGACTTCATGTCCTCGCGCGTCAGGTACCCCTTGCGCTCGAGCGCGCGCAGGTGGTCGTTCACGCCGTTGGTGGAGCGGATCCCCATGCGGGCGCCAATCTCGCGCAGCGTGGGCGGATAGCCGCGGTCTTGAATGGACTGTCGGATGAAGTCGAGGACCATTTGCTGGCGCTGCGTGAGCCCTTGCATCTTGCGCAAGAGGCTACTGAACGTACGTTCTATCGTCAAGAAACAGGGAACAGCTTGTCCACAATGGTTCCCAGCTCGCGCGCTCTGCCTTCGCTGCGGGGGCGAGCGCGGCCGCTCCCCCCGAACCCCCCGCCCGCGCACGATTTGGCCTTGTTTGCCTGGCCAGAACCGCGAGCGTCACGGCTCCAGAGCCTGGCTCGACGCATTCTTCGACAACTGCGAGGGCGGTGAGGGGTGCATGAGGGGAGGCCTGCTCAGCCGCCACCCCATTGGGTGAGCAGATGCATTTCCTTACCGACGTGGCAGGTCTCGCAGTCGTGGTCGGCGCCGTCTTTTCGCTTCAGCTTGTCGACGAAGTTTGCGTCCATCCAGCGGCCGAGGGCCTTCTTGTCGGTGCGGTCCAGCTGGACGATGCGGCCCTGGTGACACGAATCGCAGAAAAGCGGCGAGGCGTCTGTCATTTGCAGCTTGACCACGAACTCGTCCCACATCTTCGCGGCGATCTTCTTTCGCCGCGTGGGCGCGGCGAAGTCGCCGGTTCCCTGCCCCGCGTGGCAGTCGCCGCACTTGGCGCCGAGCGAACGCGCGAAGAGCTTCATCACGCGCCGGAGGGCGGTCGGTTCGAGCTTCTCGAGGGGCGGAAGATTGGCTGCATCGAGACCGATGGCGCGCAGCTCGCCCGCGAGGACGCTCGACACCGGCGCCTTCATCTCCACCGGAGCGGGTGAGGGAGCGGTACGGGGGCTCGACGGGAGAGGAGCCGCGCCGGAGCTCGCTGCGGCCCCGCTCGGGGCTTCTGCGGGTTGGGCGCCCGCGGATGGGGAGACGGAGCCAGCGGGAGCGGACGGCTCGACCGCGGGCGCCGCTGGCGTCCAAGGCGCGCCGGTGCCGGCGGCTCCGCCGCACGCTGCAAGGAAGAGACCGGCGGCCAGGAGGACGTGGGAAAGGCGGCGCGGCATCCCGTCAGAACTTCCCGCTCGTCGTCAGGAAGGTCAGCTTCTCGTTGGTCTCGCGCAGACGCGCCGAGAGGATCCGCACGCAGTTCCAGAGGACTTCGTAGGCCAGGTCCTTGTGCAAGAAGAGGAGGTCGTCGAACGACTCCTTGGTGATGACGAGGATGCGGCAGCGCTCGTGAACGCGCGCGTCGGCCGAGCGCGGCGACTCGTCGAGGAGCGACATTTCGCCGAAGACCTCGCCGGGCCCGAGGACCGCGAGGGCCTCTTCGCCCATGCCGGCGACCTCGCGGGAGATGCGGACCTTGCCCTCGAGGATGATAAAGAGCTTGTCGCCCGGATCGCCGAACTGGACGAGCTTCGTCCCGGTGGCGTGCGTTTCCTCCGTGGTGGCTTGCGCGATCAACGCGAGCGCCTCGCGCGTGAGCCCGTCGAAGAACGGGACGCGCGCGAGCTGCTCCTCGCGCTCGGTCATCGGCGCTTCGGAGTCAGGCTGGCCAAGAGGAGATACGGAAGACACGCTCTTCCGCGAGAGTACGACGCCGAACAGAGGGGGTCTACCGGCCTCAATGCGGGTCGTTGACGGCCATCCAGCGCTCGGCGTCGAGCGCGGCCATGCATCCCGTGCCCGCCGCGGTGACGGCCTGCCGGTAGGTGAAATCCTGTACGTCGCCGCAAGCGAAGACGCCAGGGACGCTCGTGTAGGTGGTGCCGGGACGCGTCTTGATATAGCCGTTGTCGTGAAGCTCGAGCTGTCCTGCGAAAAGGTCGGTGTTCGGCGTGTGGCCGATGGCGACGAAGAAGCCCGTCGCGGCGACGACCATGGTCTCGTTCGTCTTCACGTTGCGGACGCGGGCGCCGGTGACCTCGCCCTTTTTTACGTCCAGCACCTCGTCGACGATCGCGTTGTAGAGGACCTTGATCTTGGGGTTCTTCAGGACCCTCTCCTGCATGGTCTTGCTGGCGCGGAAGCTCTCGCGCCGATGAATGAGCGTCACGCTCTTGCAGAGACCCGACAGGTACATCGACTCTTCCATCGCCGTATCGCCGCCGCCGATGACGATGACGTCCTGGCCGCGGAAGAACGCTCCGTCGCACACGGCGCAGGCGCTCACGCCTTTGCCCTGGAGCGCATGCTCGCTCTCGAGACCCAGCCACTTGGCCTGCGCTCCGGTCGCGACGATCAGCGTGCGCGCTTTGTGCAGCACCTTGTCCTCTCCCACGGTCACCGTGAAGGGACGTTTGCTGAGGTCCACGTGGTTCACGTCGTCGGTCACGATCTCGACGCCCTGCACGACGGACTGGTCTCGGAAAGACTTCATCAGGTCCGGGCCCGTGATCTTCTCGGGGAAGCCGGGGTAGTTCTCGACGTCGTTGGTAATCATGAGCTGCCCGCCCGGGATGCCGCCGCGGACCAGGCCCTCGAACATGATCGGCTTCAGGTTTGCCCGGGCGGCATAGATGGCCGCGGTGTGCCCGGCGGGGCCGGAACCGATCACGATGACGTTGCGGACTTCGTTGCTCATCCTGGCTCCCTCGTTGCCTTCGGCTCTACTGGTACCGCGGTTGGCGGTACCTCGCCAATCAGAACGCAAGCGACGCGCCGACGTTGACGATCTTGATGGAGCTCGTAATCGTGGCGAGATTTGCGGCCCAATCCGTCCGGTGCTTCTGCGTGCCGGTAGCGGGACATGTCGCCGTGGTGCCCTGGGGATCCAATCCCATGGAGCATGGCGTCCCCGCAAGGGCGCTCAGCCCCAGGGCGACACGCGAACCTCTGCACCGCGTCGAAGTCGATGTTCTGGTAGACGGAATTTGCGGCCTGCTTCTCGAGGACGTTCCCGCGCGGACCGCGAGCTCGTCGGGGACGACTACTCCTTGACGGGAGTCGCCTTGAGGGACGCGCGCCCCTCCTTCACGTAGACGCTGAACTTCACCCGCTTGCAGCCGTGCTTCTGGATCAGGTTGTCGCGGTTCTTCTTCAGCGTGTGCGAGAACTTCTCGAAGGTGAGGCCGTCGGTAGGTTCGCCGCATTGCTTCTTCGTGCGGACGAAATCCTCGTAGACACCGAGCCACTCCGCGCTGTCGTCGACGGCGCGACTCTCACCGGTAGCCTGCGCCAAGAGCTCGGCCGGGACGGCGCCGACCATCGTCGCGTCCTCGTCTTCGTCGGAGATCGGGTTGAGCGACGGAACCGGCGGCGGCGCGATGCGCGCGGCCGCGGACGCGCCGGCTAACGCAGGCGGCTTGGCCGCCGGAATGGGCGGCGGCCCACCAGGTCTCGATCCCGCGGCAGGCGTCGCCTTCGGCACGGACGCCGGGCCCGCAAGACCGGCGGCAGCAGGGGGCGCGCCGGGCGCGGCCCACTGCGGGCTCGATCGCGGCGGAGCCGGCAGGCCTGCAGACGGCGGCCCGGCGGGCGCGGGTGGTTCGGGCGTCTTGCCGTCGGCGAGCGGAAAGGCAAATGCGCTCATCGCGGGCTGCGCGGGAGCGGGACCAAGGATCGACTCCAGGTCGGCCGGCTTGCGCGTCTTGCCTCCGGACTTTTCGATCGCGTGCTCGATCCCCTCGTTGATGCTCTGCGCGGCGAGGCGATACGAGCCGCGGAAGCGCGCGACCTGCAGCCCGTCCATCAGGCCCTTCTTCAGCCGCTCGGCCTGAATCACGAGCTCGTTGAGCGGCTGCTGGTGCTCGAGCAGCGTGAGCGCGAAGCCGACGCCGGCCGCTCCGATGACGACCGCCACGAGCATGATCCAGGGAACGTTGGCCTTGTCTTTGTCGTCGGCGCTGGCCAGGAAGGCCATCGGGCCCGACAGCGGCACGCGGCTGCGCGCCACCGCGAAGCCGCCGCCGAGAGGCCAGACGTCTCCCGGCAGGCGCGCGTACATGGCGCCCAGGTCGTCTCCGAGCATCCGGACATCGGAGCGGCCGCCGTCGCCGTACGTCTTGTCGTCGATCTTCTGCAGCTCGTTGCCGACCGCGTCGAGCTTCTCCTCGTCGAAGCCGTCGACACCCACGCCGGCAGCGACGCGCTGCCCGGATGCGTAGAAGGCCACGGCCGTGCGCGTTCGCCGGGCGATATCGTCGGCGAACCGCTTGCTTATCTCCTTCAGGCCGACGATGGCCCCGGCGGGCCGCTGCGCGACGTCGTACTCGACCGGACGCGCGACGACGACGTACATCTTGCTCCCGAGGAGCCACACGTCATCGCGGAGCCAGCCGTGAAGGGCGTCGTTGACGGCGGGATAGCCGCCGAGCTCGAACTCGTCGTTCCCGTTCGCGCTGTCGAAGCCCAGCTGCGCGACGACCCGGCCGTCGCGGTCGACGGCGAAGAGCGCGTCCTCGCGCCAGTCGGCGGGGATGGCGTCGTTGATCGTGCCGAGCGCCTTGCGCGCGCTCTGCTTGGCAGACTCGGGGATCTTGCTCTCCTTGCTCGTGTTGGCGGAGGTCAGCGACTGCTGAAGCGTGCCGTCGACGCTGCCGACGAGCAGCGAATCCAGGCGGCGGCGGGCGTCGATCTTGAGCGCCCACTCGACGGTCTGGCTGTCGGACGCGAGGCCCTCCTTGAGCGAAAGCGTCGTCGCTCGGTTGTACTGCCCCACCGCGACGTACACGACGTACAGCGCCACCGCGACCGCGAGGCCGAGCAGCACGTACCAGAGGCGCGAGAGGATCATCACTTGGATTCGCCTCCCACCGCGAGCTGCTCTTTGAGCTCGAGCCCCCGATCGCCCACGTGAACGCCCTCGATCGCGCGCCCGACGGGCTTGCCGTCGAAGAACGCGCGCAGGGTGTATTCGCCCGGGGGCACGTTGAGCGTGAACTGCCCGTCCCGATCGGGGTACGCGTAATCGACGGCCTTCTCGTCCACCACGACGTACATGACGATGCCAGGAAAAAGTTGGTCGCGGATCTGATGCACGCCCGGCGCAGCGGCGGCCCACTCCCGGGTGGAGCCGGGCGCCGTCGGGTTGGGCGCCCAGCCCGCGTTCCCTACCTCGTACAACTGGTGCGGGAACGGGTCGGCGTTCTTGAAGCTAAGGCGCGACCCCGGGGAGAGGACGATGGTCGCGGGGGTGATGCGGCCACCCGTTACCTTCACCACCTGCGGCTCGTGCGCCCCTGCAGCGCCGCCGCCGAGCGCCACCACGCAGACGTCCCGCGTGACGTTGGCCGAAAGGCGCCGGAACTCCTGCTTCACTGTCGGCGAGGGCTCACGCCAGTTGTAGCGATGAGCGTCGGGCTTGGAGGCCTCGACGTACACGGCGGGTAGCAGCTTCTCCCATCCGCTGACTCTTCCTTTCAGGTTGGCCACCGACGCTCCCGCGAACAGTGTGCCACTGAACAAAAGCGCGGCGAGCACGGCGAGCGGCCAGACCCCATGGGCGACGCGCGTCGGGCGACGCGCGCACAATCTACGCTTCGCGTCGGGCATTTGTAGCGTCCGAGCCAAAACGGTAGCTGACCGCGAAAGGCGGTGTAAACGGCTTTCGCGAGGGATAGCTTTGCGGCCATGGTGGCTCTGCGGTCGCGGGAGACCCGCGACAGCGCCCGCGGTCTCCTCTGTCTCGTCTGGTTCGACGGGTGCGCAGGCCGTTCCCCGCGAGCTTCCCACCCATGATCGCGGCGAGCACCGTCAGAACAGCCCCTGGGACGGCGCCGCAACCACTCGAGCCCCGGGGGGATGCGCCGGCGCCGCTCGTATTCCACCGCGGCGCTCGCGCGCCGTACGCCACCCGGTGGTTCGGGGTCACCTCGCTGGCTGGACACGCGCGAAATTTCGTGGCGAGCGCGATTGCCGCCGAGTCGATCGATTCGCGCGACTGGATGCGCCCCGCATCCCCCGAGGAACTTCTGCTCCACTGCAAGCGCGTGCTCGGAACGGAAACGGGGGCGACCCTCGCGGACGCGCTCGGGCGCGAGGTATGGATCGACTTCGTCGCCGACACGGGGGACGACTACGACGTCAGCCAGGCCGTCGCGCGGATGATGTTCGAGGACTACGAGGTCGCACACAACGGCACCCGGCGCCTCTTGCCGCGCGGCGACGTGCTCCTCTTCGGCGGCGACACCGCCTACCCGGTCGCGACGGGGGAAGAGATTGCCCGGCGCGTCGTCGTGCCCTGGAACGAGGTGCTGCGCGAACGACTGCAGGACGTGTCCGTTGGGCGCGAGCGCCGGCGCGTGCTGCTCGGCATCGCGGGCAACCATGACTGGTACGACGGGCTCGACGGGTTCGGCCGACTGTTCCGCCGCAAGCCACTGAGCACGGGGAGCGAAGAGCCGCAGGACGAGCCGCCGCGGTCGTCGCCTCGGCGGCGGCGCGCCAAGCGCAGGGCGGGCATCGCGGCGCGGCAGCTTCACCTGGACGAGGTGGGAGGGGCGCTCCGGATGCTGGCGAGCGCGTGGCGAGGCCTGCGCGCCTTCGCCTCCGGGTCGAAGATCGTACGCCCGCGCAGGCTCGCGCTCGTCGGGTACGACCCCGTCCAGGAGGCCTCCTACTGGGCGCTCCCGCTCGCGCGGGGGCTCGAGGTCTGGGGCGTGGACCGGCAGCTCGGGCGCCTCGACTATCGGCAGCGCCAGTTCTTCGCCGAGCGGCGGCGCGCGCTGGGGCCCGACGCGCGCATCCTCTTCGTCGCGCCGGATCCGGCGCTCGCGTTCGGCGAGAAACACGGGCCCGGTGCGCGCATGCTCTCGGCGTGTCGCCTGTCGCTCGAGACGAGCCGCCTCTTTTACCTGACCGGCGACGTCCACCACTACGAGCGGCGAACGCCGTCGAAGACGAGCCTTCACGTGATCGCCGGCGGCGGGGGAGCCTTTCTCCACGGGACACGGATCTCGGCGGCGCCGGGTGCCCCGCCGGCCTGCGCGTGGCCCTCCGCCGCGACATCGCGGCGCCTGGTCGCCCAGGTCCCATTCAAGCTCGTCGTCGGAAGCGCAGGGTTCGTCGTTCACCTCGGCTTCGCGTTGATCGCGTCGCTGGAGCTGTGGGCGAGCGCACACGGGACGGGCGCCCTCGTTGCGATGGCGTGCCTGGTCGCCGTCTGCCTGGCATCAGGCCTCTACGCGAACGTCGGCCACAACCGCGCTCACCCGTTCGCCGTCGCCGCCGTGTCGATCCCGTTCGGCACGGGCCTCGGGCTCCTCCCGATGTCGCTCCGGCTCGCACTCCCCCGCATCGTCCCTGCAATCGACTGGGACATCGGCGTCGTGGTCGTGTACGCGTTCCTGGGCGCGCTGGCCCTGGGCGTCTTTCTGGCGCTCGTCGCCGTGATGGGGCTCGAGCAGCAGCAAGCGTTCAGCGTCTTGAGCCATCCGGGGTTCAAGCACTTCGTCCGGCTGTGCGTCCACCCGGATGGCCGGGTCGAGGCCTGGACGATCGGCAAGGACGATCCCGTCGGCAAGGGCGCACCGACGCTCATCGACCAGTTCGAGTGGTGAAGGGGCGAGGGACCAACGGCCCTCGGCGTACCGTCGAGCCTCAGCCGGACGGATGCGCCGTGGGGAGCGTGATGACGAACCGCGTGCCGTCACCTCGGCGGCTCTCCACGTGGATCTGGCCAAGATGGTTCTCGACGATGCCCTTCACGATCGACAATCCGAGGCCCGTGCCGTGGCCTTCCCGCTTGGTCGTGAAGAACGGCACGAACACATGAGCGAGGTGCTCGGGGGCGATGCCGCTGCCGTTGTCGTCGACGACGACGACGATTCGGCGCGTGTGCGCGTCGAGCGACGTGCCCACAACGACGCGCCCTCCCTGCTCGGGGGCGGCCTGCGCCGCGTTCGTGAGCAAGTTCACGAACACCTGTACGAGCTGCTCGCCGACGCCGCGCACCGTGAGAACGTCGGCCCCGTACCGGCGCTCGACGCGGACGCCTGCGCTCGAGAGGACGTGGTCGCAGAACGCGACCGCCTGGTCGATGACGCTGTGGAGGACGACGGGAGCGTCGATCCCGTTCGACGGGCGCGCGTACGACACGAGATCGCGCGTGAATCGGAGCATGCGGTTCGCCGATTCGCTGATCCGCCGCAGCCGCTCCACGGCATCGGCGTCGACGGCGCACGCCTCCGGGCCCAGGCTCACCCACTTGCGAAGCAGGTAGTCCGAGTAAGCGACGATGGACGTGAGGGGATTGTTCAGCTCGTGCACCAGTCCCGCAGCGATCTGACCGAAGGTCGCGAGCTTGTCGGCCTGCAGCATGCGCTGGTCGAGCGCGGTCTCGGCGCGGGGCGGGTCGAGCCGCGACGAAATGTCGCGCGCGTGAGCTGTCGCGCTCCCGAGGGCGACGGCAGCGCGCTCGAGCAGATGCACCGCCGCCGACGTCTCGCGCTCGAGGTCGTCCTTGTCGGACGCCACGTGGAGCGTCGCTCCGTAGCCGCTGCCCGGCACCGGCACGACGTGCTCGTAGGGGAGGCCGGGGAAGATGCGCGTCGGATCGATGCCGCCCGCCGGTTCGACCATGCCCTCGGGCGTACGCTTGAGGACGACCTGCTCGCGCGGGCCGCGCGGCTCGTCGGGGACGAAGCACGCGCCGACCGCGTAGTGCGGAAGGATCGCCGCGAGCGACGACACCATGCCCTCGAAGACGGCTCGCTCGCCGGTCGTCAGCGGAAGCTGCATCGACGCGACGAGGAGCTGATCGAGCCACGACGTGGGCACGACGTCGGGCAGGCGCGGCCGCTGCGAGGACTTCTCCTCACGCAGCGCGTTGCGCCGCGGGCTCTCCTCCGAGGCGTCGTCCTTCCGCGCGCCTTGCGCGTCGCGCTCGCGCAGCGATCCCTTCCGCATCACTCGCCCTTGCCCCCTCCGCTACCGGCTGCCTTCTTGCCGCTCTTGCTGCTCGAAGCCGGCTTGTCGTCCGCCTTGGTGGACGGCTCGTCGAGGGGCCGAGGCGCCGAGGCCGGCGCCGATCGATCGAGATCGAGGATTCTTGCTCGGCCGACGTACGACTTGGTCTCGTACTTGGTGATCTTCCCGATCTTGCGAACGATCTCGGCCATGCGCTCGGCCTCGTTGAAGATGATCTCCGCGGCGGAGTACGGCGCCGTGTGCGGGTCGAGACGGCGCTTCAGGAGCTCGGCGTAGCCCATCACGCTCGTCAGCGGCTGGTTGAGCTCGTGAGCGGCCGCGCCGGCGAGCTCCGCGATGATGGCCTGACGCTCCTGGGCGAGAATCTGCTCCTGGGCCTGCGCGAGGCGCTGCTCCATGCGCATTTTCTCGCGCAGGTCGGTGAAGATGCCGACGGAGCCGACGGGGACTTTCTCCTCGTGCAGGAGCGCTGCCGAAAGCGATACGGGGACGCGCTCGCCCTGGGCGTCCAGCACCTCGGTACGAAGGCCCTCGACCCGGCCGCCGCCGGCGCGGATGAGGCGCATCACCTCTCGCGCGACTCCTTCGGGATAGAGCGTGCGGACGTCGCGCTCGAGGAGCTCGGCGACGGGGATGCCGTAAATGCGCTCGGCAGCCGCGTTGGCGAGCAAGATGCGACCCTGCAGGTCGGCGCTCACGATGGCGTCAACGGACGAGTTGATGATGCGTTGCAAGAAATCGCGGGTCTTCTGCAGCTCGTGCTCGACCTGGCGCTCGGCGGTGACGTCGCGGAACGTGCAGAGGAACACCCCCTCTTCGCGCAGCACGGAGCTGAAGTTCACGCTGAGGATGGCAATCTCGCCGTTCTTGCGCTTGATCCGGACGTCGACGCTCTGCGGGTAATGCCCGCGGGCGAAGCCCACCCGCAGCTCGTGCGCGAGCCGTGAGTCCTCGGTGGCGAAGAGGTCCCCGACGCGGCGGCCGCGCAGGTCGCCCTCCGAGTAGCCGCTTATCGCGCGGGCGCGCGGATTGGAGAAGAGGAGGTGGCCGTCGGCGTCGATGACGATGATGCCGTCGGCCGCGCTCTCGAAAAAATCGGCGTAGCGCTGCAGAGTGCGCAGCCGCCGCTCGGCTTCGAAGCGGGCCACGGTCACCTGCTGCGTCTGGTCCCGGAGCGACTGCATGATGCGCGCGTTCCGTAGCGCGATCGCCATCGCGTTCGTGACCGTCTTGCAGAGCGCGAGCTCGCGGTCGCCGAAGGTGAAGGCGTGCTTGGCGCGCAGGAAGAGAACGCCCATCGGGCGTCCCTCGTAAAGGATGGGCAGGATGGCGAGCGAGCTGAACGCGCTCCTGTGCCCTTCATGGCGGGCGATCTCGAGCAGCGGATGGGTGGCCACGTCGGGTACGACGAGCGGCTCGCGGCTCGAGAGCACCTGCTGGATCTCGGGGTACTTCGTGAGGTCGATGGGCAGGTCGCGCAGCTGTTCGTCGTCGCTGGCGGCGACCACGTACCCTACGTCGCCGCTCTCGCGCACGAGGACGATGCTCACGCGATCCACCTTCGCAACCTCGGCGACGCGCTGGACGACGGTGAACAAGATCCCGCGGAAGTCCAGGTTCGACGCAAGCGCCTGCGTCAGCTCGAGGACGAGCCGCGCATCTTGCTCCTTCTTGGCGAGCGCCTCGACCACGCCGCGGAGGCGAAGCTGACCGCGAACGCGCGCCACGAGCTCCACCGGCTTGAACGGCTTGCGCACGAAGTCGTCGGCGCCGGCTTCGAACGCGCGCGCGATCTCTTCGTCGGCTTCGAGCGCGGTCAGCACGACCACGGGGACGTCTCGTGTCTGCGGCCGGGCGCGCAGGATGCGCAGCACCTGGTATCCGTCCGGGGGAGGCATCACGAGGTCGAGGAGCACGATCGCCGGCAGCACTTTCTCGAGCTGCTCGAGCGCCTCGGTGCCGGACGCAACGGCGACGTGAGGCAGCTCGGCATTCGCGAGCGCCTGGATGAGGACGTGGCGACTTACCGTGTCGTCGTCCACGACGAGGACAAGTCCACCCGGCACGCACAAAAGTGTACCCGTGGCCACCCCGGGGGAGCAACCGATGTGGAACTATTCGAACAAGTCCCCCTGCGGAGGACCGCCGCCCATCGAGGGCACCGGCGGTTTGCGCCCCAGGGCCTCGTAGGCTCGCCGGTTGGCCACACGCCCGCGCGGCGTGCGTCCGACGTAACCCTGCTGAATCAGATAGGGTTCGACGACGTCCTCGAGCGAGTCGCGCGGCTCGGCGAGCGCCGCAGCGAGCGCCTCTACGCCAACCGGCCCGCCGTCGTAATGGTCGATGATGACGCTCAGGTAGCGTCGGTCCATCTCGTCGAGCCCGGCCTGGTCGATCTCCAGGCGCTCGCAGGCCTGCGTGACGCGCGGCAGATCGACGCGGCCCGTACCGAGCACCTCGGCGAAGTCGCGGATTCGGCGCAGCAGGCGGTTTGCAATGCGCGGTGTGCCCCGCGAGCGCAGCGCAATTTCGTGCGCCGCATCGTCGTCGATGCGCACGCCGAGCAGCTTCGCGCTGCGCAGGACGATGCGCGCGAGGTCCTCGGCCGGATAAAAGTCGAGCCGCACGACATGGCCGAACCGGGAGAAGAGAGGGGCCGTCAGGAGGCCGGTACGCGTCGTCGCGCCCACGAGGGTGAACGGCTGCAGCGGAATCTGGACGGTGCTCGCGAAGGCACCATCGCCGGTCATGATGTCCATCACGAGATCGTCGAGAGCCGGGTAGAGGCTCTCCTCGACGACCGGGTTCAGTCGGTGGATCTCGTCGACGAAGAGGATGTCGTTCTTCTGCAGTTTCGTCGTCAGCAACGCGGCGAGCGCGCCCTTGTGCTCGATGACGGGGCCGCTCGTCGTGACGAGCTGGACGCCCATTTCGTGCGCGAGGATGTGCGCGAGCGTGGTCTTTCCGAGCCCGGGCGGCCCGCAGAAGAGGATGTGATCGAGCGGCTCGCCGCGCCGCCTCGCGGCCTCGACGAAGATACGCAGGTTCTCCTTGTGCTTCGACTGTCCGACGTAGTCGGCGAACGTCCTCGGGCGCAGCGTGCGGTCGAACTGCGCGTCGTCTCCCTGCGTCGCCCCTCCAATGGTGCGCTCGGTCGCCGGCTCCTCGAAGCGCGCGCGCTTGCTCATCCCCCCACACCCTAGTCCGCATGCACGAGTGAAGCGAGGGTGCGGTCGCCAGAGGGAGGGCTTGGGGGATTGGCGGCTCGTGGCGTCGCTCTCGCGATCCGAGGTGGCGCGGAGAGGGGTGAATCAGACGCGCGCGAGGTAGTCGCCGATTTCGGGGAGGGGCATGACCTCGGTCGCGATGCCTGCGCGAACGGCAGCACCCGGCATTCCGTTGACGACGGCCGTCTCCTGCGACTCGGCGATGATGATGCCGCCCGCGTCGCGAATCGCGCGCGCCCCCTCCACCCCGTCGTCGCCCATTCCCGTGAGGATCACGCCGATGCACCGCGTCCCCACCGCCGCCACGCTCTTGAACAGGCGGTCGGCGCTGGGGACGTAGCGATCGGTCGCCGCGGAAGGTCCGACGCGCAGCTTGAGCTCGTGGCCGACCTGCGTCAGCTCCATGCATTTGCGGCCGGGGCACACGAAGCCGGTCGCTTGCGCGACCAGGTTGCCGTCGCTCGCCTCGACGGTCTTCACGGGGCCACGCCGGTCGAGGCGCTCCGCGAACGTACGCGTGAACTTGTCCGGCATGTGCTGAGCGACGACGTACGCCGCCGTCGTCGTCGCCTGGAGCTTGCCGAACACGTGGAGCAGGGCGCTCGGGCCGCCGGTCGAGCTCGCGATCGCGACGATCGTGCGGGGAGCACGATACGCGCGCCCCGTCATCGTCGACGGCTCGTCCCACGACGCGACGCTGCCGTCCGGGTTGAACGCACCGCTGTTCTGGCGTCGAATGAGCGTCGTGGGCACGAACGACGGCCGCAGGGACCGCACGAGCAGGACCTTCTGCAGGATCTCCTCGCGCACCTCGGTCGACTCGGGCCCGAGGCGGTCGGGCTTGGGCACGAAGTCGAGCGCGCCGAGCTCGAGCGCCTTGAAGACGTTCTCTCGCTGGGAGTAGCTGCTGACGACGATGACCGGCGTAGGCGCCTTCGACATCAGGATTCGGAGGAACGTGAAACCGTCCATCCGCGGCATCTCGAGGTCGAGGGTGATCACGTCCGGCGCGAGCATCGTGACCAGCTTCAGCGCCTCCTCGCCGTCGGCAGCCTTACCGACGACCTCGACCTCCGGGTGGTTCGCGAACACGTCGGCGATGTTCCGGCGGTTGTACGCCGAGTCGTCCACGACCAGGAGGCGAATGGGCCTCTGCGTTGCGTTCGTGCTTGAGGTCACGGGGCGGGGTCCGGCGTCGTGCCAGGCTCGCGTGCGGAGACCGGCTTTCGGTAAACGAGATCGTCTCTCAAGTGTAATAGCTCAAACGCGGTCGACACGTTGAGCAGCGACTCGGAGTGCCCCAAGAGCAGGACTCCCCCGGGGTGCAGCCTCTCGTAGAGGCCCTCGATGGCGGCCTTGCGCGCGCGCGCGTCGAAATAGATGAGCAGGTTCCTGCAGAAGATGGCGTCCGCCTTACCGATCGCTCGCGCTCGCTCCTCGTCGAGGATGTTCATCTGGCCGAAGTGGCAAAGCTGCCGGATCGACTCCGAGACGTGCCATCCGTCCGGTCGTTCGTAAAAAAAAGCGCGCCGGACCTCTGCGGGCGTCGCCCGGAAGCTACTCTCCGAGTAGACGCCCCGTCGCGCGGCCGCCACACATCGACGCGAGATGTCGGATCCGTAAATGCGGACGTCCCAGCCGGGACGATCGTTGGTTGCGCTCGCGCCCGGCAGTGCGGGAGGTGGCGTCGAGCCCGGTCCGCGGCGCGGAAACAGATGCGAAGCGTGCACGAGGATCGCAATCGTATACACCTCTTCGCCCGTCGCGCACCCCGCGCTCCAGATGGTCAGCCGGCGGCGAAGGCGGGCCTGCGCGCTCAGCATCGGCAGGATCTCGTTCTGGAACGCCCGCAGCTGCCGCTCCTCGCGGAAGAGGTACGTCTCGTTGGTCGTCAAGAGGTCGACGGCCTCGTCCCACTCGTCCGCTGCGTTCGTCCCGAAGCGCAGGTAATGGTGGTACTCGGCGAAGCTCGTCAGCTTGAGCACCATCAGGCGCTCACGGAGCCGGCGTTCGAGCGTGAACCGAGCCTCGGGCCCGAAGTTGAGCCCGGTGCGCGCGGCGAACAAGTCCCGCAGCAGCCGGAACTCGTCCGGCTTGAGGCCGATGGACTCGCCGAAGAGCGGAGTGCGCCGCACTACTCCCCTTCCTTCGCGTCCTTCGCCCGCGGCCATCCCGTTGCGCCCGGGCGCGAGACCGGCCGCAGGCTCTCCTCCCCCGGCGGCCGCAGGCTGACCGCCGCCGCGATCGCGTCGCGGACCACCGGCTCCTTTTCGCGCTCGTAGCGCGCCCGCAAAAGGGCGTGCGCACCGGGGCTCTTGTCCTGGCCCAGCAACTCGGCCGCCACGCGTCGCACCTCCCAGGAGGTGTGGTCCAGGCAGAGCCCGAGCCTCGCGAGCGCGCGCGCACCCGGCTGCGCCCCGACCAGCGACAGCGCGAGCTTCACAACCTCGGGATCGGGGTGATCCAGCGCGGCGAAGAGCGCGTCTTCGCAGGCGGCCGCCACGTGGGGGGGGAGGCGCGACACGCCCCGGGCGAACGCCAGGTGGCCGATGGCCTCCACCGC
>Ga0102924_1000682_pt1 | contig 41665 bp, 30 predicted proteins | sample PaiPotPPM11metaG_FD_80116 | JGI IMG/M metagenome (GOLD analysis project Ga0102924, IMG submission 80116) | Iron sulfur acid spring bacterial and archeal communities from Banff, Canada, to study Microbial Dark Matter (Phase II) - Paint Pots PPM... ...
CCTCCTCTACCTCCTCTACCTCCTCTACCTCCTCTACCTCCTCTACCTCCTCTACCTCCTCTACCTCCTCTACCTCCTCTACCTCCTCTACCTCCTCTACCTCCTCTACCTCCTCTACCTCCTTCGCCTCCGCCCGCGACGCCATCGGCGCCCGCATCACCATGAAAGCCGGCTCCCACCTTTTCGTCGACGAAGTTCGCAGCGGCTCCAGCTACGATTCGAACAGCGACATGCGCGTCCACTTCGGCCTCGGCTCCGCCGCCAAGCTCGATTCCGTGCAAATCCGCTGGCCCAGCGGCCTCGCTGAAAATTTTACTAATCTCGCCGTCGACACGATTCACACGCTGAAGGAAGGCTCCGGCATCTGGGTCAAGCCTCAGCCACAAAAGTAACTCGCTCCTTTTCGCCGCTCATATTAAAATCCCGCGAGTTCAATGCGGCGCCCCGATGAAAACGAAAGCCAAACGAAAACCCAAGCCCGTCATAAAGCTCGTCAAAAAATCATTCAAAGCCGCGCTCGAGCGCCTGCGATCCAATCTCGGCTGGGTCATTATTTGGATTCCCTTCAACGTCCAGAAAACCTGGGGAACTCGCGGCATGTTTCGTGTGAAAGGCGAAATCAACGGTTTCGCCTTCCGTACTTCGCTCTTTCCCACGCGCAAGGGCGAACACTTTTTGCTCGTGAACAAAAAGATGCAGGCTGGCGCCCACGTATCCGAAGGCACAACGGCAGAGTTTCAGCTCGAGCCCGACACCGAAGAACGCGTCGTCGCCGTTCCCGCCGAGCTCAAGCGCATCCTCGCCCAGGACGGCTCCTTCCGCCGCTGGTTTGACAAGCTGAACTACTCCACGCGCAAATGGATCTCCGACTGGATCACCCAGGTCAAAAGCGCCCAAGCCCGCGTCCGCCGCGCCGAGCAAGTCGCCGAGCAGCTCCTCTCCGCCATGGAAGCCGAGCGCGAACTCCCGCCCGCCCTGAAGCTGGCTTTCACGCGCGATCCCCGCGCCCTCGAAGGTTGGAACCTCATGTCGCCGCTGCATCGCCGCGGGCAACTGATCGCCATCTTCTATTACCGCTCGCCCGAGGCCCGCGCACGCCGCGTCGACAAAGTTGTAGAAGAATCAATCGCTCTCGCCGAGAAAAAATCCGCCAAATGAATTCAGCTCAACATTGTTCTTTTCTTTGCGCAACTCTGTTAACTCCGCGCCTCTGCGTTATCCTTCCTCTTCCCTTCCCGCGCTCCTCAACTCTCCCGCTTGATCGACACATAGATCGGCCCCGCTCCAAACAGGCTCACCAAAAACCACGTCAAACGTCCCGCCCGGCTCATCGTTTGAAACTTCAAGTGCTCTCCCGCCGCAACGTCCAGCTCCACCGTCTTCCAATTCCATGTGTTATCCACTTGCAGACGGTGGTGCCCCGCCGCCGCCGGCACTGAAATCGTGTCCCCGTAAAACAGTTCCCCAACCTTCTCTCCATCCAGCTTCACGATGACTTGCCGCTGCTGCGCGTCCTCGTTTGAGGTTCGCCGTATCGTGATCGTAGCCTGCGCTTCTGAATTCTCGGAACCCACCTGGACACGCTCTCTTTCACTGGCTATAAATGCTACCCCGCGCGACCTCACGCCAACAATAATTCTTCTAGCGCTCGTTCCGCGAAACATCCAGCCTTCTGCCCCGTCCGCTAACAGCGGCCGGCTTACCCGCCGTTCCAATCGCGTCGCCGCGCTCTGCACCCAGCCCGCACAAGTTTGCCTCCCGGAGTGTTAAACTTCCGCTAGACAGGCCCGAGACGCGCCGCGCAACACTGGCCAATCATGAGGGGGCTCGCATGTCAACAAACGCCGTAGCCACACGAAATCCGCGCGGAAACTCCAGCACCCTCGGCGCGCTCTGGATCGTCTACGCCATCCTCCGGCTAATAGCCGTAATCCTCCTCGTCCTCTACACCGGCACAGCCACGGTAATGTTCGGCGCCCTCCTAACCCGCGTCCCCGATCCCTACACCCTAATGACCACCTTCCACATCCTCTATATCGCCGCCATAATCGTGACGGCCCTCTCCGGCCTCTTCGGTCTCTTTGCAGGATTAGCTCTCATCGCCGGAAAATCCGCCCGCACGCTCTCTCTAGTCGCCGCCTTCCTCTCCCTCTCGGACCTGCCCCTAGGCACAACCCTGGGAATTTACACCCTGATCTTTTTCCTCCCCTGAACGCAAGCAAACCTCCAATGAGGCATTCAAGGGTGTGGGTTTTGACTTTGCGGCATTGACTTTGCGGCTGTTGCTTCCCCCAATTCAACGGGTTAATCACCCGCACATCACCATAGCTCTGCCAGTCGGCCAAATCTTCCGAGTAGAGCACTTCCGCCCCATAACTCCCCGCCGCCTGCACAATGAGCGCATCCCAAAAAGAAATCTTGTGCCGCCCCCCCGATGTCCAGCCCCATCATCACCGACTCCGCCGTGTTCACCACGATTTCCCACTTCTCAAGCACTAGCCCCGCTCGCCTTGAACGCGACCAACGCTCAGCCGTTCACCGCCTGAAAAACGCCATTCAACCCCGAATTTCTACCATTCCATGCAAAACACTTTACCTATCCGCTAATCAGATGCTACCCTGTCCCATGTTCTCGTCGCAATCCAGCCAATCACACTCCCCTTCACCCGATTTCTCCGCCCTCTGCGCTCTTAGTGTCTCCGCATTCAGCTCTCTTTCGAGCCGTTGTAGTGGCGGGTCTTCAGACCCGTGTATCTCTCCGATCACCTGCGCTTCTGACGCCACTCGTCACTCATCACTCGCCACTATCCCCTTTAGAATCCGCACTTACGAAAAACGCGCCTGTAAGTCCCGTAGAATCCGCACTTCCAAAACAAAGGACTTAAAACCCTTTAGAATCCGCACTTACGAAAAAACCCCCGGGGGTGGGAGTCTTATTGTTAACCAGACATCCGGCAAAGGATGCCTGTCCCGAACGAGCCTCGCGAGCGAGGCACTTGTTTTTCTCCGTTCGGCGTATTACGGATCACAGGCCGCGGATCGCTGTTCACATCTTCCCTGCAAGCTTTGTGCCTCTGCGTTATCTTTTCTCTTCGCCAATCACCGGCGCCTCAGCAACTCCTACAATCTTGTCCGCCCCGCCGTAATAGAACAGGAACGACTTGCGAGCGGGCTTGAGGTCTGTCCCGTCCTCAAGTGTCCTCTTCTCAAGGGGGAGCATGCCTTCGACAAACACGACGTTCGGGACTTGGCCTACCTTTTCCCACGCCTTCTCTGGAGCGAATACCGGTTCGGCGGAACGGTAAACGACTTTGCGCGGGTCGGCGCGGTCAAAGATCGCGACGCCCGTGCGGTAGACGAGCTTGTCGTCCGCGCCGTTGTAGACCAGCACGATTCCTTGCGGCGTCACGATAGGAGGCGGCCCCGGCTCGACCACGCGCGAATCAAATTTTCCCGGCCGCCGCGGAAGCACCGGAGTCTTCGTCGCCTCCGTCCAGTGAATCAAATCGTCCGAATAGGAAAGCCCCATCTGGTCGGTCTTGTCCGCGGTGGTTCCGAGCCAGTACATCCAATATTTTCCGCCGATTTTTTCCGGCACGATCGCGCCAGACTTGGTCCACGCCACGTTCCAGTTGCCCTTGTACGCGGGAAGGATCACGCCTTTGCGCTCCCAATGAATCAGGTCCTTCGACGTGGCCAGGCAAAGCTGCGCATCCCTTTTGTTGTATCCGGTATACGTCAGGTAGTACGTGTCGCCGAATTTTTGCAGCCGCGGATCTTCGACTCCGCCGTCTTTTTCGTAGTCGGTCTCGGGAGAAAGCACCGGCTCCGCCCTGCGCGTGAAATGAATCCCGTCAGTACTCTCGGCGTAGCCGATACGCGACGTGCCGGAAGCATCTTGTGCGCGGTAAAGCATGACGATCTTCTTCGCATCGGCGTGAGCCGGTGCGCGGTAACTCATTGGCATGGAAATAGCTATGACCGCGGGATTGAAAGTTCCGGCGGATTCCCAGCCCGCGCCTTCGGGAGAAAGGATTGGAGTTTCCGATGCGCGCCGCCACGCGCCGAACGGCAAATTCGCCGCTGATGCCGCAAAACCAAGCGACGCGGCAAGGAAGAAAAACGTTAGAAATAGTTTGTGCTTACGAATACGCATTGTCGGCAGCTCCTTACTTCGCAGAATGGCCAGGTTTGGCGGGTGCGGCCGGCTTGGCCGGGTTCAGCCGCTCGAATTTTGCGAATCGCACAATTCCTTCGCCTTCTTTCACCACGATCATTTGATTGGGCTTCACGTCCTTCAATGTATCCACCGCGCCGCTGGGCCAGCGAATTTCGAGCAGTTCGACTTTCTCCGCTTTTCCGATGCCGAAATGCACGCGCAAATCATTTTGCGAAATGTAGCTGCCGCCGCTGCGCACTTCATCAATTTGCTGGTGCGGCTTCGTTTCGCCCGGAGGATGCGTCACGCAGCGCAAACGCGCGCCGATTCCGCTGCGGTTCGATTTTGTGCCGATGGTTTTTATTTTCAGCCAATTATTTTCGAGCCGCGAATCGCAGCGCAGCAGTTGAGGGAAATCATTGATGGTATTCACGACCACGTCGATGTCGCCGTCATTATCGAAATCGCCGAACGCCGCGCCGCGCGATGCAACCGGCATCATGACGCCCGGGCCGCCTTGCGAGGACACATCTTCAAAATGGCCGTTGCGCAAATTTCGGTAGAGAATTTTTTGCTGCGCATAACCCGCTTCAGTGCGCAGTTGCTCGACCTCGGGATAGACGTGGCCGTTGCAAATTAGAATGTCCGGCCAGCCGTCGTTGTCCATGTCGAAAAAGCCGCAGCCCCAGCCGAGAAACTGCGTGTGCTTGCCGAGGCCGGCAGGAAAAGTGGCGTCCTCGAAATTTCCGCCGCCGATGTTGTGGTATAGCGAAGGCGTGTCGCCCGCGAAATTTGTTTTGACGATGTCGAGGTTTCCGTCGAGATCGTAGTCTCCGGCGGAAACGCCCATGCCAGCCTGGGGTTTGCCGTCCGCGCTGAGAGCGCAACCCGCTTCCATGGCGACGTCGGAGAAGGTGCCGTTTTTTCTGTTCTGATAAAGCGCGCTGGCCGTCGAATCGTTTGCGACGTAAATATCGGGCCAGCCGTCGTTGTTGAAATCGGCTGTGAGCACGCCAAGCCCGAACGTTCCATTGGCCTGAAAAATCCCGGCGCGCTCGGAAACATCGGAAAAAGTGCCGTCGCCGTTGTTGTGAAACAAAATATTTTTTCCGCCGAGCAGCCCCGGCGGCCCGCAAGCGACGAGCACGCCCTTGTACTCGCACGGGCCGGACTCGGGGACGGGCGCGGTCGCTAGATCGAGATCGATGTAGTTCGCGACAAAAAGATCGAGGTGGCCGTCGCGATCGTAATCGACGAACGCGCATCCAGTGTTCCAGCGTTTGCCGTTCGTGGCGACGCCGGCTTTTTCCGAGATGTCGGTGAACGTGCCGTTTCCGTTGTTGCGATACAAAACATTTTTTCCAAACGAAGTAACGTAAATATCGTCGAATCCGTCGTTGTCGTAATCGCCGACGCAAACGCCTTGTCCCCAGCCATAGTGGATGAGGCCTGATTTCGCCGTAACGTCGGTAAACGTGCCGTCGCGATTATTTTTGAAGAGATGCGAGACGGGCGCCTGGCCTTTGGGAAATCCTTCGAGGCGCCAGCCGTTCACGAGAAAAATGTCGAGCCAATCGTCGTTGTCGTAATCGTAGAAGGCGACGCCGCAGCCCGTGGTTTCGAGTAAATATTTATTTTTGTGCTCGCCGCCGAAAATAGTTTTGGCATTGAGGCCGGATTCACGGGCGACATTGATGAAGCTGACGCCGATGTCTTTTGGAGGCGGAGGGTATGGATACAAATTGGGCGCCGTGGCTTGGTTCGAATCGGCTACGGAAGCCTGGTTCGAAGGGGACGGCGGACCTTGATTCGAAGGGTGTGCGGGCGAGCCGGCATGATAATTCGAATGGAGAGGACGCGCGAGAGCCAGGACGCTTTCGAGCGGCAAGACGAGCGCGGAACGGCTGAGAGATTTAAGAAATGCGCGACGTGAGGAAGACAAATGGAATAATACCTTCCCGGGTTTGGCTCATGCTAAGATTTGCCGCTGTTGTTTATTGTAAGGCCAAAGTGGCGATTCGGACTGAGCGGCACAGAGGAAACTGAGAATCTCTTGTGCTGGGGACCTTCCTACCGTGACCGACAAAAAAAGCATAATTCGAAATAAAGGGCTTTTTCACATGGGTTTCTTGGGTATTGCGCTGCTCGTATTTCTTGGAGCCGCGACCGCACAGACGCAAGGACCGGGGCAAGCACACAAATTGACGGAAGTGCAGCAACAAGTGCAGAGGCAACAATCGGGTGGCGTTCAGGAACCGGCGGGTTCAGTTGATTCGGTTCGAACCCTTGAAATGACACGACCGGTTCGTCCTTGGGAGTTTCTTTCGACGGTAGGAATGCAAGCGGGACTTCTGGGGAATGAATCGGGACGAATGGAAGCGTGGGTGTACCCGCTGAAGATTTTTCGCGATTTTCATTTGAACTTTCATGTAAATGGCAGAACGCTGCCGGCGGAGTCGCTGGCGCGGACGCTGATCACGCGGCCGGAATCGAGCACCATCGTCTACACGGGCGATACATTTTCGGTGCGAGAAACATTTTTTGTGCCGGTACACGAATCGGGCGCGGTGATTTTGCTGGATGCGGAAACGGAGAGCCCGCTCGAAATCGAAGCACTTTTTCGACGCGATTTTCAATTGGAGTGGCCCGCGGCGCTGGGCGGCACCTACGAAAGCTGGAATGCGAAACTGCATGCTTTCGCTTTGGGAGAAGAGCAAAAGAAATTTGAAGCGATTGTGGGGTCGCCGAGCGCGGAAGACGCCCACGAAGAGTTTCAGACAAACTATTCCGAGTCGCAGGAGAGCTCATTCCGGCTGGGCGTTACATCGAAGGGCAGGGAAAGCAAGCTCATCGTGATTGCGGGATCCATGACAGGCTTGGCCGAAGCGGAAGCCACCTACCAGAGGATTTCTTCCGGATACAGTGAGATGCTGCGCGAATCAGCGGATTACTACCTAACTTATCTCAACCAGACGGCGAGCGTGGAGCTGCCTGACGAACAACTGCAAAAGGCTTACGACTGGGCGAGAGTCAGCCTGGTGCAGGGGATGGTGAGCAATCCATTTCTTGGGACGGGATTGGTGGCGGGATATCGCACTTCGGGAGACAGCCAACGGCCGGGGTTCGCATGGTACTTTGGGCGAGATTCTTTTTGGAGTTCGCTGGCGCTGAACGCGGAAGGAGATTTCGCAAATACAAAGACGGCGCTGGAATTCATCAGCAAATATCAGCGTGCAGACGGAAAGATTCCGCACGAGATTTCGCAAGGCGCGAGTTTCGTGAAATGGTTTGCGGACTATCCGTATCCGTATGCGTCGGCTGACGCGACACCGTTGTATATCATCGCCGCGAACGATTATGTAACGAATAGCGGGGACACAGATTTTGCAAAAGAAAAATGGGCCAGCCTGTGGAAAGCATATCAGTTTTTGAAATCGACTTATGACACGCGAGGGCTGCCCCAAAATCAAGGGGTAGGACACGGCTGGGTGGAAGGCGGGCCACTGCTGCCGGTGAAGACGGAGTTCTATCAGAGCGGACTGGGAGCGGAGGCGCTGCGGGCGCTTTCGAATCTGGCGCGGATGGCGGGACAAGCGGATTCCGGCGCGGCGCTGGAAACCGAGTTCGAGAAACAGCGGCCTGTGGTGAACGATAGTTTCTGGATCGCGGACAAGAAACGCTTCGCGTTTGCGCTGGACAAGAACGACAAGCAAGTGGATGAGCCGAGCGTGCTCGCGACCGTGCCGATGTGGTTTGGGCTGCCGAGCGCCGCGACGGCAATCCCCATGATTCAGCAACTGGCGGATGCGGACCTGCAGACGGACTGGGGAATGAGGATCATTTCGAACCGCTCGGCGGTTTACAGCGGAGGCGGATACCATTATGGATCGGTGTGGCCGCTCTTCACGGGCTGGGCGTCGGTTGCGGAATACCGATACCACCAGGAGTTTCCGGCCTACGAGAATTTGCGGGCGAACGCGCTGCTGGCGCTGGACGGATCGCTGGGGCACGTGACGGAAGTGCTTTCGGGCGATTATTACCAGCCGCTTTCGACAAGCTCACCGCACCAAATCTGGTCGGCGGCGATGGTGGTAAGCCCGCTGTTGAAGGGAATGTTCGGGTTGGAGAAGGATGCGACGAAAAAGAGCCTGACGTTTGTGCCGCATGTGCCGGCGGATTGGACGAAATTCAAGATCAACAATGTGCGGGTCGGCGATAGCGTACTGAATCTCAGTTATCAGAAAACGCTGAGCGAAATCACGCTGGAGGTAATGCGTACGGGCGGGGAATGCGCGCTGGATTTCGAGCCTGCGCTGGCGAATTCCGTGTTGGCCGTTCGCGTGGACGTGAATGGCCGGCCGCAGAGCTTCGACCAGCAGATTTCGTCGGAGCATCATCACTTGAAAATAAAATTTGAATTGAGGGAGGGAAGGAACACCGTTCACATTTGGGCGCCGAACGATTTTGGCGTGTCGTATGCTTTCCGGTTGCCAGAGCTCGGGAGCGAGAGTTCTGATTTGCGCATTCTTTCTGAGGAGATGGGTGATGCAACATCGCCGATGGTGCTGGAAACCGCGGGACGCGCGGGGAGGACATACGATCTTGCATTGTGGAACCCGAGCATGATCGAGTCCGTGCAGGGCGCAGCAGTGGTGAAGGATACGGCGGGAGTGACGAAGTTGCGGATTCACTTTGAAGCGAAGGCCGGCGAAGCAGAGTACGTTCACAGGAGGGTTGTGATCGTTTTGCACACTCCGAAGGTGTCACGGAAATTTCCGAAGAAATAGTGCTGTGTCGTGAGTGTGGGGCTGCGAAGCTGCGGGGTGGGGACTTTAACACAGAGGTCACCGAGGTCACGGAGAGCACACGGGAGATTTGTGACGCAAGGTGATCGAGGAGGTTGAAACGTGAAGAGAAAGATGGCGGTGGCGTTTTTATTGGTGTTCAGCTCGTGCTTGGTGATGGCACATCTCGGTAACGCACAGCAGAAAGGCGTGGATGCGGATGGGCACCAATGGTGGCAGAACGCGGTGTTCTATGAAATTTATCCGCGGAGCTTTGCGGACAGCAATAACAATGGGATTGGCGATTTGAACGGGATCACGTCGAAATTGGACTATTTGAAGGAGCTGGGCATAAACGCGATCTGGATTACGCCTTGTTTTCCTTCGCCGCAGGTGGATTTCGGTTACGACGTTTCGGACTACGAAGCGATCGATCCGATGTACGGAACGATGGCGGATTTCGACCGACTGGTGGCGGAAGGGAAGAAGCGGGACATCCGGGTAATTTTGGATTTTGTGGTGAATCACACTTCGGACCAGCACAAATGGTTCTTGGATTCGGAATCTTCGAGGACTTCGGCGCACCGCGACTGGTACATCTGGCGCGATGGGAAAGGGCCGGGGCAGCCGCCGAGCAACTGGCTTTCGACGTTTGGGACATCCGCGTGGAAGTTTGATCCGAAGACGGATCAGTATTACTACCACTATTTTTATCCGCAGCAGCCGGATCTTAATTGGAGAAATCCCGCGGTGGAAAAGGCGATGCTGGATGTGACGCGTTTTTGGTATAAGCGCGGAGTGGCGGGATTCCGGCTGGACGCGGTGGATACGCTCTATGAAGATCCGAACTTGACGGACAACCCGGTGCTTCCCGGCACGGACAAGTTTGGACGGCCGAACATGGACGAGAAGTACAACAAGAAATTGCCGGAGGTGCACGATGCGATGAGGGCGCTGCGGACCGTCGCGAATGAATACGGAGCGGTGCTCATTGGGGAAACGTGGACAACCAACGTGGACCAGTTGAGAGATTATTACGGAGCGAAGCACGACGAACTGCAGATGCCGATGGATTTGATGATGACGGGATTCAAGGGGCTGTCGGCGGATGAGTATCGGAAGCATATCGCAGCGGTGAATGCGGCAGGACAGTGGCCGACGTACGTGATCACGAATCACGACATCGTGCGGTCTTATACGCGGTATGGGGATGGAGAGCACAACGACGACATCGCGAAAATGATGGCGGCGCTGTATCTGACGCTGCGCGGATCGGCGATTATGTATTACGGCGAAGAGATCGGGATGGAGAACAACGATCCGAAGACGAAAGAGGATGTGCAGGACCCGATCGGAAAACTTGGATGGCCTCTCGAAAAGGGGCGCGATGGCGAGCGAACGCCGATGCAGTGGAACGAAGACGTGAATGCGGGGTTCAGCGTGACGAAGCCGTGGCTGCCCGTGCCGGGTAGCGCAAGTACACATAACGTGGCGGACGAGATGAAGGACCCCGACTCCGTTCTTAGTTTTTACCGGAAACTTTTGGCGCTGCGGCATACGGAAGCGGCGCTATTGGACGGGGATTATGTTTCGCTTAACGAGGATAACCCGAAGGTGTTGACGTATCTTCGGCGATACAAGGGTGAAGCGATTCTGGTCATTCTGAATATGTCGGCGACAGTACAAAGGGTGCCATTTGACCTTTCCGGGACGGGATTTTCAGCGCCGAAACTGGAAGTTTTGTTGACGAGTTTTCACAAACAGGTGAAGGGGATGTTCGCGGAAATGCCGATGGAGCCTTACTCGGCGTTTATCGCGAAGGTTACGAAGTAAGGGCGTGGGGATTTAGACGCAGAGGGCACAGAGTGCGCAGAGCAGAGGAAGAGAAAAGCGGATTCCTTCCGACGAGGCCAGAACCTTCCGTCGCTGCTTCCGGAATGACAGCTCGCACTACAGTCCTAGCGAATGATTAAGCCTCGAGTTGGGGCTTGGAGATTGGCGGAGAGACGGGTTCCGCGCCGGAGAGAGTTTTCCAGCCGCGGCGGGAGAGGCTCCAATAGATGAAGTAGCCGGAGAGCGCGGCGGCGATGAGCAGGACAATGCCCATCATCCATTCGTGCAGAGCAAATTCACCAATAGAGAACATGGTGCAGTAAACGAGCGTGCAGCCCATGAGCCAATCGAACGCGTTGGCGCTGAAATCGCGGACCGGTGTGACTTCCGGAGCGAGGGCGGCAATGTGTTTCCATCCGAGGATGGTGGGGCGGACGCGACGATAAAACTGGACGAGCTTGGACTCGGGCTCGGGCTTGGTAATCAGCGTGGTGACTAGCCAGACGATGGTGGTGGCTGCGGTGGTGATGAGCGCGGTTTTTGCGAAGACGACCGAGGTGTTACCGGCGAACTGGATGCGCGTGAGCGACATGGAGACGATGAACGCGGCGATCATGGAGGAAATTTCGCTCCAGGCATTGATGCGCCACCAATACCAGCGAAGGACGAGGACGGAGCCGGTGCCTGCGCCCATGCCGAGGAGAAGTTGCCAGGCGGATTGGATGGAAGTGATGTTCGCGGCGGCGTAACCGCTGAGGATCACGAGAAGAACGATGATGATTTTGCTGATGAGGACGTAATGCTTTTCGCTGGCTTTGCGAACGAGGAAGCGGCGGTAGAAATCGTTTATGAGGTAAGACGTGCCCCAGTTCAATTGCGTGCCGACGGTGGACATGAAGGCGGCGAGGAAGGCGGCGATCATCAAGCCACGGAGGGCGGGCGGAAGAAAATCGCGGAGGACCATGACGTAACCTTTTTCTGGCTCAGCGGCGAATTCGGCGCTGGGATGAAGGCCGCCGTGCGGGGAATATACGGCGACGGCGACGAGGGCGGTTAATATCCAGGGCCAGGAGCGCATGGCATAGTGAGCGATGTTGAACCAGAGCGTGGCACCGAGAGAATTTTTTTCGTCCTTGGCGCTGAACATGCGCTGTGCGACGTAGCCACCGCCGCCGGGCTCGGCGCCGGGATACCAACTGGCCCACCACTGCACGGCGAGGTAGAGCGCGAAAGTGATGACGGGAAGAGTCCAAAGCGCGTCGGTGGTCCAGCCCAAGTGAAAGGATGGGAAGAAAGAAAGAATGGAGCCGGTGGAATCGCCCGACTTGCGCGCGAGAGTGTCGATGTGCGACAGCTGGAGTTTGAGCGCGGCCATGCCGCCAATTTTTGCGACGGCGATCCAGGCGAGGACGATGATCATGGACATTTTCAGGGCAAATTGGAAAAGGTCGGTGACGAGAACGCCCCAGAGGCCGCCGATGAAAGTGTAAATTCCGGTGAAGGGGACGAGGAGCAGTACGCAAATCAGGAGCGCGGTGTGTTCCGGCGGGCCGAGGGTGTAATGGAGAAGCTGGTGGCCGCCGAGAGAAAGTTGCAAGAAGCGGCCTTGGGCGATGGCGTCGCCGAGAAGGACGGTGGTGATGCTAATCATGGCTTTGATGACCCAACCGAGGATGAGGCAGTTCATCAGCGCGCCAAGGTAGATGGCTCGGAAGCCGCGAAGGAAGGCGGCGGGCTTGCCCTGGTAGCGGAGCTCGACGAATTCAACGTCGGTGAGGATTTCCGCGCGGCGCCAATAGCGGGCGAAAAAGAAAACCGTCATCATGCCGCAGAGGCATTGCGACCACCAGAGCCAGTTGCCGGCGATGCCGTTGCGGGCGACGAGGCCGGTGACAAGAAGTGGAGTGTCGGCGGCGAAGGTGGTGGCGACCATAGAGGTTCCAGCGAGCCACCAGGAGACGTTGCGGCCGGACACGAAAAATTCCTCGGTGCTGCCGGAGGAGCGGCGGCGATAGTAAAGGCTGATGAGCAGATTGAGGAGCAGGTAGGCGGCGACGACGATCCAATCGGTGGCGGTGAGGACCATTTTTCGTTTTACTCCGCGAGATGCGAGTTCTGTTGGTGCGAATGGCGGCCTAGTATACTGCTATATAGCTCTTAAGAGCTAAGATAAATCGGGTGGGCCATTCTACTCCGAATGCGGCGCTTTTCGAGTATTTTCCAGAACGTCTTTCGAAATACGCTGGCATGATATATATAGCACCGGCGGACGCCGCGCGAGATTGACCGGTGTTGACGGAAGAGAGAAAAGGCTGCTGCGGAGGAAGTCATGCGGTTTGTTATTCTACACGAAGATTATGGAGAGGGCGGAAAAACGGGGCGGAGATGCTGGTCCTTCTAAAACCAAGCTATGAAGAATTGAGCCGTGAGGCGGCGCGCATTGTTGCGAGCGCGGTGAGGAACAATCCGACGGTCACTCTAGGGCTGGCCACGGGGAGCACGACGGTTGGGATGTATAAGGAGCTCGTGCGACTGCACAAGGAGCAGGGGCTCGACTTCTCGAGAGTGGTTACGTTTAACCTCGACGAATACCTGGGGCTGGCGGCGGAGCATCCGCAGAGTTTTCACCATTTCATGCGGGAGAATTTTTTCGATCATGTGAATGCCGATCCGGGGAAGATTCACATTCCCGACGGAACGATCGGCGGCAATTATGAGGAGTACTGCGTCTCGTATGAGCGCGCGATTCGCGAAGCGGGAGGAATTGAACTGCAAATTTTAGGCATCGGGCGAAATGGGCACATCGGATTCAACGAACCGACTTCGAGCTTTGGTTCGAGGACGCGGCTGAAAGTGCTTACAAACGAGACCATCGAGGATAACCGGAAGTCATTTTCGGCCGGTGAAAAGATGCCGGAGTGCGCGATAACGATGGGGATCGGGACGATTCTTGAAGCGAAGAGAGTATTGTTGCTGGCAACGGGGGCGGCGAAGGCAGAAACCGTCGCGGAGGCAATTGAGGGACCGATTACCGCTTCGGTGACGGCGTCATGCCTGCAGTTGCATCCGGACGCAACGTTTGTGATCGACGAAGCGGCGGGGGCACGATTGAAACAGAGAGACTACTACCGGCGGGTGATGGAGATGACGGAAAGGTTCACTCCCAACCGGCTGAGCTGAGATTTTGTGGCAACTGGGCCGAGACGTTGCGGCGGAGTGAGCGAACGTAAGGCTGGAGAATGAATGGCCGCGGCATGCGCAGGCCGAGTCAGGTAGACTAGATTCTGCGGCACGATCTCCACGTTGAGAGGACAAAGCGATGGGCAATCGAGATGCAAGAGGAAGAGAGAAAAAGAAACCGAAGAAAAAAGAAGTCAAGATGACGTATCAGCCGGCGAGACCCGCGACCGTCTACAAGCCGGCGCCTCCGGTCACACCGACAGAACCAACGAAGCCCTAGAAGCGGAACGGGTTTGGGTTGCCGCGGCGTGGTTCCTAGTTACTGGAAGAATTTTTCGCAAACCCAAAAACTTACCTCGAACGAACGCAGTAGCCACTGCGATACTTGCCGGGGATCGGCGGCAAGAATCCGGGGTTCGATCGCGGCTTTAGGAAGTGATGCCGCCGAAGCAGAGATATTTGATTTCGACGTATTCATCCATGCCGTACCTGGAGCCTTCGCGGCCCAGGCCTGACTCTTTTACGCCGCCGAAGGGGGCGACCTCTGTCGAGATCAAGCCAGTGTTGATGCCGACGATGCCGTATTCGAGCGCCTCGGCGACGCGCCAAACGCGGGCAAGATCGCGGCCGTAGAAGTAAGCAGCCAGACCGAACTCCGTGTCGTTCGCGAGCGCGATCGCGTCGGATTCCGTCTTGAACCGAAACAGCGGCGCGACGGGGCCGAACGTTTCTTCACGCGCGACAGCCATTTGCGGCGTTACATCGGTGAGAATCGTCGGCTCGAAAAAACGGCCGCCTAGAGCATGACGATGGCCGCCGACGAGTATTTTTGCTCCTTTGGATTGCGCGTCGCGGATGTGGCTTTCGACTTTCTCGATTGCAGCGTCGTCAATCAGCGGGCCTTGCGTCGAGCCCGCTTCCAATCCCGGGGCAGGCTTGAGTTTTTTTACGGCGGCGGCCAGCTTTTCGGCGAACACGTCGTATACGGAGTCTTGCACGAGCAGGCGGTTGGAGCAGACGCAGGTTTGTCCGGTGTTGCGATATTTCGAAGCGATTGCGCCTTCGACAGCGGCGTCCAAATCCGCATCTTCAAAAACAATGAAGGGCGCGTTGCCCCCGAGCTCGAGCGAAAGTTTTTTGACTGTGCCAGCGCACTGAGCCATCAGGAGTTTCCCGACTTCCGTGGAGCCTGTGAAGGAGAGCTTTCGAACGATAGGATTCGAAGTGAGTTCGGCGCCGATCTCCGCCGGGGCACCGGTAACGATATTCAACACGCCTTTGGGAACGCCCGCGCGTTCGGCCAATTCCGCGAGTGCGAGCGCGGAAAACGGAGTTTGCTCGGCGGGCTTCAGGACCACGGAGCATCCGGAGCCAATCGCAGGTCCGGCTTTGCGCGTGATCATGGCCAGCGGAAAATTCCACGGAGTGATGCAGGCGACGACGCCGATGGGCTGCTTTATGACGACGATTCTTTTGTCGGCTTGATGCTGCGGAATGGTTTCGCCATAGACGCGTTTGGCCTCTTCGCCAAACCATTCGAGAAACGCGGCGGCGTAAGCAACTTCTCCGCGCGATTCGGCGAGCGGCTTGCCTTGCTCGAGAGTCATCAGCCGCGCGAGGTCTTCCTGGTTGGCCATCATCAGGTCGAACCAGCGGCGAAGGACGGCGGCTCGCTCCTTTGCAGTTTTTTTGCTCCACGCGGGAAATGCGATGTTCGCAGCTTCGATGGCCTGCCGCGTCTCGGCGCCGCTCAGTTTCGGCACTTTGCCGATGATTTCTCTCGTGGCGGGATTATCCACGCCGATCATCTGGCCCGAGCTTGCCTGAATCCACTGTCCATCGACGTAACAGGCTTCGCGGAAAAGCCGCGCGTCTTTTAGCTCTGCGGCCGTGTTCGCGGATTTTGTCAATGTGTCTTGCATATCGAACTCCTTGAAGTTTACCTCTGTTAGATGCCGGCGGCGGCGCAAAGCCATTTTTGCGAAGGCTCTTGCAAGACTTTTGAGGGCAGCTTTGCGCGCAGTTATGCGTGAGAAAGCGCGGCCTGCTTGCGTTCCGTAACAGCTGCGAGCGCGGCTTCGATCACGTCCAGTCCTTCGTTAAGTTGCTCGTCGGTAACGACGAGCGGAACGAGAATGCGAATCACGTTATTGAAAGTGCCGGCGGTAATCATGATGAGACCGCGCTCGTAGCAATACTTGGCGATCTCTTTTGTCTCGGAGTCCGCCGGCTCACGTGTCTCGGCGTTGCGCACCAATTCGATGGCGCACATGCCGCCCAGGCCGCGAACGTCGCCGACCAAGGGCCACTTTTTCTGCCAGCCGCGGGCGCGTTTTTCAAAGTGCTCGCCGATGGCGATCGAGCGCGCGAGCAAACCATCCCTTTCGATAGTTTCAATCGCCGCGAGTGCAGCGGCGCAGGAAGCGGGGTGGCCGCAGTACGTTCCGCCAAGTGATCCCGGACCGGGCGCGTCCATGATTTCGGCGCGGCCCGTGACCGCTGCGATGGGCATGCCGCCGCCCAGCGATTTCGCCATGGTGATCAGATCGGGCTCGATACCAAAATGCTCCGAAGCAAACCACTTGCCGGTGCGCGCGAATCCGGACTGGATTTCGTCTGCAATGAAGAGGATGCCGTGCTTGCGGCAGATATTTTGCAGCAGCTTGAAGTAATCGCGAGGCGGAATGACGAAGCCGCCTTCGCCGAGAACGGGTTCGACGATCAGGGCGGCAACGGATTCCGGCGCGACGGAGCGCTTGAAGGCGTCCTCAAGATGATGCGCAAAGTCCGCGGACTTCGTGCCGGATGGACTGCGATATGGATACGCGAATGGGATGCGGTAGATATCGCTCGCAAACGGCTGAAAGCCTGCTTTATAAGGATGCGTTTTGCTGGTGAGCGACATGGTGAGAAGGGTGCGGCCGTGGAAAGCGTCTTCGAAGCAGATGACAGCGGGGCGTTTTGTATAAGCGCGGGCGATCTTGACGGCATTTTCGATGGCCTCGGCGCCGGAATTGAGAAGAATCGTTTTCTTCGCGAAATTGCCGGGAGCCAGCGAGTTTAGTTTTTCAGCAACCGCGATATAGCCTTCATACGGCGTGACGGCAAAGCACAGATGCAAATGCTTTTCGAGCTGGGCTTGAATCGCGGAGATGACACGCGGTGAGCGATGTCCGATATTGAGGCAGCCGATTCCACCGGCAAAATCGATGTAGCGGTTGCCGTCAACATCTTCAATCTCCGCGCCATCCGCGCGCGCGGCGAAAACAGGCGTAGCGTTGGCGGGCCCGCGTGGGATGGCAGCTTCGCGGCGAGCCATGAGTGCGCGTGAGCGCGGTCCGGGAATTTCGGTGCGAATCCGAATAGTAGCCATTTTCTCTTCCTTCTTGCGGCCAGCCGGGACGCGGCAAGCGTACCGAAATCTAGTACCAGCCGATCGGTGTTTCGTCCAGATTGACAAAGACCTGTTTCGTTTCGAGATATTCTTCAAGGCCCCAAGGGCCAAGCTCGCGGCCAAAACCGGATTGCTTGTAGCCGCCCCAAGGCGCTTCGACGTAGGTTGGCTGCATGTGATTGACCCAGACGATGCCGGCGCGGAGCGCCTTCACGACGCGGAACGCTTTGTAGATGTCGCGCGTCCACACAGCAGCAGCAAGGCCATATGGCGTGTCGTTGGCGATGCGGATAGCGTCGGCTTCGTCGTCGAAGGGAATCACGGACGCGACGGGGCCAAAGATTTCTTCACGGGCAATGCGCGCGCTGTTATCCACGTCATAAAAAATGGTCGGCTCCACGTAGTAGCCTTTGCCGAACTGCTTCGGCCGGCCGCCGCCGATGGCGACCTTGGCTTCCTTCTTGCCGAGTTCGAGATAGGAACTGACGCGGTCATATTGTTCTTTGCTGACGAGCGGTCCCATTTTCGTCTCGCGCTCGAGAGGTGCGCCAAGCTTGATGCGCTTGGCCTTTTCGGTCATGGCCTCGACAAACTTGGAGTAAATCTTTTTTTCGACGAGGATGCGGCTGCCGGCGGAACAGACTTCGCCCTGATTGATGAACACGCCGAAGAGCGCGCCATCGATGGACGCTTCCCAATCCGCGTCAGTAAAGAAAATGTTAGGCGATTTGCCGCCGAGCTCGAGCGTGACGCGTTTGAGCGTGTCCGCGGCGCTTTTGACGATGAGCTTGCCGACGACGGCGCTTCCGGTGAAGGCGATTTTGTCGACGCCGGGATGCGCGACGATCGCGGCGCCCGCGATTTCACCGAGGCCATTGATGATGTTGACGACGCCGGGCGGCAGACCAACTTCCGCGAACCAGTTTGCAAATTCGAGCGCGGTCAGCGGTGTTTGTTCGGCGGGCTTCAGAATGCAAGTGCAGCCCGCCGCAAGCGCGGGCGCGAGTTTCCATGCGGCCATGAGCAGCGGATAGTTCCACGGAATAATTTGTCCGGCGACGCCGACGGGCTCGCGTAGCGTGAAGCTCAGCGCATTGGCCGGGACAGGATTCACGCATCCGAGAACTTTGGTGGCAAGGCCGCCATAATATTCGAAGCAGGTAGCAACGTCCGCGATGTCGTATTCGGCTTCGACGATGGGCTTGCCGGTGTTGCGGCACTCGATTTCCGCAAGCTGGGCGCTGTTCTGGCGGATTTTTTCGGCGAGCTTGAAAAGGATGCGGCCGCGGTCTTGCGCGGAAGTGGTGGCCCACGGCCCACTGTCGAAAGCCGCGCGCGCTGCTTTTACAGCGCGATCGACGTCGGCGGCCCCAGCGGCGGCAACCTGCGCGATTACCTCTTCTGTCGAAGGGTCGTACACGGGAAACAGTTCTCCCGAGGCGCCATCTACCCATTCGCCATTGACATAATTTTTGTACGTTCGAACTCCTGCTGTCGCACCGCTAGACATCACAACCCCCAAAATCGCCAGCCAGCGAGCACTTCAGCGAGGGCGAATCGCGCTTAAAGAAGCGGAACTGCCTCCGCGAGTTTTCTCGCTGGCTTTCGCCGCCCATAAACAAAAAATAAAAACGCGGCGAGACCAATAAAAAACAGGGTACCTCCAAACATCCAGACCTCGTAAGAAAAGATGGATGTGACCTGCTGCGCGGGGAAGAAAGCCAGCGCAATTCCCAGAATGGTGGTGACAAGCCCGCTGGCGCCGGAAAGAATCAGTGTCGTCTTGGCATAGCAAGTTTTTGCGAATGAATCGCTCAAAGCGATTTTCAACAGCGCGCCAAACATATAAATAAAAGGGATCAACTGAAGAACAACCGCGAGCGAAAGCAGCTTCTGGAAGGTTTCCTGCACTCCCGTTGAACTGGCCGATAAATGTGCCGCACCAAATCCCAACGCCCGTAAAAGGTATGCCACGGGCGAAAACCCAATGAATTTATTCCAGATCCACCAGCCGCTGAAGTTCAGCACGACGAGGACCATCGATACGGCGGCGTGAACGATCAGCGCGGCGTATGGAGTGTGGTATCGGGGATGCACTTTGCCCAGCCAGGACGGCAGATAGGAATCGAGCCCCGCGACAAATGGAATTCGCGCCGAGCCGCCGAGCCACGCGGAGGCAATGCCGGCGATGGACACGCTCAGCAGAAACGCGAAGGGCGCCACGATCCAAGCGACTCCAACCTTGCCAGCCATATGACCGACAGCCTGAACAACGCCCTCCAGCACGTTCATGTCTCCCTTGCTGACGGCAATGAGCAGCGTCAGTGTCGCGCCGATATAGAGTGCGCCGGAGAGCACGCCGCCCCAAGCGACGGCTCCGGGCAGAGTTTTTTGCGGATTTTCGATTTCGTCGCCCATGACGGAGGCGAGCTCGAGACCCACCAATCCAAAGCAAATTACGCCGAACGAATTCAGGACGAATCTGGGATTGGGCGGGATGCGAAAGTCGGCCCACGTCACGCTCGTTCCAAAATGCAACCACACAACGATGCCCAGCCCGATCAGGACTGCGGCGGCGATGCCCGTGCCGATCGCACCTAGGTTGTTGATCCACTTTCCGACGCCGAGCCCAACAATATTCAGGACAACTAAAACGATAAGCAGTAGTAGCGAGGCGGTCAGCGCAAATGTTTTATTGTCCGCCAGCGCCTCGTGGCCGGAACCGAACGCGAAAACGGAAACACCGACGAAGTACAACATGACGGTCGGCACGTACAGCATATTGTTGGTCCAGTAGCACCAGCCGGAGAGAAAACCGTGAAAGTCTCCGAAGACTTCCTTGGCCCAGAGGTAGACGCCGCCTTCGCCGGGATACCGGTGAGCAAGCTCGATGACGGCGATGCCCTGCGGCCAAAAGAAAAGCAAAAGCGAAATAATCCACAGCCACACAGTGACGCCGCCGTTGGCGGCAATCGAGGGCACGACGTTCAGATTGAAGACGGCAACGACAAAAAGCAGAACGAGGTCCATGCGCCCCAACACGCGGCGCAGATGAGGCGTATCTTGAACTACGGGCGCGACGGACGCTATGGCGGCCTCGTTCTGCAATGTCGCGATCTCCTAGGCTCAGTGGCCCGCGGCGCCGACGAAAGCTGCGCCGCGCTCGTGCTGAGCTTTTGCGAGAGCGGGCGCGACTTCCTCGAAAACGGCGAGATGCTTGTCGATGTCGGCTTCGGTGTGCTGGACGGAGATGGTCCACTGTTCGTCCCACCAATAGGGCTGCGGCAGAACGCCGCGATTGACCATCGCGAACCAGTAGTGGCGCCAAAGATCGATATCGATTTTCGTCCAGTCGCGGTAGTTGCGGATTTCCTGCGGGTAAAGCATCAGCGCGCCGTTGACTCCAGCGCTTACGACGTAGGCTTGCAGGCCCGTCTTGTTGACGATGGAGCGATAGCCGTCGGTAAGCTTCTTGTTCAGCTTATCTAGGTGCGCATAGTTCTCACGCGAAAGAACTTCGCGGAAGGTGGCGAGCCCCGCGGCCATGGACGCGCGATTGGTGTTGTACGTGCCGCCGTGAAAAACTTTGTGCTGGGAAATTAAATCCATCACCGCGCGGCTCGCGCCAAACGCCGCCAAGGGTAATCCGCCGCCGATGGATTTCGCCAGGCAAATCATGTCCGGCTTCACGCCGAAATATTCGCTGGCACCGCCCCACGCGAGCTTTGCGCCGGTTTTCACTTCGTCGAAGATGAGCAGCGCCCCGTTTTTTGTGGCGATCTCGCGCAAGCCCTGGAGGAAACCGGGCTGCGGCATGCACAGCCCGACGTTCATCAGGATGGGCTCGAGGATAATTGCGGCGATCTGGCCGGGGTTTTCGCGGAAGCGGCGCTCGACGCTCGGGAGGTTATTGAACGAAGCGACGACAACGTTCGCGAGCGATGCCTTGGGCACGCCGCCTCCGCCGGGAACGGAGTTGGGTGCGTCGGGATCGCCGTAGTCTTCGGCTTTGGGCTTGACGCTGACGAGCGCGGTGTCATGCAGGCCGTGATACGCGCCTTCGAACTTTAAAATTTTATCGCGGCCCGTGGCTGCGCGTGCGATGCGGCAAGCGTGCATGGTGGCTTCCGTGCCGCTCGAGCCGAAGCGCACCATTTCAACGGGATAGCGCTTACAGATTTCTTCCGCAAGCTCCCATTCCATGTCGTGCGGCATGCCGAACGTCGTACCTTCATGCAGCTTCTGCTCGACGGCTTTCACCACCGCTGGGTGGCAATGCCCGGCCATCAAGGCGCCGAAGCACAAGTTGTGATCGATATATTCATTTCCATCGACGTCGTGAATTTTGCTGCCCTTGCCGTCCTTCACGAATAGCGGGTAAGGATCGTAGTGACGGTAATTGCTGGCAACACCGAGGGGGATGCGCTGCAAAGCGCGCTTATAAGCTTCCGCGGATTTCGGCGTGCGCTTCTCGTAAGTGACGATTTCTTTTTGAAGTGCGTCGTGCATTTCCTTATTCCATATTCCGTGTGGCCACAAAGGGGCCAACGCTAGCAGGTCTGTTCCCTGCAGTCAGTCTCAGATCAAAATCTCTGGAAATTCGATAGCCTGGTTTCTGATTTTTCAAACGTGCAAAGGCGCGGCCCTTACGAGCCGCGCCTATTCGTAACTTTGAAGCTCCTTCGAACACTAAAAAAGAATTTTCAGCGCAAACTGCAGCAGCCGCGGGTCGCGCACCCTCTGCGGCTGGCCAAAGGTCGTCCCCGCGTTTCCGGAGTTGCCATCGATGCTGTAGAACTGCGCGTGGTTGAACACGTTATAAATTTCCGTCCGGAATTCCACACGCAGCCTTTCGTTAACCGGGATGTCCTTGAAGACGCCCATGTCCCAGTTGTTGATCGGCGAATTGCAGCAGACCGTGCGCGGCGCGTTCCCAAACTGGCCAAGCGTTATCGCCGTGGGATCGGTGTTGGGGCCGGAACTCGGGTCATAGATCGTGTTATCGAACAGGTTGGGATCGAACCCAAAACCGGAAACCGGCTGACAGGGTGTGCCTGTCCCCGAAAGTGCCCCGGTGCCAAAAGCGCAGACAGTGCCGCGCGGATTTGCGGGCTTGAAAGCAGTAACGAGATTCGGTTTCCCAGGGCATTCGAATCCCTGGATGCTGCCGTTCAACTCACTGTCATTGCAGTTGTTGATCAAGATTGGGAAGCCGCTCTGAAAAGTATAGATCCCGGATACCTGCCAGCCGTCCAGGATCTTGCCTTCAAATCCCTGCATTTTCGGCACTGGCAAGTCCCAGACGTAGTTGAACACGAAACGGTGCCGCGCGTCATAAAGCGACGGCCCGTATGTCGCATTAAAATTCCTCGGGTTTAAGATTTCCTCGAAACTGGAAGCATTGTCCAATGACTTGCTATACGTGTAGGAAGCCTGAAATTGTAGTCCATGGGAGAACTGCTTCTGTAAGAGCGCTTGCAACGAATTGTAGTTGGAATGCGCCGCGGTATCCTCATTGAAAATGCTTCCGAAGGTGGGTGTCCCGTCAGCGGGGCAGCCGTTCGTCAGGGGATTCGGATTCAGAGGCTGGCAGTTGGGCGAAGAATTGGGGCGCAATCCAACGAGTGTAATGGGATTGGCCAGTGTTGTTCCACCGGGCACAACCAAACCCCCAGAGCCGGCGTTGTAAGGCAAATGGAACCCGCCCTGAGGAATGACCGTTCCCGCAGGAACGGTGTAAGAACTGTCCTCACCAAAAGTGCTGCAGGTGCTCGTCCCCAGCGTCGCATTCAGGTCCAGGCAGGTCTGCGCATTGGCAGCATTTTGATCGTAAATGGCGAGAAGCCGGTGACCCTGCGAACCAACGTAGCCAATCTGGAACAGAATATTGCCAGGCAGTTCGCGCTTGATCGTGAGGTTGTACTGCGCCGAGTACTGCGTCCGCAGAGTCGTCGGAAATTGTCCGAAGAGCAAAATCGAACGATAGAGCGACCAGTCCACCGGCTGGCCACGCGGAGGAGTGAGGAAGCCGTTAGAGACGTTTGGCTTAGTCGTCCCATTTTGCGCCACGAAGGGAGTGCTGAAGAGCGGGTTCGAGATCGAGTTGCTGATACCGAAGGGCGGTTCGGCGACGAACTGCTCGAGAACCAGTTGTTCAATCGGGTTGTAGAAGAGCCCCCATCCCATGCTTACGGTAGTTTTGTTTGGGCCGCCAGTGAGCTTGGCGAGGGCGCCGTCTTTCCAGCCGGGACTCCAGTTCAAGCCGAGCCGCGGTGCAAATGCTTTGGTGTAGGTATTAATCAAACCAGCTGGAACGCCCTTGTCACCAGGGACCACGAGTCCCGTTGGAAGAGTACCCGTGTTGCCGCAGTTTGGTGTCTGTGGGTTAGGTCCTTGAAACTGGGGAAGCTGCTGAAAGGTTGCAATGCTTACCGCGGAAAGCTGGCAGGGATAAATCGTCGAATTCTGTCCCGGATTAAACCGTTGAACTTTCTGACCGATGTCCGTCAGCGGTGTATTCATCTCCCAGCGCAATCCGTAATTCAGCGTAACGTTGGACTTTAGCTTCCAGCTGTCTTGTGCGAAGAGATAGACCGACGTGCTCCGCACCAGTTCCTTGTTGCCGGAACCTTGCGAATAGGAATTGGGCAAGCCGAGCAGGAAATTCGCATAAGGATCCGAAGAACCGGTATCGTTGGAACCGCCCGTTCCCAAAATGTATTCGCCGTTTACGTTGAAGTAGACCGTCTGGTCGAACTTTTGATAGCGCGTATCAGCGCCAAACTTGAAGCTGTGATTGCCGATGATCTTGCTGTAATTGTCGCTGAACTGAAACGTATTGCCCGTCTGCGGCAGTTGTCCTTCGAAGTTGTTTCCAAAAAGGCCGGTCGTGCCGCCCAGAGTTACGAATGGCACACCTTCAAACTTTGAGCCGAGCCCGGGGTGGATTCCGCACCCGAACTGGCCGGGGCAGATCGGCGTATTGGGGCTTCCTGGCGCGCCCAGCGGATTTCCGTTGGCATCGACCAGTGCCGTGTCTGAGGTTCCACCGAAACACTGCGCCGCGGGAATGGCGCCGCCGCAGGAGGCTGTTACGAGATTCGTCGTTGTGGGGGTGTAAAACTGCGGTTCAGCTTCGCGGAACAATGTGAAACGGAATTCGTTCACCGCCGTTGAGCCGATCGTCCATGTGTGGCTCGCATTGATTTGCTGGACGTGAGAAATGATCCTGCCCCCGAAATTGCCGAGCGAAGCGCCCGCCAATTGGAAAATGGCAAAGGGATCCAACGTGTTGTCGTTGTCGTAGTAATAATAGACGGAGAGCCTTTGGTCCTTGTTCAGGATTTGGTCGTAATGAATCGAGAACTGATCGCCGCGGTCGGTGGACTTGGCGACGTCTTGCGCGAGAGAGTTGGCGCCTCCCGCCCCCGGAAGATACTGCAACATACTTTGCGCGACTGGATCAAAACACGACGTTGGTATTTTGTTGTTGGGAAAAATAGCGCTATAAGCCGTTCCCGCAACCGGAGCCGAACCTCCTTCCATCGTGATTGCATTGGCGCAACCCGGCCGATTCTGCAAGATCGTGGCCACCGTGTTGTCCGTGAGAGTTCCGCTGAATGGGAGCGCAGTGCCTCCGGCGGAGAAATCTCCAGTCTCGGCTGCTCCCGTGGGGACGGGCACTTGCTGTGAAACGATGCCTCGCACGATGCGCCGTCCTTCATACGAGCCGAAAAAAAAGACTTTGTCCTTTATGACCGGACCACCGATCGTTCCGCCAAACTGGTTCTGCTTGAAAGGCGGTTTCGGCGTGGGCTGAAAGGAGAATCCATGCGCGTTGAGGACGTCATTGCGGAAGAACTCGTACACGCTGCCATGAAAATCGTTCGTACCCGACTTGGTCACCACGTTGACGACCGCGCCAGAATTCCGGCCGTACTCCGCGTCAAACGAATTGCTGATCACGCGGAACTCTTCGATGCTGTCCGGCGACGGCTGCACGGCGGGCAGGTTGGCAAACAAGTCGTTGCCATCGCCGCCGTTCACGGAATAATTGTTCGAGCGGCCACGGCCGCCATTCACGGTCACCACGCCAGGCTTGTCCGAGCCGTAAAACAAATTGTTTCCGATCTGTGACTGCACTCCGGGCTGCAACTGCAGCAACTGATAGACGTCGCGCTGGTTCAGTGGCAGTTCCGTTGCATCGCGCGAATTGACGACGGCGCCAAGTTGCGTCGATGTCGTGTCCACGATTGGCGGTGCTCCCGTGACCTCTACACTTTCGGATGCTGAGCCGAGCTGCAGCGTGATATCGACGCTGATTACTTCGTTCAAATCTAACCCTATCCCTTTGCGTACATACTTCTTGAACCCTGCCTGCGTAACGTCGATTTCATAGCTGCCTACAGGCACTTCGATGAAGATGTATTCTCCGTTCGCGCCGCTCTGCGCGTCGCGGGTAGCGTGTGTCGCCTCATTGATCAGGGTGACGGTAGCGGCCGTCACTGAGGCGCCGCTGGGATCGCTGACGGTCCCGCGAATCCGCCCGCCGGTGCTCTGCGCCCCGGCAAATGGCGCGGGAAGCAGCATGGCCACTGCGACAAAAAATGGGGAAACGAACTTGCTGTGGAAGTGCGTACAGTTTCGCCAAAGTCCTGCGGCCAATTTCATGAACTCACCCCTTGTTTCGAAGAATTCTCTTGGCAGCGGATTCTTCGAGGTTGCTGTGCCCCGGAAACCTTACTATAATCCTGCAAACTTAGAGAAAGCCGGGAGCCGTGTCAAGCGGAAATAATTTCTCCAAGCCATCAGCAAATCGAACGAGACACCGCTTGCTGCGCATCAGCGAAGTGGCGCACCGCGTGGGCATTTCCTCTTCTGCTCTGCGCGCCTGGGAAGCGCTCGGCCTCGTTGCTCCACAGCGCACCAAGAGCCGTTATCGCCTGTATGCGGAAGCGGATGTGCGTCTCCTGCAACGCGCGATCTTTTTGCGTCGCGTCCGCGGACTGAATCCAGCAGCCATCGTCCATGTGTTGAAGCGCCAGGGCATCGTCTCGCCGCCGGCGGAGACATCTCCGCTTCCCGGCCAGCGCTTCCGGCGGCTGCGCACTCGCCGCGGCCTGTCGCTCGCGCAGGTAGCGCGAGCCACGAAGGTTTCGGTCGGCTTTCTCAGCGCGCTCGAACGCGGGCAGATGCGCTCCTCCATTTCCACGCTGCGCCGCATCGCGCGCTTCTACCGCACGAATATTCTTTCGCTCTTTGAAACCGCAGCCGAGAATCCGCGGCTCGTCCGGCCCGGCCAGCGAAAAGTTCTCGAGACCACGCCCGGCGTGCGCATGGAGCTTCTGGCCTGGGGCCAAACCGCCATGGAGCCGCATCTTTTTCGCATCAAACCCGGCGGCGGCAGCGGAGAATCTTACTCGCATGAAGGCGAAGAATTCTTGCACATTCTTCGCGGCGATTTTGAAATTTGGCTGGACGGCAAGGAACATTACCGGCTCAAGCCCGGGGACAGCCTCTATTTCGAGAGTTCGACGCCGCACCGTTGGAGAAATCCCGGGCGTTCCGAAACCTGGCTGCTGTGGGTCAATACTCCGCCGACGTTCTGAAAAGAAGTGACCGGCGAGCCTTGAATCGCGACTTGCAAATCACGGCGCAGAGGGATGCACATGCTGCGCAAGCGGGGGACAGTATGAGCCGACGCGCAATCGTTCTGGGAATCCTGGCGCTCGCAATGGTCTGCGGCGCTTGCAGGAAAAAAGAAGCCACGCTCAGTTTGCTCGTCTGGGAAGGCTATGCGGACGATTCGTTCGTGCGTCCCTTCGAGGAAGCGCATCATTGCAAAGTCGTCGCGTCGTACATGGGTTCGAGCGACGAGCTGGTGGCCAAACTGCGCGGAGGAAGCGCCTCCAACTATGACGTGATCTCACCCTCAAGCGACGTCGCCACGTCGATCGCGCGCGCCGGTCTTGCCGCGCCGCTCGACCTCTCCAAATTCACCTCGTACAACCAGCTTTCCGCAAGGCTACGCAATTCGCCGCTCGTCAAAATCAACGGGCAAGCTTATGGCATCCCCTTCGTATGGGGTCCCAATCCCTTGCTCTATGACACGACGGCCTTCCCGCAGCCGCCGGATTCCTGGAACGATCTCTGGAACCCGAAATACAAAGGTAAAATCTCGCTGTGGGATGAGCTTTCCAGCGTGTACATGGCCGCCCAAGTGCTTGGGTACGACAAGCCCGACCCCTACCAAATTTACAATCTGAGCGACGACCAACTCGAAGCCGTCAAGAATAAATTGATCGAGCTCAAGCCAAATATTCGCAAGTATTGGTCTACGGGCGGCGATCTGACGAATCTCTTTCAAAACCATGAAATCATCGCGGCCATGGGCTGGCCTTTGATGACCAACCAGCTCCGCAAGCTCGGATTCCCGATTGGAGAAACCATCCCGAAAGAAAATACTACCGGTTGGATCGATCACCTGATGATCACCGCGGCGAGCCAGCAGAAGGAACTGGCCGCACAGTTCCTCGAATACATGATCGAAGCGCGAACGCAAAAACAAGTGACAGATGTGACAGGCTATGCGCCCGCGAACCCCGCATCCACAGCTTTGATGACCGATGCGGAAAAGAAAAACCTGCACATGGACGACCCCGACGCGTACATGCAGCGAATCTATTTTTGGCAGGATGTACCTCGCCGCGCCAAGTACAACGAAATCTGGAACGAGGTGAAAGCCGCGCAGTGAACTCCGCCGCCATTCCGCTGCCTGCTTCCGTGGATGCCAATGGTCCGCTGCTCGAAGTGCGCGCGGTGGCGAAGCGGTTTGGCACACGCGAAGTCCTGAAGAACATTTCGTTGGATATCGCTTCCGGCGAATTTCTCACTTTGCTCGGAGAAAGCGGCTTTGGCAAAACCACGCTTCTGCGCCTGATTGCCGGTTTCGAGCAGCCCACGGCCGGCGAGATCTGGATGTCCGATGAGCGCTTGGACACGCTGCCGCCTTACAAACGCCGCGTAAACACTGTTTTTCAAAACTACGCGCTCTTTCCGCACCTGAGCGTGCGGGACAACGTCGCGTATGGTTTGCGCGTGCAAGGCGCTCCGAAAAACGAAATCGCCGGACGCGTCGACGATGCTCTGAACATGGTGAAGATGACGGAATTCGCTGGCGTGCGCCCGTCCCGGCTGAGCGGTGGACAGCAGCAGCGTGTGGCTCTCGCCCGCGCCCTGGTAAACCGGCCGCAACTCCTGCTTCTCGACGAACCGCTCTCGGCGCTCGACGCCAATCTTCGCAAAGAGATGCAAAGTGAATTGAAATCGCTGCAGCGTGAAATCGGTATCACCTTCCTGTTCGTCACGCACGACCAGGAAGAAGCTATGGCCCTCTCCGACCGCATCGCCCTGTTACGCGATGGCACACTCGAGCAAGTCGCCTCACCGCGCGAAATTTACGCGCGCCCCGCCACCGCATACACCGCGCAGTTCATCGGGCAAACTAATTTGTTGCGTGGCGAAATCCGCCGCGGCATCGCAACGTGTGGCATTTTGCGCTGGTCCTTGGAAGAAGTGGACTCCCGCGCAGTTTTTTCGCTCCGCCCGGAAACGATTCGCCTTTGTCCCGACGGCAAACGCCAGACGAATGAAGTAAAATTTCGCGCTACGGTTCGCCAACAAATTTACGGCGGCGCCAGCGAACTTCTCGAGGTAGATTGCGCCGCAGGTCAGTTCCTGCGCGTGCGCCTCCCCGCGTGCGGCCCACTCACCGGCGAGCACGATTTTGTTTTCTCGATCGCGGACGCCATTCGCGTCCAGGAATAGCGCTCTGCAATTTGTGATCTGTGGGTGAGAGCAGATTGACCGCGGAAAAGAGTAAGGCGTCATGACGAAACATCAACGACAGGAGACCAGTCACTAGACACCAATCACCAGACACTTCCCCATGTACTCGCGCGCTTACAAAACGCTCGTCTCCGTCCCGCCGCTTCTTTGGGTAGGGCTCTTCCTCCTGGTTCCCTACGCGCTGATGTTTGCGCACAGTTTCTGGCTCGTGCAGGACGGCGTTCTCGTCCACCGTTGGAATCTCTCCAATTACGAAAAGCTCGTCTCCAATCCGCTCTACGCCGAGGTTCTCTTCCGCACCATGCGCATCGCCGTCTCCGTGATGCTATGCTCGCTCCTCCTCGGCTACCCGCTCGCCTATTACCTCTCATTTCATTCCGGCGCGCGCAAGGAATTGCTCTATCAACTCGTCGTCGTGCCGCTGTGGGTTAGCTATCTCGTCCGCGGCTACGCCTGGAAAACAATTCTCGGCAGCGAAGGCGTCCTCAATGGCTTCCTCCAATATTTCCATTTCACGCACGATCCCGTCAGCTTTCTCCTCTACAGCCCCTTCGCCGTCGTCCTGATGCTCACTCACATCTACACCCCGTTCGTTTTTCTTCCCATTTACGCCTCCCTCGAGCACATCCCGCGCCCACTGGTCGAAGCCTCGCAAGATCTCGGCGCATCACCCGCTTCCACCTTCTTCCGCGTGATTCTCCCGCTCTCGATGCCTGGCCTCCTCGCCGGAGCCACTTTCGCGTTCGTTCTATCGCTCGGCGATTTTCTCGCTCCCCTCCTCGTCGGCGGTTCCTCCGGCACGATGATCGCCAACATCGTGCAAACTCTTTTCGGTGCGGTCTACGACTGGCCCCTCGGCGCCGCCATTTCCGTCTGCATCTTGCTCATCACTCTTTCGCTCCTTTTCCTGACCGAACGCCTCGAAAAACGCTGGTCCTTCAAATGAACCGCACCTTCCCAACTCGCCGCTCTCCCCTGCTCGCACTTTACGCCGCGCTCGTCTTCGCTTTCATCTATCTACCGATCGTTGTGCTCATCCTCTATTCCTTCAATCGCGATGGCGTCGGCGGCTTTCCTCCGCGGCACTTCACGCTCGATTGGTACCGTCAACTCTTCGCCGACGGCCCCATCTGGGATTCCGTGATCAATAGCCTTATCGTCGCATCCGGCGCCGTCGCTCTTTCGCTCACGCTAGGCTTGCTCGCCGCGCTCGCGCTCGATCGTGCCAGCTTCCCCGGCAAAGCTCTCTTCCGCCGGCTCGTTCTTCTCCCGCTCATTCTTCCCGGCATCATCACCGGTCTTTCTCTGCTCATGTTCGCTGTTTTCGCCGGCTTGCATCTCAGCCTGCTTACCGTCTTCCTCGGCCACGGCACCGCTCTCATCTCTGTAGCTACCACGGAACTCTTCGCCGGACTCCAAAAAACGGACCGCGCTCAAGAGGAAGCCTCGCTCGATCTCGGCGCCACTCCCTGGCAAACTTTCTGGCGCATCACGCTGCCGAGTCTCAAACTCTCGCTCGTCGCGGCCGGCCTGCTTATCTTCACTCTCTCAATGGACGAAATCGCCGTAACCTTCTTTCTCATCGGTCGCGACAACACGCTCCCACTCGAAATCTGGGGCCGCTTGCGCCGCGGCATCACGCCGGAGATCAACGCCGTCTCCACCCTGATTTTCGTCGTCTCCGTCGTGCTTATCATCGTTTGGTATCGCATTCGCATGCGCAGCGTCGGCACGGAAGCACAGCAGCTACTCGAAAGACCTTAGCAGTCATGGGAGAACAAATGTCGCACTCGCGCCGTGAATTCATCAGATACATCGTCGCAGGTTCGGTCGCGGCGGGTTGCCCCGTCGACGCCGCTCTCCTTCCCGCGTCCGATTCCACGCCGTCAGCTTCCAAGCCGAACGGCGCGCCGTGCGTCGAAGGCGAACATTTCGAAATTTGCCACCAAATCCGCGATGGCCACCACTTCAATCTCCCCGCCGCCACCTCAAAATCCGAAATCGTAATCGTCGGCGGCGGCGTCGCAGGCCTTTCTGCTGCGTATTTTCTTCGCGGCAAAGATTGGTTGCTCCTCGAAAAAGAAGACCATTTCGGTGGCAACGCCTATCAGGAAAAATTCGACGGCCAGCCCTTCGCCACCGGCTCCGCGTACGCCTATCGCGGCGATGAAGGAGATCACCTCGCCTCGGAACTCGGCCTGAAACTCCCGCTCGTAAGCATGCCCGATCCCACGCTCGTCAATAAAACCTATGTCCCCGACACCTGGAAAACCGGCATCACTCAGCTTCCCTACCCAAAGGAAACCGCCGCCAGCTTCCTGAAATTCCGCGAAGACGTTTTGAAAATGAAAATAAAGGAGCGCATGGCCGAGCTCGACGCGCTTCCCTTCTCGAAATTCACCGGCGCCTACGCTCCGGAAGTCCAGCAGTGGTGGGACATTTTCGGCCCTTCCAATTGGGGTGCCGCGACGCAGGACACTTCCGCCTACGTCGGCCTGTACAACGCGAAAGATCTTTTCACCGCCGGCGACGCCAAGCGCGCCATCTTGCCCGGCGGCCTCGGCTGCATCACCCACAAGCTCGTCGAAGTCCTCCAGCCAAAATACAAGGAGCGCATGCTCGGCGATGCCACCATCGTTGCCGTCGTGCAGGAAAAAGACGCGGTCAACGTCACGTATCTGCGCGAAGGAAAACTCACAACCGTGTCCGCGAAAGCCGCCCTGATGTGCGCGCCAAAGCACATCACTTCGCGCATCGTCACCGATTTGCCCTCCGAACAGAGAACCGCAATGCGCCGCACGCGTTATGCCCCCTATCCGGTCGTCAACGTCATCTTCGACAAGCCCGTCTACAATCGCGGCTACGACAATTGGTGCCCCAGCAATTCATTCACCGACTTCATCGTCGCGGACTGGACCGTCCGCAACAATCCCGGCTACAAACAAAAAAACAACATCCTTACTTTCTATACCCCGCTCCGCGAGGAGCAGCGTTCCACTCTCCTCGACGAGAAAAGCTGCAAAACCCTCGCCGCTCGCGTTCTCAGCGACTTTCAAAAAGTTCTTCCCGAATTCAACGTCGATCCCATCGAAGTCCGCATTTATCGCCGCGGCCATCCCATGTTTATGTCCGCGCCCGGCCAATACACAAAAAACCGCATCGCGGCTGCGCAACCCATGGACCGCATCTATTTTGGCGGAAACGATTCCGGCGGTCCGGAATCACTAACCAGCGAGGCCGTGCGCCTGTCGCAAGTCGGCGCCGAATGGGCGAACCTTGTATTGGCGGGCAAGCCCGGCGCAAAAGTGCTGGCAGAAAAAGCTCTCGCTCCTGCGGCGGACTGACGCGTCCGCGAGACTTGCTCTTTCCTCTTTGCCGCTCGTTGGTATATAGGTGAGAAGTGGAACGCAGCATTTTGCAGACTCTTCGAGGCACACCGATGTTTCGTATCGCCCGGCTCAAGCCCGTCCTTTTAACTTTCCTCGTTTCCTTCGCCTGTGTTTTTGCCAGTTCCCAAGAAAAGCCAACATCCACCGTCATCATCAACGCCCAGGTCGCTGACGGCACCGGCGCGCCTCTCCGTAAAGTCAGCGTCCGCATCTCCGGCAACAACATCGCCAACGTCGGCGAATTCAAGCCAAAACCAAACGAAAATATCATTGACGCAAAAGGACTCGTCCTCGCTCCCGGCTTTATCGATATTCACAACCATTCCACCGAGGGCCTCGAAAAAGATCCGCTCGCCGAAACTCAAATCGCCCAAGGCATCACCACCGTAATTCTCGGCGCCGATGGCGATTCGCCCTGGCCCATCGCATCCTGGCTTGACGCGCGTCGCAAGAACCCCGCCTCCCTCAATCTCGCCGTCCTCGTCGGCCACGCCACCGTTCGCGAACTCGTCCTCGGCAAAGATTACCAGCGCCACGCCACGCCCGCTGAAATCGAAAAAATGGCCCAGCTCGTATCGCAAGGTATGCACGAAGGCGCCATCGGCCTCTCCAGCGGCCTTGAATACGACATGGGCAGCTACAGCACCACGGACGAAGTCGTCGCCCTCGCCGCGGCCTCCGCAAAACTTCACGGCTTTTATATGACCCACATTCGCGACGAAGCAGACCTCTCTTTCCAGGCTCTGGACGAAGAAATCACCATCGGCGAGCGCGCCCATATTCCCGTCGAGCACTCGCACATCAAGCTCGGCACCGTCAGCGTCTGGGGCAGAGCGCCTCAGTACATCCGCGTCATCGAGGCAGCGCGCAAACGCGGCCTCGACTTCCTCGCCGATTGCTATCCCTACGACGCGTGGCATTCCAATATCAAAGTCCTCGTCCCCAACAAGCAGTACGAAGATCCACAAAGTGTTGCGAAAGCCCTCGAAGCCGTCGGCGGGTCCGGCCACGTCACCATCGTGGAATTCCCGCCGAACACGGCTTATGAGAACCACACCATCGAGGACCTCGCCAGCCAGCGAGGCATTTCTCCCGTCGAGATGTATATCCGCATCATCCGCGAAGGCGATGCCGCCAACACGGAAGCCGGGATCATCAGCCAATCCATGGTCGAGCGCGACATTCGCGCGTTCTACGAACAGCCCTGGGTCATGGTCGCCAGCGACGGTGGCATTGGCTCGCGGCATCCGCGCGGCGCCGGCACTTTCCCGCGCGTACTCGGCCGTTACGTCCGCGAAAAACACTGGCTCTCTCTTCCGGAAGCCATCCGCAAAATGACCTCCCTCCCCGCTCAGCGCCTCGGCTGGAAAGATCGCGGCGTTCTTCACGAAGGCGCTTTCGCCGATCTCGTTCTCTTCGATCCCGCCACGGTAATCGACCGCTCCACCTTCCAGAAACCATTCGAGCTTCCAACCGGCATCGAAAAAGTTTTCGTGAATGGCATTCTCGTCTGGGACGCCGGCAAACCCACCGGTGCCCGCCCCGGCCGCGTCCTGCCGGACTAACCTGAAATGGTTCATAATAAGTCCTCCACTTCCGGAGGAATCATGGCCGATCGCCTCGAAGATTTTCAGAAATTTCGCGCCGACCTAAACGAAGAAATTCTCGACTGCGGCCACCTCGGCATGAAGCGCTTCTTCGCTCTCGATCATCAAGCGTATGAGCCGGGAGCCCTCGGCACGAAAACGAAAGAACTTCTCGGCCTGGTCGCCTCCGCCGTTCTCCGCTGCGACGACTGCATCACCTACCATCTCGTTCGCGCCGCCGAAGAAGGCTGGAAGCGCGAAGAAGTGATTGACGCTCTGAACGTCGCCCTCATCGTCGGCGGTTCCATCACCATTCCCCACGTGCGCCGCGCCTTTGCCCGCATGCGCGAGATTGATTCGTTGAAACCCTGAGTGCCGCGGCGTAGTCTTACTATTAACAGAAGGAAGCAAGATGAGCTCGGCCCCAGCCACCGCTGCATCGCATCACGAAGGAGCCGTCGCGCGTCTCCGCAATGCATTGATCGGCGCCCTGTTTGTCCTCGTTTTGCTGATACCCAAACTTCTTCGCATTCGGCGCAACGCTCAATCTTGGATGGCCTTCCGTATCTTCCTCGGATTTGCCGGAGCAGCGCTCGTCGTTTTGCCGCTAAGTCTTTGGAACAGCTGGCTTGCAGGCATCGCTGGTCTGGCGATGTTTCTCGCTGCAATCCTTCTGCCTCCTGCAAAGCCACATACCATTCCTGACGACAAAGCCCGCGAACTCGGCGCTCTCGTCATTATTAATGGCGGAAAATATCAGCCGGGCGATGCCGCATCGGCGTCCGTCCAACTCTTTGTCGGTGCGGAACAAATTTGGGCGCTCGATTCTCACTTCCAGCCGCTCCTCGTCATTCCGGCCGCGGAAATCGCTTCGGCGACCGCATTGCAAAAAAAAGATCGCTGGATTTTGCAGGTTCGCTGGCTGGATCACGCCGCCGAATTCTCCTATCAAGGAATTTTTGCCGAGCACCTCGCTCGCGTCGCCGAGTGCACCCTTGGCAGCGTGATGCACTCCCCGCTTCTCGTTTTGCCCAGAAGCCGCGCCGCGAGCGCCTGAATGCTTCTCGAACTTTTTCTCTTTTAACACCCCGCTCCTGCTGCTAAATGTGTCAAAATAGCAGTATGGCGCGAGGATGGGAAAGCAAAGACGTAGAAGCGCAGGTGGAATCCGGCCAAGAACCCCCTGGGCACTACGGTAACAACTCCAAGAGCGCGGAAGAGCTCCGCCGCGAGCAGCAGCGCAAAGATTTGCAGCTATCCCGCACCCGCATTGCGCACGATCTCGATTCCGCAACTCACCCGAACCATCGCAAGTCTCTCGAAGCCGCTCTCGCTCATCTCGACAAAAAAATCTCCGACCTGGACTAACTGAATCTCTCGCCATCGCCCAGTTAAGCGCGGGCAATCCATCTCCGTGATCTCTGCGTTCTCTGTGCACTCTGTGTAAAAACTTTTTCCTGCCGATTCGGTCACCGCACAAATTCCCCTGCCAATCCCCAAAAATCATTCACGTAATAATGCGACAGCACATTTCCGAACAAATAACAGATCCCCTGGCAAGGCGGAATATCCCCGTAAATCTTCTTCCCGCGCGCGAAAATCTTTTTCAGCGAGCCATCGCGCAACAAATTCCCCGCCACTTTCCGCAGCGGCTCGCACGGATAAAATACGTCCCCGTTCGGGTACACCCGCGGAAACATCGTCGGATAACACTGAAATTCGCGAAATCGCAACAACGTCTCGATCGTCCGCGGCGTCCCATTGATGGGCTGCGCACCGCTGCGCCGCCGCTCAATAATCTTATCCACCAGCGCTTGATATTTCGGATTCTGCAACAGTTTCAGATTCGGCATTTTCTCCATTTGCGCCGATTGCGCCGCAAACACAAACCCTTCCTCCCCGCACCAATTCAGCAATTTTTCGACTTCCGCGATGTTCCACCCCTCAATGACCGTGCTGATCGTAATCCGCTGCGGGCTTCCCAGAATTTCCTTCGCCATCGCCAGATTCTGCAAAACCCTCGGCAGCGCCGCCGGTTTCGAAAGCGCATTCGAAGGATCGGCCGCCAACGCGTCCAGGCTGACGACCAATCCAGTCACTCCGCTCAAAATTCCCGGCTTGCGATCCAGCAAAGTTCCATTGGTGATCAGCAGAACCGACCGGAACTTGCAATGGAATCGCGCCGCGTCCACCAGCTCTTCGATGTCAGCCCTCACCGTTGGCTCGCCACCCGTAATCACAATCGAATCCGTCTCCTTGCGAATCCGCCGCAAAAGCCGGATCGTCTCTCCCGTCGGCAGCTCCTCACTGAAAACGTCCGGTTCTTTCTGCGTGCAATAGGAGCAAGCCAGATTGCATTTGTGCGTCACATAAAACGTCACCGCATACGGAGCAACCACATTCGTGCGCAAAATGTGCCGTCGCCACCCATTCCGAAAATACAGCCGAAAGTTTTTCGCCACAAACGGCGCCTGCCGCACCAATCCGCGGATCAACGCCCGCGTCGAGGGCCGCCTCTTATCTAAAATGCTTGCTGGAACGAAATTTGCCGTTCGCGTACCGGAGCTGGACATGAGTACAAGATTGTAGCGCAGTGCGCTTCACACGGCCTCTTTTCGAAGAACTCAATACGGGGCCAGCTTCCGATTACCGCATTACTGAGTCCCGCATAATATTGCGAAGAAACAATTTGGAGTGCAGCAGCCTTGCTGCCGCTTTTCTCAGCGCCTTGCACGACCCTGTATTTGGCGAGGCTCAATAGACGGACAAGCGAAGCTGCACCTTGTAATCTCAACTTTGCAGAATCGCGTCTCCGGAGACAAAACCCATCTGGCCGTCGGGCCGATATCTCAACTAGCCCGGTGGTGAGTTCAGCTAACCACGGGTGCCTCTGACCCATCCTTGACTCTTGAAAGCTGCGAGCATATATTTTCGCAAAGATAAGGTTCATATTGGAGGTTGTGGCTTAGAGTCTGCCAGTGAAAGCGGGCCCTGCCAATGGGAGGTAGCTCGTGACAAAAGATAAGTCGGATTCGGAGCTGCCCGACCCAAAGGGAAAACACAGGAGAAGTGATCGCTATCCTGTAGTTGTTCCGGTAAAGGTAAAATGGTTAGAGCCTAGCGGCGCAGGCATCATCGAGTTTGCTGAAGCCAGAGAAGTCAACATGCACGGTGGGCTGCTCGTTATGAGAGGCCGCCCTGGCATCGACAGCGTCATTGAGCTGACGAATCTTACCTCGGCTAAAACAACCTCAGCACGAGTAGTATCCCTGCGTACAACCATGAAGAGCGAAGTGTTGGGGGTAGCCGTCGAGCTTCTGACCTCCAGCGAGACTTTTTGGGGCATGACGTACCGGTTGAAGATGGCGACCGACGACCTGCTGAAACTCGAGAGCGACATCAGATCGGGTGGCATGGATGCTCGCGTCCTTCGTGAATTTCGCGACGCTGTCGATTATGTACGCAAGACCGCCTGGGCACTTCAAGAATTGCAGGAGCGCCAGGTCCAACAACGGGATACCGCCACGGTGCGCTCGTTACTGACCGAAGAGCGTGTCCGCCGAGCCACTCAGCTGAGCAGGGCCCTGACCTCGGATTTGGACTCCCATGAAGTGACCGACGGAACCACCGGGGTTGCCGATCTTTTTCGCGCCATCGGCGGCCTCTATCAGCGGTTGGTAAGTTTGCTCAAGATCCGCGATTCTCAATAGCCGCTCCCACCAGAAATCTCGCAGCAGACGCAAACTAAAACCTATATCACAGCTTTTTGCTAACTCTCGATAAGTCGAGCAGCCGCTCGGTGGCGCATCGGCTGACTCCTTCCAGGATGCATATGGGGGGGATTTACGCCTGAGGATTCCTAGAGGAAATAAAAGCTTTGTGCTGACGGAAATTTAATCCGTAAAGACGACGCCCACCGCGCTGTGCCCCTTCTCATCGCCCTCATCGATGCGCACCACATAGCCCCTCAACCGCATGGAGGATTGCAGCCCATCTTTGCCGGGCGTTTCCATCGTCACCTGCAATTCCGATTGCAGCTGCGGCATGTTTCGCAACGAAATCAAAGCGCCTTGCAGCGAAATATCGCGCACCACCGTTTCTTCCTGAAACTCTTTCCCGCCTTCCGTCACTCCGCAAACCTTCGCCCGGAATTGCGCTTCTCGCCGCAAGGTTGTGCGCGTTCCAGGCATGTGCGCCTGCACGTTGTCCCCCGCCGCACCCAGTGTAATCACCATGCCTTCGCTCGCCGCAAACACGGAATCGTACTCTTCGCGCGCCTGCCGCAGAATGGAATCCACCATGCGGTCCGTCGAGTCCGGATCGTGATGAAAGAGCACCAGAGTCTTCGCGCCCGCTTCGCGCGCCAGCTTTACCCCTTCCCTCCACGACGAATGTCCCCACCCTTTTCGCGTCGTCGCCAATTGCTCCGGGGTGAATTGCGCATCGTTAATCAATATATCCGCGCCCGCCGCGAGTTCCCGCAAACTCTCATCCAGTTCCGGATCTCCCGGCTCGTTGTCCGTCGCGTAGACCACGGTTCCCGCCGGCGTCTCGATGCGAAATCCCAGGCACCCCTGCGGATGGTTCAGCCACCGCGCGGTGATTTTGTTCTCGCGAATCGTGAACGTGTCTCCGCCTTCCACTTCCTTGAACTTCCTCTTCGCGTTCATCGCGGACAGGTCCACCGGAAAATAGGGCAGCGCCATCTGCGCCTCGAACACTTGCTTCAAGCTGTCGCGGCCGAGAAATTTCGAGCGGAAACTATAAAAATGAAATTCGTTGTTCTCCGCATAAAGCGGCGAAAAAAACGGAATCCCTTGGATGTGATCCCAGTGATAATGCGTCACGAAAATATGCGTCTCGGGATTCCCGCCGCCGTTCGGCATCCCCCACCGGCTTCCCAGCATGCGCAGCCCCGTTCCACAATCCAAAATAAATTGTGTGCCGTCCGGCGCGGTCAGCTCGAGGCAGGGTGTGTTCCCGCCGTAACGCCACGTGGCGGGATCCACCGTCGGCGTCGATCCTCGAACACCCCAGAAACTTAATTTTGCAATGGGAACCGTCATGTCCCTCGGCGCACATCCCTGCGCGTAGGCCATTCCCGCTGCCAAGCTAGCGGAAAGGGAAGCTAGTTCGATGTTGGCAGCCGCAAAGAAATGCGTCAATGAATTCACGCCGGGGACGTGTCAAACTTCCCACTAAGCTCGAAGGGGCTGCGCGGCGCCCCGCAGGTGCGTAAAATGGAGCCGATGGAAGAGTATCCCCAAGTTCGCGACCCCGAGCGCGGCCATGATCACGCCCATGATCAAGCCCGTGATCCCGAGCATGGTCACCACGACGGCCATGTGCATCACCCGCATTCGCACCATCACCATGGTCACGAGCACCCTCCATTGCGGCCGTCGGTCCTCGGCTGGGCCATGGTTGCTACCCTTGGCTTGGTGGTTGCCGAAATTTTTGGCGGCGTGCTCGGCAGGTCCGTCGCGCTGCTGAACGATGCGGTTCACAATCTCTCTGACGTCCCCGCGCTTGGCATTTCCTGGTTGGCCATGCGTTGGGCCGCGCGTCCCGCAGACAGCGAAAAAACTTACGGCTACCACCGCGCTGGAATTCTCGCGGCCTTCACCAATGCCCTTTTGCTCGTACTGCTCTCGCTTTGGCTCGGTTACGAAGCCATCGAACGCTTCCGCTCTCCTGTCCGCGTCGTCGAAAGCTGGATGATCTGGACATCGCTCGCGGCGCTGGCCGTGAATGGCGGCATCACGCTCGCCCTCGTTCGTGGCCGCGGCGATTTAAACTTGCGCAGCATTTTGGTGCACAATTTTGGCGATGCCCTCTCGAATATCGCCATCATTGCGGGAGCGATTGCCATTCGCATGACTGGCGCGCTGTGGATCGACCCGCTCCTCGGCATCGCCATCGGCCTGCTCGTGCTGTGGTCCAGCATGGGCATTCTGCGCGAATCCGCGCACATTCTTCTCGAAGGCCGCCCGCGCGAGATGCGCGTCGAAGAAGTGGCGCGGGCGATCCTCACTGTCGAAGGCGTGCAGGAAGTCCATGACGTGCACGTCTGGTCGCTCGGCGGTGGCCATAACGCGCTCAGTCTGCATGCGCGAATTCCGGACATGCACCTTGACCAATGCGAGCGCCTGCTTGTCGCGATTCAGGAAAAGGCCGCAAAGGAGTTCAGCATCGATCACACAACGGTGCAGCTCGAAAGAGCTGGACTTCCGGCAGTTTCGGGGTACGTGATGCCCGAGCCAGTAAAAAAATAAATTCCTTCCAGGCAGACAGCGGCTATAACCGGGCTTCGTTAGCCGGTGAAGAGTCGAATTTTGGGCGGGCACGACGAAAATCAGGCGGGCAAGCGGAAATTCAGGCCGCGTTGTTCGTTGAACTGCTGCGTGGCATTCAGATCGAGCTTGTCCAGAGTCAAGGTGTGGCGCAATCCCTCGCGAGTGATGTAGCGGAGCGTGCCGTTCTCCCATGCGAAGGCCGTGGCAAAAAATAGCGTTCCGTCGCGGCGAACAAAAACATATTCATCGGAATCTTGTGGTGGAAGAAACTGCGGCGGCTGCACGTAGTCTTGCGACGGTTCCGCAGGGCGCGCTATGTCAGCCGTTTGCGGAGGTTCGGGCTCGACATTGTCCACCTGTTGAGCTCTAGCTTGCTGCTCGCCGTCAGCTGGAGCTTCCGCTAGGCCTTGATCGTCAAAGGGCGGCATGTAGTATCCGCCGCCAAAAACCGGAAAATACGCTCCCAAAAACTGGGCGTCGCGTTCCCCGTCGTGGTCCCGGCCATGATCTCCCCGCGGATGCGTGGCAGCGACGTGGGTGTAATCAAACCCCAGTCCAGGAACATCTTCGGACAGCACCGCGGGGTTGGCACGCGTCCCGCGTACTGAGCTGAGTTGGCGCAGCGGCGGGCGGGCGACCGGGGCCCCGGAGCGGTTTCGGACGTAACGTCCGCCGGGGAGAGCACGGCTTCCATAAGCGGGCCGATATACTGGAGGTTGAAAGGCGCGCATGGCGAAATGCGGTGCGGACATTGCGGGACGGACCATTTCGGATGCCATTCCGCGGCTGGCACGTGGGCCTTGTGCAAAAGCGATCGCGGGAAGAAACGCGAGAGAAGCTACGAAGATCAGGAAGCGGCGCATGGTGAGTACCTGGGTTCCCGGGCCGCCGGGCCTTTCCAGCAATTACGTATATAAAGATGCGCGCTTTGGAGCCCTGGTTTCAAGCAATATTGGAAGGCGATTTGGAGGCACCCTCCCCCCGGGGTTTTTTCGTAAGTGCGGATTCTAAAGGGTTTTAAGTCCTGTGTTTTGGAAGTGCGGATTCTAAAGGGGTTAGGGGCGTGTTTTTCGGAAGTGCGGATTCTAAAAGAGTTAGTGGTTGGTGACGCGTGACTGGTGGCTGGCGCAAGAATGGGAGCTGAGTCACAGGGGGAGCTATGCGGGACGGAGCGGGACAGGTGGCGGGTGTGGAAGG
>Ga0102924_1000683_pt1 | contig 41609 bp, 31 predicted proteins | sample PaiPotPPM11metaG_FD_80116 | JGI IMG/M metagenome (GOLD analysis project Ga0102924, IMG submission 80116) | Iron sulfur acid spring bacterial and archeal communities from Banff, Canada, to study Microbial Dark Matter (Phase II) - Paint Pots PPM... ...
GCCTACGTCCTCGACACGCCCAAGGATCAGCCCCACAACCGTCCCGTCACCTTCGCACTCAACGGTGGCCCCGGCGCATCCTCCGTCTATCTCAACCTCGGCGCCATCGGCCCCAAGCACATTCCCTTCGCTAATGAGGGCGACTCGCCTTCCGACCCCGCCATCCTCACCGACAACCCCGGCACCTGGCTCGACTTCACCGACCTCGTCTTCATCGACCCCATCGGCACCGGCTTCTCCCGCTCCCTCGTCGACGAGGCCGAAACCAAGAAGCTCTTCTACTCGCCCACTCCCGACGTCGAGTACCTCTCCCTCGTCATCTACAAGTGGCTGGTCAAGAACGACCGCCTGCTCGACAAGAAATACCTCATCGGCGAGTCGTACGGCGGATACCGTGGCCCGCGCATCGCCTATTACCTGCAGGGCCAGCTCGGCGTTGCGATGAACGGCGTCGTCCTCGTCAGCCCCTATCTCAATCCGCAGTTCGGCGACCCCAACCTCTCGCCCATCCCGTGGATGACGACCCTCCCCTCCATCACCGCCGCGCACCTCGAGGCCGAGAACAAGCTCACCGACGACGCCATGCAGCAGGTCATCGCCTACACCCGCGGCGACTACGCTGAAGCCCTGCTCAAGGGCCGCTCCGACCCCGCCGCGACCGCCGCGATGATCGAGCACGTCACCCAGATGACGGGCCTCGATCCTACCTTCGTCAAGCAGTCCGGTGGCCGCCTCGAAACCGGTGCGTACCTCCGCGAAGTCCACCGCTCCAAGGGCCTCATCGGCTCCGTCTACGACTCCAACGTCACCGGCTTCGATCCCTTCCCCTTCGCGCCCGACAATCAGTCCGACGACCCGATCCTCGCCAGCATCATCGCCCCCACCACCACCGCCATGGTCGACTTCGTCACCCGCACCGTAGGCTGGAAGACGGATGCCCGCTACAACGCGCTCTCCTACGACGTCAGCAGACAGTGGGACCGCTCCACCGATCTGCGCAAAGGCTCCGTCCCCGACCTGCGCCAGGCCGTCGCCGCCGACCCCAAGCTGCGCGTTCTCATCGTCCACGGATGGAATGACCTCTCCTGCCCCTTCATGGGCTCCATCCTCTCCGTCGACCAGATGCCGCTGATGGGTGACCCCACCCGCGTTCAGGTCCATGAATTCCCCGGCGGCCACATGTTCTACACCCGCGCCACCAACCAGTCCGGCCTCCACCAACTCGCCGAACAAATGGTAGCCACTCACTAAAGCCCTCGATTTGAATTAAGGCTAGAATGAGTTTCGTCCAAGGTGAGCCATGCCCAGGCCCGGTCTCCCTCACACGCGCTCCGTCACCATTGTTTTCCTTGTCCTGTGCGCATCGCTGTGCGCTACACCGCTCAGTGCGCGCAATCCCGACCTCTCGAAATATCCTCTCCGCGTCCACGTCCTGGCCGCCGATGAGAGCTACCGCACGCCGCGCATGAAACCCGGGCTGCCCGCCTCCTGCGATGCCGTCGATGGCATGCTCTCATCCATCAGCCTCGACTCCGGCGGCCCCGTCTCCCTCAACGGATTCTCCGGCGACCCCTGCGCCATTGGCCCCGACTTCATGCGCGACGGCATGTTGGACACCCGCGACGAGGATCCCGTCTTCTCCGGTAGCGGTCGCGCCGACCTGATCACTCCGCCCATCACGACCCAGGGCCTCACCTTCCACTACGCCAACTGCAGCCGCGTACGCGTGCATCCCGGCTTCCAGTCGCTGCCCGCCCGCTGGAAGAAGCCGGGCCAGAAGCTTGAAGTCCTCATTCCCTCCGATGCGATCCCCGTGAACGATCGCCCGCTCCCTCCAGAGCGCTGCACCATGACCGTGACCCTGCATGACTTCGTCTACCTGCTGCTGCGCAACGGAACCCTCATCCAAGTATCGCGGGCAGATTACGCAAAGAAACCAGCGCTGCGAATCTTCCTCAGCGGCAACGCGCAACCTATCCAGCCAAGGCAATACACAGTCCCAGCGCACCCCGTCAACTGAATCGCCCCACCCACCCATCGCGTCCAATCAACTGAACGCCGACTCTCTCGGCTCAAAGGAAAACTCATGCAATACAAGACTCTCGGCAATACCGGCCTGCTCGTCTCCCAAATCTGCCTCGGCACCATGACCTTCGCCGGAGACGACCCCAAAGCCCTCAGCGAGAACGGCGGCATCTGGAAGGCAATCGGCAACGTGGACCAGGCCGGCGCGGACGCCCTCGTCAAAGCCTCCCTCGACGCCGGAGTCAACTTCATCGACACCGCCGACGTCTACTCCGAGGGCAAATCTGAGATCGCCGTCGGCCAGTCCCTGAAGAACCTCAACATCGCCCGCACCGACATCGTCATCGCCACCAAGGTGTACGGACGCACCGGCCCCGGCCGCAATGACGTCGGCGCCTCCCGCGGCCACATCATGGACGCCATCGACGCCAGCCTCCGCCGCCTCCAGACCGACTACGTCGACCTCTACCAGGTCCACGGCAACGACGCCATCACGCCCATCGAAGAAACCCTCCGCGCCCTCGACACCCTTGTGCAACAAGGCAAGGTCCGCTACATCGGCGTCTCCAACTGGCACGCCTGGAAGATCGCCAAGGCACTCGGTATCTCCGAATTCAAGAACCTCGCCCGCTTCGACACGCTGCAGGCGTACTACTCGCTCGCCGGCCGCGACCTCGAACGCGACATCGTCCCTTTGCTCGAAGCGGAAAAAACCGGCCTGCTCGTCTGGAGTCCGCTCGCCGGCGGCATCCTCTCCGGCAAGTTCACCCGCGACAATCAGAAGCCCGAAGACTCACGCCGCTCCAACTTCGACTTCCCCATCGTCAACAAGGATCGCGTCTGGAACATCGTGGACGTGCTCGTCCCCATCGCCAAAGCGCACAACTCCTCGCCCGCGACCATCGCCCTCGCCTACGTGCTGGCGAAGCCCTTCGTCACCTCCGTCATCATTGGAGCCAAGCGCATGGACCAACTCAGCGACAACCTCGCCGCGGTCGACATCAACCTCTCCCCCGAAGAACTCAAGCAACTCGACGAAGTCAGCGCCCTGCCTCCTGAGTATCCCGGCTGGATGCTGCCCTTCCAGGGAGCCAATCGCCTCGCCAACGTCCCACGCCCCACTTCCTTGCCAAAGTAAGCTCCACATCGTCCGGGCCTTTCCCGAGAAGGCCCGGACTACAATCCCACCATGAATGACCTGAAGGATCGCATCGCTCTTGTCACCGGAGCCAGCCGTGGCATCGGCGCGGGCATCGCCCTTGCGCTCGCCCGCTCAGGCGCCAGCGTCGCAGTCAACTACCGGGAGCGCGCCGACGCAGCGCAGCAGGTTTGCGCGGACATCCGCGCCCTGGGACGCAACGCATTGGCCGTGCAAGCCGACGTGTCCGTCGCCGCTGAAGTAAGCCGCCTGGTCGCAGATGTCGAGCGCGAACTCGGCCCCATCGAGATCCTCGTCAACAACGCCGGCATCGCCATCCCACGCAAACTCGAAGACATCACCGAATCCGAGTGGGACCTGGTGCTCAACATCAACGTCAAGTCGATGTTTCTGGTCACGCAGGCCGTCATCGGCGGCATGCGCCAGCGCAAATGGGGACGCATCATCAATCTGTCCTCGGTTGCGGCGCAAACCGGCGGCGCTGTCGGCGCCCACTACGCCTCGTCAAAGGCCGCGATGATTGGATTTACCCACTCCTGCGCAAACGCTTACGTCAAGGAAGGCATCACCGCCAACGCCATCGCTCCCGCGCTCATTGAAACCGACATGGTGACCGCCAACCAGAATGCCAGTCCGGCGCTGATTCCCATGGGTCACTTCGGGGCAGTGGACGACGTGGCCTCGGTCGCGGTGATGCTCGCAACCAACAGCTACATGACCGGGCAGACCATCTCGGTCAACGGTGGCTGGTATCTGACCTAAGCCCCGCCCCAATGCGCGCAAACGCAGCTGCAAGAGGCACGCGAAACCGCGCCCTCGCACGATCGGGGCGCGGCCACAGTACACATTCCTTTCGGACGAACCGCGATCTACTGGCTCGCGAACTTCTCTGCGTAGTTCCCCAGCACCGGAACCTTGTACATCTCGCCGCTGTAGGCCTTGAAGATGCTCATGATCCAGAAGATGAACAGGACCAGATCGCCGACCAGGCCAACGATCCAACCCAGAATCGGGATGACCATGATGACCCCGCATCCAAAAGCAACTACCGCCAGGCAGATGCATTGGAACGCATGGAAACGCACGAACGGGCGCTTGTTATAGTCGGGCAGCACGAGGAACAGAATGGCAGGCAGGATGGTGATGTAAGCAAGCGCGCCGGCTACATTGTCTGCCAGCCCACTCGCGGCGACGGTTGGAGGAGGAGCAGACGGCGAACTAATCTGTGGATCTTCCATGGTGGACTCTCCGCACTAAGTTTGGGAAACAACTTCCAACTTCAGCGATGCAACAGTCTGGGCCCAGGGGAGTGACTGACACTATACTCCCGATCTACCTCCCGGCGCATGCACAGGCACCCGAAACCACCCGTCCTGGGGACGGCCACAGGGGGGATTTCTGCAACTTCAGCCCAGGATATACGTCTATGTTAAGAGCGAGCCCCCAAAATCTACGCTCAAGATCGGACGTACTTTCTGCGCCTGCAGTTTCTGCTCACCCTCCTGTTGACCCTTCCTTGCGCCCGTGCACAGCAGCCCGCCACTTTGGACCTTCCGGACGCCCCCGTGCCCGTCCAGCTCGCCGCCGCAGACCCCGGCTCCAGCCCTTTAGAATCAGGTAGCCTGGACTCCCTCGCCACACCTCAGGACACCGCGGCAACCCAGTCCGGCGCGAATCCGAAACCGCCACCCGGTGTCCCGGTCGACTCCGACGGCAACCCCGTCCCGCTTGAGAACCGCCAGCCCCAACGCATTCTCGGCTTCATGCCCAACTTCCGCTCCGTCTCGGGCGGGGCCAAGCCCCATCCCCCCGGCTGGAATTACAACTTCGTCGTTGCCACCCGCCAAGCCACGGACTACTCGAGCTTCATCTTCCTCGGCCTCACGTCGCTCAGCGCGGAAGGCCTGAACGAGCATCCCTCTCTCGGCAAAGGCGCGGACGGCTTCTACGCCTACACCTGGCGCGGCTTCCTCGACAAAACCGACGGCACCTACCTCTCCGCCTGGCTCCTGCCCAGTCTGCTCCACGAGGACACTCGCTTCTACGCGCTGGGCCACGGCCACTCCATCCCCATGCGCGCGCTCTACGTCATCAGCCGCCAGGGCGTCGCCCGAACCTACGGAGGAAGCCAGACCCCCAACATCGCAGGCCTCGGCGGCAAAGTCCTCACCCAGGTCGTCTCGCGCGAGTATTACCCGTCCTCCGCGACCGATTTCAGCAGCCTGGCAGAAAAGTTCGGCTACTCCGTCATGCGCGACGTCATCTTCTCCTCTATCCGCGAGTTCTATCCCGACATCGCCGCGCATTACATCAAGAAGCATCGCGAAAAACTCGCCCGCCTGCAGCAGCCGCAGCAGCCCTGACCGCGATGCGCTCGTCTGTTCAAATCCAGTCCGTAATCCCCATTGCCCCCGCCTCGCATTCCTGCGATACTTGTATGTGCCCCACACGCGCGGCCAATCCAGACAACTAAATAATCGGAGGCGGAGATGTCAGCGAAATACATCTTTGTAACAGGCGGAGTTGTGTCTTCACTCGGCAAGGGTCTCGCTGCAGCATCCATCGGTTGCCTCCTTGAGGCGCGCGGCATCAAGGTCAACCTGATGAAGTTCGACCCCTACCTCAACGTCGACCCCGGCACCATGTCGCCCTTCCAGCACGGCGAAGTCTTCGTCACCGACGATGGCGCCGAAACCGACCTCGACCTCGGCCACTACGAGCGCTTCACCCACGCCCGCCTCTCCCGCGACAACAACCTCACCACCGGGCGTATTTACGAACAAATAATCACCAAGGAACGCCGCGGCGACTACCTCGGGAAGACCGTCCAGGTCATCCCCCACGTCACCAACGAGATCAAGAACGCCATGCGCAAAGTCGCGGCCGACTGCGACGTCGCCATCGTCGAAATCGGCGGCACGGTCGGCGACATCGAATCGCTTCCCTTCCTCGAAGCCATTCGCCAGATGCGCCAGGATCTCGGCCGCGACAACACCGTCTTCGTCCACGTCACCCTCATCCCCTGGATCGCCGCCGCCCAGGAACTCAAGACCAAGCCGACCCAGCACTCCGTCAAGGAGATGCTTTCCATCGGAATCCAGCCCGACATCCTGCTCTGCCGCTCCGACCGCGCCGTCCCCCGCGAAATGCGCAACAAGATCGCCCTCTTCTGCAATGTGCAGGAGAACGCCGTCATCGCCGCGCGCGACGTCGCCAGCATCTACGAAGTCCCGCTCAACTTTGCGGCCGAGGGCGTCGATACCCTCGCCCTGCAACTCCTCCGCATTGACGCCAAGACCCCCGACCTCGCCAAGTGGCAGGATATCGTCCACCGCGCCTACAACCCCGCCGACGAAGTCTCCATCGCCATCGTCGGCAAGTATGTCGAGTACGAGGACAGCTACAAATCCCTCAAGGAAGCCCTCGTCCACGGCGCTCTCTCGCACAACCTCAAGCTCCGCGTCACCTGGATCGAAGCCGAAGGCCTGGAAACGCGCGACGCCGTAGAAGGCGATACTCCAGGCAAGCCGAACCGCGACTACGAGGCCCAACTCAAAGGCTTCGACGGCATCCTCGTCCCCGGCGGCTTCGGCAAGCGCGGCATCGAGGGCATGCTCAATGCCATCCGCTACGCCCGCGAGAATCTCGTGCCCTATTTCGGCATCTGCCTCGGCATGCAGACCGCCTGCATCGAATACGCCCGCAACGTTGCCGCCCTCGCCGGCGCCAACTCCGGCGAGTTCGACCCCGCCACTCCCCACCGCATTATCTACAAGCTCCGCGAACTCACCGGTGTGGAAGAGATGGGTGGCACCATGCGGCTCGGCGCCTGGGCCTGCAAGCTCGAACCCGACTCGCTGGCCGCCAAAGCCTACGGCACCACGGAAATCTCCGAACGCCACCGCCACCGCTATGAATTCAACCGCGAGTACGAGCCCATCCTCACCGGCGCCGGCCTCCGCCTCACCGGCACCACCCCCGACGCCACCTACGTCGAGATCGTCGAGATCCCTACGCATCCCTTCTTTCTCGGCTGCCAATTCCATCCCGAGTTCAAATCCAAGCCGCTCGAGCCCCATCCGCTCTTCCGCGACTTTATCGGCGCCAGCTACAAACGCCGCGCGGCCCTCCAACATGCGACCGAGCCGGCCCAGACAGTGAACGCATGACCTGGGTGAAGACTACACGCACGCCTGATCCTCAGCGAACTCTCTCAAATCGCTGTCGGAATTAATGGCAGACAGATTCGCCCCGCCGGCCTAGGAACTGAACAGCTCCGTCAGATTCGTCAGCCGCAGCAGCTCCTGCACCCGCTTCGAAAGGTTCACAAACTCCAGCCTGCAGTAGCCCTTGCCAATTGCGGACACCTTCAGGCCTACCAGCGCGCCCAAGCCCATGCTGTCGACATACGCCACATCGGTCAAGTCCACAACGATGTTGCCTCCCTCCTCGATCAGCGGCTTCACCGCTTCCTTCACCTTGTCGGAGGTCCCCGCCACCAGACGCCCGTGGCACGTCACCGTGTACGCCCGGCCCGTCACCGGGTCAGTGGTCTTCGAGACATCACACTGCAGATCCTGAACTTCCATTGAATCGTGCCTCCAAAGCGTCGTTTTCGATTTTGTAAGCCTACTCTTCCGGCGATTCCCCCACGTTAATTTCCTGTGACTGATCACATCACAATTTCCCGCCTTCGCCGCATTGCGTCCCACGCTGTTCCCCTTCCTGCCTGCGATGGACTAATCTAGTGCCTCAGAGGGAGCCGCCCATGTCTTTAGCCACACCCACTGCCGTTCTTCCCAACCTTGCCCCCACCCCCGCCATCACGCCCCGCGACATCCCCCCCTGGATCGCCGGCAAACCCGTCCCCGGAACCTCCGGCCGTTCCGGCAAGGTATACAACCCCGCCACCGGCCAGGTGCAGGCCATGGTCCCCCTCGCCAACCGCGCCGAACTTGACGCCGCCGTCGCCGCCGCCACAGCCGCTTTCCCGGAGTGGTCCACGCAGCCGCCCCTGCGCCGCGCCCGAGTCATGTTCCGCTTCCGCGACATCTTCGAGTCCCGCATCGACGAAGTCGCCGCCTTGATCACCTCCGAACACGGCAAAGTCCTGTCCGACGCCAAGGGCGAAGCGGCCCGTGGCCTCGAGAATATTGAGTTCGCCACCGGCATCCCCCAACTCCTCAAAGGTGAGTTCAGCGAGCAGGTCGGCACCGGCGTCGACACCTGGTCCCTCCGCCAGCCGCTCGGCGTCGTTGCCGGCATCACCCCCTTCAACTTCCCCGCAATGGTCCCGCTCTGGATGTTCCCGCTCGCCCTCGCCTGCGGCAACTGCTTCATCCTCAAACCCTCCGACCGCGACCCCAGCGCGTCCATCCTGCTGGCCGAAATGCTGAAGCAGGCTGGTCTGCCCGACGGCGTGTTCAACGTCGTCCAGGGCGACAAGGAGGCGGTCGACAACATCCTCGAACATCCCGGCATCGCCGCCGTCAGTTTCGTCGGCTCCACCCCCATCGCCGAGTACGTCTACGCCAAGGGCACCTCGCACGGTAAGCGCGTCCAGGCTCTCGGCGGCGCCAAGAACCACATGATTGTCATGCCCGACGCCGACCTCGACCAGGCCGCCGACGCCCTCGTCGGTGCCGCCTACGGCTCTGCCGGCGAGCGTTGCATGGCCATCTCCGTCGCCGTTACCGTCGGCAACAAGACCGCCGACGACCTCATCGCCAGGCTCCGCCCCCGCATCGCCGCTCTCATCATCGCTCCCGGCACCGAACCCAAAGCGGACCTCGGCCCCCTCGTCACTGGCCAGCACCTCGACCGAGTCAAAGGCTACCTCGCCGAGGGCCAGAAGGAAGGCGCCCAACTCCTCGTCGATGGCCGCACCGATTCCCTCCCCGCCGGCGAAGGTTTCTTCCTCGGTGGCTCCCTCTTCGACCACGTCAAGCCCGAGATGAAAATCTACCGCGAAGAGATCTTCGGCCCCGTCCTCGGCGTCGTCCGCGCCAACAACTTCGAAACAGCCCTCGAACTCATCGACCGCCACGAGTTCGGCAACGGCACCTCCATCTTCACCCGCGACGGCGACACCGCCCGCGACTTCGCCCGCCGCGTCCAGGCCGGCATGGTCGGCATCAACGTCCCCATCTCCGTTCCGATGGCCTTCCACAGCTTCGGCGGCTGGAAGCGCTCCCTCTTCGGCGACCACTCCATCTACGGCCCCGAAGGCGTCCGCTTCTACACCCGGCTCAAAACCATCACCGCCCGCTGGCCCACCGGCATCCGCGCCGGCGTAGACACCAGCATGCCCACCCTCGGCTGAGAGACACTGACTACGATGAGGATAGGTTCCAGATCGCGTCCGCTCTGGTACACCCCCCCCCCGCGTTCAATCGCACCTCCATGTGGCGGAGCTTTATCTTCTAGTCAAATGAAACCTAAGTGCGTAGAACACCCGTATTATGATTGGCTTTCAGTGGGTGACACTAAGCGATCGGTCGCAATAAATTTCGGGTAGACAACTAAATTTGCCAACGACGCACCTCGCTCTGTATAAGGGACAGCGCACTCCTTCGTACCCTCATGCGCACACATCCCTCCTTCGCCCAATCCCTCGCGGTTCTCTTCGCCGGCCTTCTGGTTTCGCTCCCCTTGCTCGCCGCCAATGACGACATGATGCACATCACCGACAACGGATATCTCGATACCCGCGGCTTCAGCGTCATCCTCTACCAGAGCACCTACCATCCCGTCTTCGTCGACCAGAAGAACACTGCGATGGAAATGATCCTCCACGGCCAACGCATCGCCACCAACGGCGATGTGCGCCTGATGCCCACCCCGGAGCAGTGGGACCTCGTCGCCCAGCTCAAGGGCCGCGCCGCCGATAAGGAGCACAACCGCCTCACCGTCGATCTCGCTTACCCGACCTTCGACTTCAGCTACACCCTTACGGTCGAAGCTGAACCTGGCGGCGTGAAAGTCAGCATCAATCTCGACAAGCCGCTCCCGGAGAAACTCGCCGGGCGAGCGGGCTTCAACCTGGAGTTCCTGCCCTCGATCTACATGGGCAAGGCCTACCTGGTGGACGGAAGTAAAGCCGGCATCTTCCCGCGAACGCCGGACGACCCAATGGTCAAGGTGTTGCCGCTACCCGATGAACCGAAAAAGGCCTACTACCTGGAGGACTGGGATAAAGCCAAGGGATACACTCAGCCGTTGCCGTTCGCCGAGGGCAAGAGCATCACCCTGGGAGTGGACGACTCGCTGGCCCGGGTCAACGTTAAGTCGGATACGGCCGACCTCATGCTGTTCGACGGGCGCGACCGCGCGCAGAACGGCTGGTTCGTTTTGCGTTCGCCGATCCCTTCAGGCAAGACCACGGGCGCTATCGTGTGGCACATCCGGCCGGACGTGATTCCGAACTGGACGCGGCCGCCCATGATCGCGCACAGCCAGGTCGGTTATGCGCCGGATTTCTCCAAGGTGGCGGTACTCGAACTCGACCCGAAGTACGACGGCCCGAAGACGGCCAAAGTGCTGCGCCTGATGGAGGACGGATCGTACAAGCAGGCGTTCGAGGGCCCAATAACGTCTTCCACGCCCTGGCTGCGATACGTGTATTCGAAGTTCGACTTCACCCCAGTAAAGGACCCCGGTCTTTATGTCATCGAATACGCAGACCAGCGAACGGCGCCCTTCCCCATCTCAAAGGACGCTTACGCCAACATCTGGCAGGACAGCCTGGACCATCACCTTGCCGAGCAGATGGATCACGTTTCCGTTCGCGAAGGCTACCGCATATGGCACGGCGCTTCACACCTGGACGATGGCCGCATGGCGCCCGTCGTCGGTCAGCAATTCGACGGCTGGAACCAGCCTACGGCGACCGATGGCAAGTACAAGGGTGGAGACCACATTCCGGGGATGAACGTGGGCGGCTGGTATGACGCCGGCGACTTCGACCTTGAGGAGCCTGCGCAACTGAACGTGATTCAGAGTCTGGCTCTGGCGTATCGCGAGTTCAATCTCAAGTACGACGAGCTTACGGTGGACGAGACCACGCGCGAGGTCGAGATGCACCGACCCGATGGCGTGCCGGATACAGTCGAGCAGGTCAAACACGGCGCACTGCTCATCCTGGCGCAGTTCCACAATATCGGCCACGCGATCCGTGGCACTCACGAACCCGACCTGCGCCAGTACACGCACCTGGGCGATGGAGCCTCGAAAACCGACGGCCGCATCTATGACCCGAAGCTTGGCCCGAACGAAGTGAAGGGAGACTACTCCGGAAAACCGGACGATCGCTGGATCTTCACCGGGACCAACCCGTCGCAGGAATGGAACGCCATCGCATCGCTGGCTGCAGCGGCCGATGTGCTGAAGGGCTGGGACGACGCAATGGCGAAGGACTGCCTGGATACTGCGGCCAAAGCATGGGCCGAGGAGAAGGCTCATCCAACGCCGAACCCGGGCCGCGGTGGCTTTGGAGTGGCTCCCGGAGGTGCTGGCGGGGGCGCCCTCGCCGCGTCGCAGGGTGTGGCCTCTGGCGCGCAAGGCGGCCGGAATGGACAGGCCAACGCAGGTGCTCCCGCAACGGCTAACCCGGCCTTCGCACAAGCAGCTCCGGGCGGTGGCGGCATCGGTGGCGGCGGCTTCGGTGGCGGCGGCGGTCGAGGCGGCTTTGGCGTCGGACAGGACTGGGCTGCGGCTCTGGAGATGACCATCGCCACCCACGGCGCCGAGCCCTACAAGTCGCGGCTGAAGGAGTTGTTCCCTCAGATGATCACCCCGCAGCAAATGGGTTTCCGCGGTTGGACCGCGGTCCGCGCATTGCCTTACCTGGACGCGGACGCGAAGGACCAGATGCACGCAGCGGTGAAGACCTACATGGAGAATGTGGACAAGCAGCTGGACGCCACTCCGTTCGGTGTGCCTCCCAGCCTCGGCACGTGGGGCGGATCGGGCGCCGTTGTGGACATGGCCGTCCGGATGTATTTCCTGCACAAGACATTCCCAGATCTTGTGGGCCCGGAATACACGCTGCGCGCCGTGAATTACATTCTCGGCACGCATCCGGTTTCCAGCGTTTCGTATGTAGCTGGCGTCGGTACAGTGTCGAAGACCAAGACGTATAGCAACAACCGCGCCGACAATGCCTACATTCCGGGCGCCGTGGTTCCGGGATACATCATCATCAAGCCGGATTTCCCGGAGTTGATCGACGACTTCGGATTCCTCTGGTTCGAAGATGAAGCCGTCGTGGCTGGGTCCGCAAACTGGGTTGTGGCCGGCAACGCTGCAGACGCGATCACGAAGGAAATGAAGTAGACCGATAAGGAAAGCGCCGGCGCCCCTCTAGCCGGTAGCCCGCGGGTGCTGCGCAGGAACAGCCCGTAGTTCCTGAACCTGGTCCAGAATCCGGTCCGCCATCTCGCCCTTGGTCATGTCGGGCAGATCGACGGCATGTTCCCGCGTGACGAACGTCGCCGCATTCCGGTCGGAGTCGAACCCGATCCCCGGTTGCGACACGTCGTTCAGCACAATCGCGTCGGCGCCCTTGGCCAGCATCTTCTCCCGTGCTCGCCCGATGCTCGCGTCCGTCTCCGCCGCAAACGCAATCACCAGCGTACCTGGACGGCTCCCCGCCGCTACGCCGCGCACAATGTCTTCGGTCGGCTCGAGGTCCAGTTGCAAACGCCCTTCGCGACGCAGTTTTTCCGCCCCGACCGACGTCATGCGGAAGTCCGCAACTGCCGCCGCGCCGACCACCACGGTCGCCTCGGGCAGATGCTCCATCACCGCGACCCGCATCTCCTCCGCGCTCACCACCGGCACAAACGAGCAACCCGCGGGCGGAGTCAGCGCAGTGGGCGCCGACACCAGCACCACCCGCGCGCCGCGCCGCTCGGCCGCTGCGGCAATCGCGTATCCCATCTTGCCGGACGAACGGTTCCCCAGAAACCGCACCGGATCAATCGCCTCGCGCGTGCCGCCGGCCGTCACCAGCACCGTCTCGCCGGTTAGGTCCCGCTTGTGCGCCGGCAGTTCACTCGCCAGTACATCCATCACCGCCTGCGCAATCGTCTCAACGTTCGCCAGCCGGCCCGAGCCGGTCATGCCGCACGCCAGGTAGCCGCTGTCCGGATCGACGAACAGCACGCCGCGTTCGCGCAGCAGCTTCACATTCGCGCGCGTCGCCGGATGGTTCCACATATTCACGTTCATCGCCGGAGCCACAATTACCGGCGCAGTCGTAGCCAGCAGCATCGTCGAAAGGAAGTCGTCCGCCAGTCCGTGCGCCATCTTCGCCAACACGTGCGCAGTCGCCGGTGCAACCACCACCGCGTCCGCCGCCTGCGCCTCGGCAATGTGCTCGATCTGTCCATCCGCGTCGAGCCCCGAAGAGAATTGCACTTTCTCGCCGCCCCACAAACTCGTGACCACTTCGTGCCCGCTGAGCGACGAAAACGTCAGCGGCTGCACAAACTCCATCGCCGCCCGCGTCATCACCACGTGCACATCGGCCCTGCGCTGCTGCAGCGCACGCACTAGTTCCGCAGCCTTGTACGCCGCCACGCCGCCGCACACACCAACCGTTACCCGAGGTGTCCGGCCGGTCTTGTCCCCGCTCGAAGTCGAAAAACCCGCCATGCCACGCTCCCTTCGCACCTATAACAGAATACCAATGCTAAGGGAGCGTGCGATGGCTGTGTCGCATCGCTGCAGGCAGCGAGCGGCTGCCGCGCGATTCCACACTCGGTCGCCGGTTCTTAGCGGTCGAGTCTCAGATGATCTCGCCGGTTCTGCTGCCAGCATTGCTCATTGGATTCGGTGCAGAAGGGCTGCTCCTTTCCGTAGCTGACAACCCGGATCCGACTGGCGGGAACGCCGTCGTCCACGAGCGCCTTCAAAAGCGAATCACCCCGGCTCTCGCCAAGGGCGACGTTGTACTCTGCGGACCCACGCTCGTCACAATGTCCCCCGATGACAATCTTCATGTCCGGGTATTTCTTCAGAAATGCAGCATCCGCTTCGACTTTGGTCGAGGCCTGGGAGCGGAGGTCAGATTTGTCATAGTCGAAGTAGACGTCCTGCACGTTCTGCTCAAACAACTGTTCTTCCGTCATCGACGGGGGTAAAGGCGCCTGCTCGGCAATCGCAGGATTGACCGTGACTCGGGCCGTCGCCTCAACACTGCCTCCCGGCCCTTTGGCGGTAAGCGTGTACGTCGTCGATCCGGTGGGCGACACGGCCTGCGAGCCGTTGACAGCAACCGTGCCGACGCCGCTGATCGATGTCTCCGTGGCGTTCGTGGTCCGCCAGGTCAATCGAGCGGATTGTCCCGGGTTGATCGCCGTTGGATCAACCGCAATGCTGGCGGTTGGGGTAGGCGCGGGCGGTGGTGGAGGGGGTGGGGTTTGCGCAACGACTGCTTTCTTATGGCATCCCGAAAGAACGATCACGGCAACCAGGCAGACTGCACCAGCAAGCTCTTTAAGCTTTGAGTGTTTCATCGCATCTCTCCTATCTTCGCTGTACAACGTTGAGTCAAGAACGAATCACCGGTCATTTCTGACCGCCATTCAACGTGGAAGATTGTGGGAAAGTTCAGGGAGCGCGTTGGCGATTCGAGATGGAGACAGAATTGTTCCGGAGTGCGGGAGACTTTGGATGCGGCGGTCTGCGTGATTCCCTCGCGTTCTCCGCCCGTGTCACTCTCAGCGCATCGCCCGAAGTCGAGGTCGTATCTTCGACGAAGGTACGCCACTTGTGTTGGTTCACCGCTGCGGCTGGTGATCTTACATTCGCCTGAAAGGAGTCGGCCGGAACCGAAGCGCGAATCTGTGAAAACGGAGTTGGCGCAAGCAGGGCAGTGCGGGAGGCGCTCGGTGCAGCAAAAGCGGCAGTCGGCTCGGATTGCGTTCCCGCAAATGCTCGAAGAAGCAAGAAAGCAGACAGAATGGGCGCAACGACGGCAAACAGGAGAACGCCTGAAGCACGATTTGGTCGTCGCCGTATGCGCATATCCATCTAATTCTATTTTCTAGGCAAAATCGGCCCACATGCAAGCGCTGGAGGAACGAATACGTCAGACCGGATAGCTGTACGCGTTCACCAGCCTCGACAACTCCGCGCGCGTCGCCGCGTGCTTCGGATCATCGGCCAGGTTCGTCAGTTCCATCGGGTCCGCGTGCACGTCGAACAGCATCGCGCCGTTCGCCGCGTCCTTGCCGTACTCAGCGTAGCGCCACTGCTCGGTGCGCACCGCCGTCCCGTGGATTGTCCGTCCGTCTTCGCTCCAGATGCTGTAAGCCGTCGAATCCCACTTCGGCCCGCGAGGGTCCTGCAGCAGCGGCACCAGGCTCGTCCCTTCAACCCCCGCAGGCACTTCAAGCCCCGCCAGTTCGCACATGGTCCGGTAGATATCGAGCGACTGCACCATCCGCGTGCAGGCACGTCCGTTGCCCTTCGCGCCCGGTATATCAATGACCAGCGGAACGCGCGTGCCGCCCTCGAACAGTGAGCCTGCCTTCGACCACTTACCTTTCTCGCCAAGCTGGTAGCCGTGGTCGGCGACGAAGACGATGACGGTGTTGTCGCGCAGCTTCAGCCGCTCCAACTCCGCAACTACGCGGCCCAGGTTCCAGTCCGCCCACGAGATCGACGCGAGATACGCGCGGATTACCTGCTTTGCCTCCGCCTCCGACGCGCCCCGCCCAATGAACAGGTCCGCGTTGTGTGGCCGGATCGCCGCCCTGGGAAATCCCGCGGGCACAGTCGGCCACGCCGCGAAGTCCGGCGGCAACGTGATCTTCTCCGCGTCGTACATATCGAAAAATCGCTGCGGAGCCTGTGGCGGACTATGCGGCTTGGAGAATCCGCAACCGACAAAGAACGGCTTGTCCGGATCTGCCGCAACCTGCTGCAGCATCTTGATCGCGCGGTCGGCCACCAGGTAATCGCCCGCGCCTTCGCCATCGCCGTCGAGCACCAGGATCTCGTCCGAGTGGTCCGCCCGCGCGTTGTCCGGCAGCGGCTGCATCGAGCCGTCCGCCATCGGGATCTGTACCCGCGGCAAATCCATCTTCTTGCCAATCGTTGTCGGATGCATCGACTCTACGTCGCCGTCGAAGTCGGTCCACGCCGCCGGATCGTCGAGTCCTGCATGAAACAACTTGCCGGTGCGCAACGTCGTGTAGCCGTTCTGGCGGAACAGATGCGGCAGCGTGATCCACTCAGGATGCGCCTTCACCACCGCCGCGCTGTTGCCCAGAACGCCCGTCTCGCGCGGCAGATGTCCAGTGAACAGCGATGACCTCGACGGATTGCACAGCGGAAACTGGCAGTAGTTGCGGTCGAACCGAACACCGTGCGCACCCAGCGCATCAATATTGGGACTGTGTGCGTTGAAACGGCTGTTGTAGCTCGCCAGTTCCGGCCGCATGTCGTCGTACATGAAGAACAGCACGTTGAGCGGCCGCTTGCCCTTACCGTGGGACTTGTTTCCCGCGGTCGACTTCGGCACCGCTGCACTCTGCGCTCCCGCCGGCAATGAAGCCGCCAGCGCCGCTCCCGCCGCCTTGGTCAGAAAACTACGCCGGCTGGTTGTGCTCTTTTCTTGTTCACCCATTCTGAATCGCCCCGCAAATCTCCGTTCCAAGTTTAGGACACTACGGTTGCGGCGGAGCCACCGCACCCGGAGTTCCGCCTTCGCCTCCCGGATGCAGTCCACGCTGGCGCGGCGGTTGCAGCGAACAAACATCGGAGCAGCTCTTGCCCACGCCGTTCACTACGTGAACATCAATCGACGCCGCGACCGTCGCCGTCCGTGGAGTCAATACGCCCGTCAAGTCAACCTCATGCCCGGCAAGTACATCCACCGAAACCTGCCCCTTCAAGGTCGCGCAGGTGTTCGGAGTGCTGATAACGAGCGTAGTGCTCGATCCCGGAGCCTTCTGCACGCATCCGGAAAAGGTCGCCGGAGCCGGAGCCGCCGGAGCGCTCGCAGGCGGCTGCGCATAGCCATGGACTCCAGCCAGTCCCGCAGCGCCCACCAGCACGATACCCATCGCGAGACGCCAGTTCACTTCCGAGACAGCGGCGATCCGATCAGCGATTCTCATAATTTCCTCTCCCCGTCTGACGTTCAACCTCTCACGAATGTTTCTTCGAATCGTCCTGCGCATGCACTTCGGTTGACCCTGCGTGCTCCACAGCGTGGTGATGGCCCGCCAGATGCCCGAGCAGATGCTGGCTGCGGTGATGTCCGCTCGACTCGAGGTAACGGAACACCATGAACACTCCCGCGCCCCAAAGCGCCCACAGCGGCGTGAAGTAGCTCAGCGAAACCAGCACCAGGAAGCTCATCAACAAAAGGACGCAGAAAGCGGCGAGGCTCCACAGCCCCGCCTGCTCCGCATTGAATCGTGGGCGTCCGTCGATATCGTGCGCCCAATACAGAACATAGACAAGGAACACATACAGGACTAGCAACCCCAGCGTGATAGCCTCGGGAATCTCCCGCAGAAACCGGTGGTCCAGCAGCGCCTGCACATAATTCGCCTGCATAAAAACGCCGGGCCTCTCGTTCGCCGGAAATGGAGCAAGATTGGTCGGGAATGGCTTCATGTCGGCGTCAGAAATATCTCCGATGACGACGATCTTGCCGGCGAGGCTAAGGCCTTTTCCATCGAGATTGTCCAGCGGCCGGACCCACGGTTTGCACAGGTCGTCCCCGGGCTGCTCGTCGATCGGCGCGCGTGGCGTCGGTTCCGCGCTGCACAGCGCAGTCAACGCGGTGATGTGCGGCAGGTTCAGAAACGTCGTGTAGGGATCGACCTGCGCGGCCAGCATCTTCTGCACCGTGTGCTTGGACTCAATGTTTGGATCGACCACCTTGGCAGCAACCAGCGAAAGCGTATCGCCGCTGGCAGGGTCGAGTTGCTTCGGAGCGGAGGTATCTCCCGGGACCGGTGGAGCATCGGCAGGGTCCGCATAGATCGGCCATCGCAGCGGAATCTTCAGATCATCATTGTCGATACGCGTGACGCCGTACAGCACCTTGGAGGTCTTGCTGAACTCAAGCCGCTTGGTCGGCGCCATGCAGCCCGCCAAACTGGAGCCGTCCGAAATCCCATGCGTTTGCTGCCCCACAACTATGGGGACCTTGCTGCTCTCCATCGCAGCAATGAAAGCGTTGTTCTTATCCTTCTCCGCGCACGCGTTAGCGGAATAGTACTTATCGATGACGATGACATGCGCGTTGAGCGCGTTGAGCGCGGGCACCAGCCGCGCCAGAAATGCACGCGACGCACACGTGTTGTTCACCAGGTCGGGTGGGTCATGCGAGGGATCGATGTAGATGATCGCAACACTCGGAGTAGGCGTGTAGCGCAGCGCCCACCTGGCGATCGGCAGATACATCCTCGCCGAGACGCTGCTCTGCTCCTTATCGGTAAGTTGGCAGCTGTTGGAGTCCAGAGGGGAAACTCCCATGAAGTCGCCCAGGTCCGATAGCATCAGCGCGGCCAGAATGCCGACGAGCGGTACCACCAGCCAGAACTGACGCAGCCTGCGCCACGCCCAGTGCTCCGGGGGAGGCGCGCCGAACTGCGCTGTCGTGCTCATTCCGCCCCGCCCGCAGAGCCGCTTGCCGACGATCCCAGCGCGAAGTCGGTATTGTCTTCGCTGCGGCTCATCACAGGATTCTGTTGGTACCCCTTGAACTCCGTCGAGACACGCTGGCTGACATGCTGCTTCGTATAGTCGAAGATCTGGCTCAACGGGACAGCTCCACCCTCCTGTTGCAACGCCTGCACCAGGAAATAGGTGAAGAACCCATGCTTCAGCGAGTCGCTCTCCAGCGATTCTTCATCCGTACCGGCGGCGGCGAAGACCATTCGTCCCGCGCCCTGCTTGATGTGATCGAGCGTCGCCTTCGACGGTGCCGAATTCTTGATACCCGGCGCAATCATCTTCGGGTCCTTCACCGCCGCATTGCCGCTGTAGCAGGTGTCGAGGAAGATCGCCGCCTTGCGCGCCTTCACCCGCGTCGCGATCGCGTTCGAGATCTCCACCATCGGCAACGCAGTCGCATACAGAGTGTCGGGATCGATCTTCGCACCGATTTCCGTATCGTGCGTGATGATGTAGTTCACGCCCACCGTATCCAGATCGCGCGACGACCCGTGCGTCGCCACATACACCACCACCAGGTCATCCGGTCCCGCGCTGCGCGCCAGCCAGTTCAAGTCGATCTTGATGTTCTTCGTCGTCGCCTGATCGTCCAGCAGGCTGCGCACGTGATCTGGTTTGAAGCCCCCAATCTTCGGATCCAGCAGCGCGTCCGAAAAACTCGACGCGTCGCTCGCCGTGTAGCGCAGCGGCGCGATGTTCGGGTCAGTGAACGAACCGATTCCAATGATTAGCGCCCAGCGATCCGCGGGATGATCGGACGGACCGGCTGCCGCCGTCCCCGGGCCGGTCACTGCTCGGCTGCTGGCCTCGAGCAGCGGCGCCGCCAGCACAAATGGATTCGCCTGCTCGCTGCTCGCGTCCGAGGGAAACTTCTGCGCCTGGCGCATCGCAAAATCCGCCAGCGCGGCGTGTCCCAGTTTGCGCTCCACCAGCGAGCGGTAGTACCACGCGTCGCCAAGCTCACCGCATAATTCTGCGGCTCGCTTCAGCAGCTGGTCGGCATCCTCAAGTTCGGAACTGCCGCTGTCGGCACGCATCTTCTCCAGTGCCTGCACCACCAGGTCTACGCCCGCCCCGCAGCGTCCCTGCGCACGCGCGACTGGCGGGCCCGCGAACAACACGAGCGCAGTCGCCGCTATCGCCGCCAAACGCCAAGTCGCCGGAGAAGATTGAGTCCTCATGGGAGAAGTATTTACGATCTTACCCGCAGCTGAGGAAAAAGCGACAACTTACTGCGCCCGCGCTTTTTGCTTCATCGCCGCGATGATGTTGTTCTTCACATGCCCCTTCGCCAGATCAATCTGGCCGTGCGCGCTCAGATCGAAGTTCACCGCCGGCGCTTGCTTGATGGTGTCGAGAATATTCGCATCATCCAGGTTCGCACCCACCATCGCAATGACGTCGGCATTGGTCAGAGCCTCGGCCGAGGCAGCGGGCGCCGCTTTTGCGGTGGCGACCTGCACACTGGCAGCCGCCTGGTCGCCTAGAGTCTTGTAGTGAGCCAGCGCCGTATCGATGCGCGTCTGGGGTTGCATGAAGTTCTTCTCCGCCGGCCTGGCATCGATCGCCTTCCCGTAGTCAATCGACGCCTCCTGCAGGTACTTCCTGGCCTTGGTGACGTCCTCGGAGTTATAGCCCAACGCCTCGTTCACCACGCCCAGGTCGTACAAGCGGTACGCGTCGTCGTCCGCCTGGGGGAAGGGCGGCATCGTCTCCAACGCCTCCAGCGCCCGCGTCCACAGCTTCTGATCCATCAGCGTGTCGGCCTGGTCCAGGCCTCCACCGCGCGCCAGCAGCACGGGAACCTGCTCCGTCGTATTCACCAGCTGCGACACGATCTGGTACGCCATGTTCTTAATCATCTTGTCGCGCAACTCCGGCGGCGTCGGCGGCTTATCTTCCCCTTCGGACGCGTTGTTCTGCGCGGGTGTCTTAGGCAGGTGCGAGAGGATTCCCGACACTGCACTCATCGTGCCGCCCTGCGTGCTCTGCGGTTTCGGCAGCAGATACTCCTGGTCGAACTTCGCGGTCAACGTGCCGGCGGCAATCGACTTGCTCCCACGATGGTCCTGTGCGTTGAAGGTTGCCGTCATCAGGCCAGTCACCCGCTCGAACGATTCCGTCGCGGCAGGTTTCTTGCCAAAACTGATGCCCTGCTGCTGGGTAACCTGCGGTGGCGGCTGCGTATAGGTCGTGACCTGGCAAGCGATCACCGCATCCGGGTGCTCGGCCTCCGTAACCGACCGCAGACGCGAGTCGTTGCTGATGATCAGACTCTCGATCTCCGATTGCAGCCCCTGGCTCACGTCCGGGGCGACACCCGTCACCTTCACCGCGAAGGTTGAGCCGTCGATGTGCCCGCTTGGCGGAAGCTTGCGCACCAGCACGATCTTTTTTTGTTGAAAGCCCCCACCAAAGTTCTGGGCATATATGGATACGCCTTGAACTGCAGTCGTTCCCAGCAGAAAAACCAGCAGAATAACCCTAACGATCGCCTTTTGCATACGGCACACTCGAAGGAATGAAGTCGACTCCAACCCTGGCCCCGTTACAACTCGATCTATACCCTACTTCTATTGCAGCGCAGCAAACGCAGCCCGTCGTTCCTGCCTCGCCCGCTAACTGGAACTCTTACCGCCCGCAGCGGCATGGTGCGTCGCCGGCGCCCGCGCCCTTGTCTTCATCGCAGTAATGATATGGCCCGAGACCTTGTTCTTCGCAAGATCAACCTGACCCTGCACGCTCAGGTCGAAGTTCACCGCTTTGGCATGCTGGATCGTATCCACGATATTAGCCTCATCCATGCCCGCCGCGACCATCGAAATTACCTGGTCGTTGGTGATCGTGTCCGAATCGCCCGAAGACGCCGGCTTTGCCGTTTGCGACGCCGGCGTCTTCGCAGTGTGGTCCGGCACCGTGACCGCCACCGCCGGCGGATTCTTCTGATCTCCCAGAACCTTGTAGTGCGCCAGCGCCGTATCGATGCGCGTCTGCGGCTGCAGGAAATACTTCTCCGTCGGCTTGGCGTCGATCGCCTTGCCATAGTCCACCGCAGCTTCCTGCAAATCTTTGCGCGCCAACTTCAAGTCCTCAGCCTGGTACGCCAGCGCCTCGTTCACCACGCCCAGGTCGTACAGCCGGTACGCGTCGTCCTCCGGCGACGGAAACGGCGCCATGGTCTCCAGTTGCTCCAGAGCCCGGGTCCAAAGCTTTTGATCCATCAATTTGTCCGCCGCGTCCAGCCCGCCGCCCTTGGCCAGATAGACGTCGACCTGCTCCGTCGTATTCACCAGATGCGCCGCGATTTGCTGCGCCGCATCCTGGATCAGCCGGTTGTGCAGTTCGGCGGCGGTGGGCGGCGTATCGTCCTCTTGTCCGCCCTTGGTCAGGTGCGTCATCGTATGGGTCATCGAGTGCATCACACCCTGCTGCGCGCCTGCTGCCGAATACTCCTGGTCGAACTTTGCTGTGACAAGATCTGCCCCAACCGACCGGCCACCCCGGTCCTTTGCCTGGAAACTCACGGTCAGCAACCCGGTCACTCGCTCCATGGGCTGGTTCTGCAAACCGGTCTTGCCGTTGGTTCCCTTCCCGAATGCCGCTTGCGAGGTCGCCTGCGGCTGCGGGGTCGCGTAACCCGTAATCCGGCAGGAGATCACCGTGTCTGCCGCCCCCTCCTCGGTGCGGAGCCGGGGATCATTGCGGATCAACAGGCTCTCGAGAGTCGACTGCAGATCGGTCGCAAGATCACCTTGAAACCCCGAGGCTTCGACCTTCACCTTAAACGTGGTGCCTTCGATGCGCCCGGTCGGTGGCAGTTTGCGCTGCAGGACGATCTTCTTCCGGTTGACGATCAGGCTGCCAAAATTCTGCGCGTGCATCGCTCCCGCAACGCCCAACCCGACCAGGCACAGCAGATACTTCCGACCCATCCTGCACATAGACTTCTCCAGCCTATCGGCCTCGTCCGGCACTTATAGTGCCGGAGCAGCTCTTTCAACTTGAAAGGCACATCGCTCGCCATGCGTGCGGTTTTGCAGAAGTGTGCGTCGCCCGCACTCAGAGGCTATGACTATATCCGAAGACGATCTGTTTAGAAACAACCAGTTTCGCTTCTCCGGAGAACAACAGGGGCCCAGGAAAAGGTGGTAGAAACCGCGTTGCGGTTCGCAACCATGTCTGCTTGAGAAAGACGTACGTTCGCTCGAAAAGGACGCTCAAATTCTTTCCCAGCGACGCCCGGAAATCAAGCCCCTCGCGCCCGTCAGTGGACCGTCCAGGCGGAAGCCGCAACGATGAGCCCGACCACCCCTAGAGACACACCGCCAATGAAGTAACTCCGGCGCCGCGTAAACAGCGTAATCGACGACAGCACCACCGAGATCTGCAGCAGCGCTTCGCCCAGGTCGAAGTGACTGGCCATCTCCTCCTCGTGCCGGCCCTCCCGTTCAAACTCGTGAGCTTTGTCCTGCTCCTCGCTGAGTTCCGCCGTCCACTTCGCGATGTGCGCTTTGTACTCCGTCAGCTTTGCCGCAGAAGCCTTCGCATCCAGCGTGGGCGACAGGGTCATCTGGTCCACCACCACCATCAGATTCTCCTGCCGGATCTTCTTTGCCTGGTACTCATTCCACTGGTCGCTGGCCCGTGCCTGGAATAACACCGCCTCCGTATGGCTGCGATGTCCCAGCACGGTCACCATGGCCACCAACACAGCAAGGATCGAAATCGCCAGCGAAATGCTGGTCAGCGACTCCTCGCCACCTTCTTTCATGTGCTTTGAAAACTCCTGCATTTCAATCGGTTCCATCCGGCCATTCTAGCGTCGGAATCAGCCGTTGAGAAACCTGCAACTAGTTCTTGTCTGTTGCGTTATGCTGCCACCCCGGCAGATCCTGCGAGCCGGTGATCAGCCGAGCCCCGTCCTGCAGCGTCAAGTAAGTCCACGCCCATTGGCGAAACACTCCCAGCCGGTTCCGGAACCCGATCAAAAAATAGATATGCACCAGCAGCCACGCGAGCCACGCCATAAAGCCATGCCAGTGCGCTTTGAACGGCCATACAATCTTCGCCACGGCCGCCTTGCGCCCGATGGTCGCCATGTCGCCCTTGTCAAAGTAGTGGAAGGGCTTGGTCGCGGTGCCCTCCGACCCAGCCTCCCGACCCACCAGCATGCCGATCCGCTTCGCCGCATACGTACCCATCTGCATCGCGGGCTGTGCTACTCCCGGCAGCAATCTTCCATTCTCCTCGACGTGAGCCAGGTCACCGCAGACGAAGATCTCCGGATGCCCCTTGGGATTCAGATAGCCATCGACCATCACGCATCCCTTCTTGTCGGTCTCGACGCCAAGCAGTTTGCCCAACGGCGACGCCTGTACGCCCGCCGCCCACAACGTCACCACCGCATCGATCCGTTCCTGTCCCACCATCACGTAGCCGGGCTGAATATCCGTCACCACCGCCCCGGTGCGCAACTCCACTCCCAGCGCCTCCAGTTGCTTCCGCGCCATCTGCTGCAGGTCATCGGGATACATGCCAAGGATGTGCGGCGACCCTTCCAGAATCAGAACTTTCGCCTCTTTCGTATTAATGTGCCTGAAGTTGTTACGCATATACAGCCGCGCGATGTCCGAGATCGAACCTGCCAGCTCCACCCCGGTCGGCCCGCCGCCCACGATGACAAACTTCAGCGGCGGATGCGTTCCGTACTCCAGCATCTGCCGCTCCGCCAACTCAAAAGCCAGCAGCACGCGCCGCCGGATCTCGGTCGCGTCCTCGACTGTCTTCAGCCCCGGTGCCAGCGTCGCCCACTCCTCGTGCCCAAAGTACGAGTGCGTCGACCCCGTCGCCAGGATCAGGTAGTCGTACACCAGTACCGTGCCGGCCTTCAGCCGAACGTGCTTCTGCTCCAGGTCGAAGCCGATCGCCTCGTCCATCAGCACTTCAATGTTCGGGTGATCGCGCAGAATCGACCGGATCGGCTGCGCAATGTCCGCAGGCGACAGCACCGCCAGCGCCACCTGATACAGCAACGGTTGAAACGTGTGGTAGTTCTTGCGATCGACCAGCGTGACATCCACCGGCAGATCGGACAGCGCCTGCGCCGCATTGATCCCCGCAAACCCGCCGCCTACCACTACAACGCGTCGCCGCGTCCGACCCGCTGCCGCCGCTTCCTCAATCCCCACCGCGCCATTCGCCATGCGCAAACTCCTTCACTCTTCTCTCTACCTTTCAGATGCGCAAGGACATCACTCGATGCGAATAACGCCGTTTCCACAACAGAACGCACTCCAGACCCACCGCGGCGACCCTCGCACTTTCTCGATTCTCTCGTCGCCATTGAGGGACATGGTAGGCGGAGCGGTTTTCATGGTGCTGTAAGTACTTTCCATGCAGCGCAATGCAATGCGCACACATGTAAACCAACCATTCATTTTTCTTTGACCAACCAGTAACACAAGGAGGATTATTTCTACCCTATGCGCAAAAATATGACTCGACTCTGCTCTCTGCTTATAGCGGCGTTTGTTCTCTCTTCGCTCTGCACCCGGTTGCAGGCCCAATACGACAACGGCAGCCTGGTCGGAACCATTCACGACCCCAGCGGGGCGCCCATCGTCGGAGCTGCGGTCAAGATCACCAACAACGACAATGGGAGCGTCGCCGACACCAAGACCAATGGTTCGGGCGACTACGAATTCCCATCGCTGCGCGTGGGCGTTTATAAGGTCTCCGCCAGCTCTGCTGGTTTTTCAGACGCCGCAGCCCAGAACATCACCGTCTCGGTAGGCAACCGCCAGCGCATCGACCTCACGCTGAAGGTCGGCGCCGCCGAAACTACGGTCGAGGTGCAGGACGTCGCGGTCCAGATTGAAACCGAGACCAGCGAGCGCGGCCAGAACATCACCAACTACCAGAGCGAGTCTCTCCCCCTGGTCACCCGCAACTATTCGGACTTCCTCGCGCTCGTTCCGGGCTCCCGCCAGGCGCCCACCTCCGTCTTCACCAGCGCGTCGAACTCGCTGGTTCGCGCAGGATCGTTCAACGTCAACGGCGAGCGCAGCATGTTCAACAACTTCTTGCTCGATGGTCTCGACAACAACGCCTACGGCGAGTCGAACCAGGGCTTCGACAACCAGATCATCGCGGTTCCTCCCGACTCGGTCGCCCAATTCCAGGTCGTCACCAACAACGAGTCGGCCGAGTACGGCCGCTCCTCCGGCGCCACCATCAACGTCGCCTCCCAGTCCGGCACCAACCGGTTCCATGCCACAGCTTACGAGTTCATTCGCAACACCGACCTCAACGCACCCGGTTTCTTCAAGCCCACTCTGGTCGGTAGCTCCGGCATCTCGGTTCCCTTTCAGAAACCGACCTTCCAACGCAACCAGTACGGCATCAACGTCGGTGGCCCGATCCTCAAGGACAAGCTCTTCTTCTTCCTCGACTATGAGGGCTTCCGCCAGATTCTGAAAACCCTGACCGTCCTCACATTGCCCACCCAGAACGAGCTCAAGGGCATTCTGGTTGTCCCGGTGAAGAACCCCGTCACCGGCGTTACTTACCCCGCTGGCACAGCGATCCCCGCTTCCGCCATCAACCCTCTTGCGGCCCAGATCGTCACCTACTTCAATCAAATCCCCGGTCTGCCGACCACCGGCCTCGCCACCACCGGTCTGGCGCAGGACGACTACAACGTCCTCGTTCCCTTCCACGACAACGCCGACAAGGGAGACCTGCGCTTCGACTGGCAGATCACGCCGTCCCGCTCCGCGTTCCTGCGCGTCAGCGACCGCAAGGAGAACGCAATCAACTTCGCCGCCATTCCCATCCCGTTGGACGGCCAGACCAACGGACATATCCGCATCCTCGACCAGCAGATCGCGCTTGGCTTCACCCAGCTCTTCGGCGCCGATAAAGTGCTCGACGCACGCCTTGGCCTGGACCGCACCAAGGCCGGCAAGTACAACCTCTCCATTGGCAATACAGCCTTCAACAATATCCCCGGCCTCCCCACGACCAACGCCGTGGTGGCCGGCGGTCTGCCGTCCATCGGAATCACCGGCTTCTCCGGCTTCGGCCGCCAGAGCACCAACCCTCAGTGGCAGGATCCCGCCCTTATGGATCCGAAGGTCAACTTCACCTGGGTCAAGGGAAACCACACTTTGAAGTTCGGCTATGAGTACGAGCACGTTTGGATGGCCGTCAACGATAACAACCCGCTCTACGGATCGTTCACCTTCGGTGGCGGCTACTCCAATGGCGGCGGCTCGACCGTCACCGACACCTACTGGGCTGACTTCCTCTTCGGGACCACCAGCACCTACCAGTTGGCCAACTTCTACGAAGCCCATCTCACCAAAAATATGCACAGCATCTACGCCCAGGATGACTGGAAGGCGATGCCCAACCTAACCCTGAACCTCGGCCTGCGCTGGGAGTACGGTTCGCCCTACGCCGATCTCTACAACCGGATCTCCAACTTCGACCCCGGGTCGCAGACTGTCTTGACGACTACTCCGGGCGTTGTCGCCGGCAACGGCATCACGCCCGTCTCCTACGGCGGAACCTATGGCAAGACCCTCGTCAATCCCGACCACGAGGACTTTGGTCCCCGTATCGGCTTCGCGTACGCCCCGGACAACATGACCGCCGTCCGCGGTGGCTTCGGCATCAGCTACGCCCACTACACCCGCGCCGGTTCAGGAGACATCCTCGGCATCAATGCCCCCCAGGCGCAGTTCGCGTCTGTAGTCCAAATTACTCCGACTACCACCAACCACTGCTCGAACCCGCTGCCCGCGCAGATCATCGCAATTGGCGCGACCACACCTTCCTGCTACGCCACTGCGGACCAGGGCTTTCCGTCCGGGCTGGTAACGACCTTCAATCCTGCCACCGACAACATCACGTATATTCCCAAAAACACAAAAGACAGCTACGTCGAAAGCTACTTTCTGAGCGTTCAGCGCCAGGTCGCGAAGAACAGCCTGCTCGACATCGCCTACGTCGGCAACCATGGCCTGAAGCTGGAAGGCTTCCTGAACGCCAACCAGCTGAATCCCTCGGTCCTCACCAACGGCAAATTCACCCGCCCCTATTCCAACTGGCCCTCGGACATCACCGAGGCCCTCAACGAGTTCTATTCCAACTACAACTCGCTGCAGCTGAAGTATGAGCAGCGCTTCCTCGACGGCCTCACCCTGCTCAACTCCTTCACCTGGGAGCATTCGCTCGATAACGCGAGCGCGTCGCTCGAAGGCAACACGCCCTCGCCCCAGGACGGCAACAACATCCGCGCCGACTATGCGCAATCGGACTACAACCTGCCCGTCTCCAACATCACGTCACTGGTGTATGAGCTGCCGTTCGGACATGGACGCCAGTTCCTGGCGAAATCCAACCCTCTGGTCGACGGCGTCCTTGGCGGCTGGCAAATGAGCGCGATCAACACTTCGCAGGCCGGAACCCCGTTCAACCTCACCTACTCGCCCAACAACGCACAACAACTCTCGCCGCAGATTTCCGCCACCTACCGTGGTGCCAATGAGTACCGTCCGAACCGCGTTCCGGGCCAATCCGTCACCCAGGGAGTCTCGAATCGCGCCGCCAACACCGGCTACGTGAACTACGTCAACCTCAGTGCCTTCGCCCTGCCTGCAATCACAGTCGGCGGCGTCACCCAGAGCCCATTCGGCAACGCCACCCGCAACCCCGGCCGCACTCCGCCATTCAACGAGACCGACCTGGCGCTGAACAAGAAGTTCCTCACTCCGGTCGAGGGCTTGAATGTGGAGTTCCGCACCGAGTTCTACAACATCTTCAACCACACCAACTACTACCTGCCGGGCAACATCAGCGGTACTCAGGGCGCGGCATCCGTCTCAGGCGGCGGCCAGATCAGCAGTACATTCGAGCCGCGAATCATTCAATTCGGCCTGAAGATCCACTACTAGTCCCACTCCATCGCGACCAACTTTCGGGGTCTATCGCCGGCAGAACACCGCCGCGATGGACCCCGACTTGTGTCTGCTGCTGTTACAAAACTTGGTGCTGAGTGCGTCCTCGGCCAGGAATTCAACGTCTGTAAATAAAGGACAGAGGGATGCATCGCGATTAGCCAGTAAAAAATCTCGCGAAAGCTGTTCATTTGGCAGCAACTATTCTCCGCCAGCTGTGTTTTTCCCTAGATTGGCTTGTCACAAGGCGTTCCAAGTCCGAGTATTTGCGCCGCTTTCAGTTTTTTCGGAGCGGCCTTTCAACATAGAAAGGCTTTGAATGAAGCGTTTTATCTCGATTTCGCTCTCCATTCTCATAACCCTCTGCCTGATTGTGGCCTCTGAACGCCGCGCCTGGGGATATGTCGACCCCGGTTCGGGTCTGATCGCATTGCAGTCCATCGCCTCGGTAGCGGCCGCGTACGTCTACCTGGTCCGGCGTCGCATCCGCACATTTTTCCAACGCAAGAAGGAGCCCACAGGAGTCCTGCCGGCTGCCAAGCCAGGTGACTCCCGCGAAGTCGCATGACCTCAGCGTCACCGAGTCCCACATTCCGCGATCCCGCCGGTTCGCTTAGCTTCGAAGACGACCTGGTGATTCGCAGGATTGATGACTCAGCGCGCGCCGCCGTGTTTGATCTCCTCGAAGCGCCCTTTTGCCGCACCATGCAGGAGCGCGGCGATCTCATCGATGCCACCATCGACGACGCCGGCCATGGGCTGCGTCTCCTGCATCCCAGAATCTCCGTCGCCACCTACCCCTGGGAGTGGACTCCTTCGCAATGGCTCGCTGCCGCCGAACTCACACTGGATCTCTGCGACCAGGCCCTCACCGCCGGCTGGATCCTCAAGGATGCAACTCCGCTCAACGTCCTTTTCCGCGGCGCGCGCCCCATCTTTGTGGACATTCTTTCCTTTGAACGCCGCGATCCGCGGTCGTCCATCTGGTTGGCGTATGGGCAGTACGTGCGCACTTTCCTGCTGCCCCTGTTGATGAACCGCATGCTCAGTTGGCCGCTCTCTCTTTCTCTCTTCCATCGCGATGGATACGAGCCAACCGATTGCTACGACGCCCTCGGCTGGCCTGCTCGACTCTCTCGCGGAGCCTTCTGGCCTGTCACGCTGCCCACGCTGCTCGACCGTCGCAAGAAGGCCGACACGCCCCTCCGAAAACCCACCCCACCCGTCCGCGACCCCGAGGTCACCCTGGCCGTGCTCCGGCGCACCTTGAACGACCTGCGCCGTCGCACCCGTCGCGCCATGCCGCTCAGCGGCTCCTCCGGCTGGAGCGAGTATCAGGATACCCTCACTCACTACACCCCGGAGCAAAGCCGGCAGAAGGTCGAGTGGATCCGTCGTGTCCTCGAAGCATCGCATCCGGGCCGCGTCCTCGACATCGGCGCCAACACCGGCGAATTCAGCGCGCTCGCAGCAGAGTCAGGCGCGGCAGTCGTCGCCCTCGAGCGCGACATCGCATCGGCCGACCGCCTCTTTCGCATGGCCCGCGAGCGCAACCTCTCTATTCAAACGATCCACGCGGACATCGCGCGTCCCACACCGGCGGTCGGCTGGCAGAACTCCGAGTCGGTGGCCTTGCTGCCCCGTCTCGAAGGCCAGTTCGACCTAGTCCTGATGCTCGCCGTCATCCACCATCTCGTGCTGATGGAACAGATCCCACTCCCCGCCATCCTCGACCTCTGCCACCGCCTCACCCAGCATCACCTCGTCATCGAATGGGTGCCCGTCGAGGACCCCATGTACCAAAGCCTCATGCGCGGCCGCGACTCGCTCTACGGATCGCTCAGCGAAGCCAATCTGCTCGCCGCCTGCACCGGCCTCTTCAACCCAGTCCACCGACAGCCGCTCGGAAACGGCCGCGTCCTGTTCCACTTTGAAAGGATCGGCTGATGCTCAAGCGCCTCTGCCAGTGCATCGGAATCGCCTCACTGATTCTCGTCATCAACTACGGCGATCTCCTCGGCGGAGGCGCGGATGTCCGCATGCACACTCCGTTCTCGCTCGCACCCATCTGCTACGCGCAGATCGCCGACATCGTCCTCCTCGCGCTCTTCCTCTTCGCCGTGCTCACTGCGCTCTCCCACACCGGTCTGTATCGATGGGTGCGCCTTGTGCTCGCCATCGTTATCCCGCCGTATCTCGTCCAGCGCACCCAGTCGTTTTTTCCTTTCGACCGCATCGAAGGCTTCGTCCTCATCCTCCTCGTCGTCTGGGCCGCGATTCTTCTGCTCCTCATGTTGCGCTTTCCCAAGTGGTATCGCGGTCTCATGAAGGTCAGCAGTGCTCTCGCTGCGTCCCTCGTCGTCTTCGCGCTTTGCAGCATCGCGCAACTCCTCTGGGTCGCCACGTGGAAGCCCGCGCCGAACCAGATCACCGCAAGGTGGGAGATCGGCTCTCAACCTCCCCGCCAACACCCTCTGCTGGTCTGGATCATCTTTGACGAACTCTCCTACGACCAGGTCTTCGAGCATCGCGCCCGCGACCTCAACCTCACCAACTTCGACGCGCTTCGCTCGCAGAGCACCCTCTTCACCGACACCCAGCCTGTCGGCTACTTCACCGTCAAGATCGTCCCTTCACTGCTCACCGGCAAACCCGTCGACGGCATCCGCTACAACTTCCACAATCATCTGTGGGTCCACCACGACTCCGGATGGGCCCCCATCAAGGGATCCGACACCGTCTTCGGCGACGCCCAGACCGCGGGCTGGCGCACCGCCGCAGTCGGTTGGTACAACCCCTACTGCGCCATCTACGCCGACGCCATCCAGAACTGCTACTGGACCAACCACGACATGTTCGACGGCCTCATGGCTCCCAACACTCCATTCCTGACCAACATCTACACCCCGTTGCAACAGGTTGTCCGCGAACTCAAATCCCCCTCCCGCGCCGACCGCGACCTCTGCACCTTCGACGTGCGTCATCGCTATCAGACCCACATCGACTTGCAGCAGCATGCATTCCAACTCCTGCGCACCGATCAGGCCGACTTCGTCTTCCTCCACTTCTCCCTCCCCCATAGCCCCAATATCTGGAGCCGCATCAACGACAACTTCACCCAGTACTGCGACAGTTCCTACCTCGACAACCTCGCGCTCTCCGATCACCTCCTCGGCCAACTCATGGAAACCCTCAAAGCATCGCCGCGCTGGAACCAGACCACTCTCATCCTGCAGGGCGACCACGGCTGGCGCATTGATGCCTGGAGCGGACTCCCCTCCTGGACCGACGAGGACGACGCGGCCGCCCGTGACACCTTCGATACACGACCCGCGCTCATCATCCACCAGCCAGGCCAGAACCAGCCCCAAACCGTCACCGCGCCCTGGCCCATCCTCCAGGTCCACAGCGTCATCGAACAGGTCCTGCACGGCCAACCGCTTACCTTCTGACACGCGCGGATTCCGCATCCTCTCCGGCGAATAAATAGCGTAATCTTCAAAGAGAGCGCGCCGTGCCTTCTCCATTCCAAATCGTCTCCGCCGAGCCGGAAGCCCCCGTCTCCACCAGGCTCCCGACCCTGCACGACTTCTTCTCCCCCGGCGGCGTTCTCTCGCGCTCCACCCTCGCCTTCGAGCACCGCAAGGGTCAGTACGAGATGGCCAAGGCCATCGAAAAGGCCTTCGCGGACAAGCGCCATCTCATCGTCGAAGCCGGCACCGGAACCGGCAAGACCCTGGCCTACCTCCTGCCCGCACTGCGCCTCGCCCGCGAACGCCAGCAGCGCGTCATCATCTCTACCGGCACAAAAAATCTCCAGGAGCAGCTCTTCTTCAAGGACGTCCCCTTCCTCGAAAGCGTCCTCGGCCCGCTCCGCGTCTGCTACATGAAGGGCCGCGGCAACTACCTCTGCAAGCACAAGCTCTACGCCCTGCGCGACTCCCCACTCCTCACCGGCCTCGAAGAAGTCTCGCAGTTCCACGCCATCGCCGCATGGGAGAAGACCACCGCAACCGGCGACCGCGCCGAGATCGATTCCCTTCCCGAGTCCTCCGCCCTCTGGCCCAAGCTCGACGCCCGCGGCGAGGCCTGCCTCGGCCAGTCCTGCCCCGATTGGGAGAACTGCTTCATCACCACCATGCGCCGCAAGGCGCTCGAGTCCGACATCATCATCGTCAACCACCACCTCTTCTTCGCCGACATGGCGATCAAGCTGCAGGCCGGCGCATCCGCGGACTCCGGCGTCTTACCCGCCGCCGGCGCGGTCATCTTCGACGAAGCGCACGAACTCGAAGAGACCGCCAGCAACTACTTCGGCATCGGCCTCAGCACGCAGCGTTTCGACGAGCTAGCCCGCGACGTCGAGACCATGCTCCGCGCCAAGCGCGCCTCCACCTCTGCAATCGAAAGCGCAACCGCCACCCTCCGCGACCGCGCGCGCATCTTCTTCGCCGCACTCCCCGTCGCGGGTGAGGGCAACGCCGGCCTCGGCCGCATGCCATTCGAGCAACGCGGCGAATTCCTCGAAGAAAGCGGCGACACCTACACCGGCGCACTCAATGCCCTGATGCGCCTCGAAGGCGAACTCGAGCGCGTCAAAGACGTGGAAGAGGCTCCGGGCCTGCGCAAACGCACCGCCGACATCGCCACCCACTTGAAATTTCTGCTCGAGTCGCAGGACCCCAACACAGTCTTCTGGATCGAGCGCCGTGCCGCCGGTGGCGTCCGCAATCTCGCCCGCGGCATCGGCCACGCCAGCCATCACACCCACCTCCAGGCAACGCCCATCGACGTCTCGCAACTCCTCGCCGGCGCACTCTTCGATTCCTACAGTTCCGTGATCCTCACGTCCGCAACCCTCACCGTCGCTGCGACCGGTAACGCAGGCTCCGGCTTCGAGCACATCTCCAAACGCCTCGGCCTCACGCTCGCGCGCGAACTCGTCGTGCCCTCGCACTTCAACTACCCGAAGCAGGCCCTGCTCTATCTGCCGCCCGGAATGCCCGACCCGCGCGAGCCCGACTTCTTCGTGCAAGCCGCCGAACGCACCCGCCGCATTCTCGAGATCACCCGCGGCCGCGCTTTCTGCCTCTTCACCAGCTACGCCCAGATGCGCGCCATGCACGAGCGTCTCTCCGCCGAACTGCCCTACCCGCTGCTGCTCCAGGGCACCGCCCCGCGCAACGTCCTCCTCGACGAGTTCCGCGACACTCCCGGCGCCGTCCTCTTCGGCACCTCCAGCTTCTGGCAGGGCGTGGACGTGCAGGGTGAGCAACTCAGCTGCGTCATCATCGACCGCCTCCCCTTCGCCGTTCCCTCGGATCCCGTCGTCAAGGCGCGCATGGACGCCATCACCAGCGCCGGCGGCAACGCCTTCTTCGACTACCAGGTACCCAGCGCCGTCATCACGCTCAAGCAGGGCTTCGGCCGCCTGGTCCGCTCGCTCCAGGACCGCGGCGTGCTCATGCTCCTCGACCCGCGCATCCAGCGCCAGCGCTACGGCCGCATCTTCCTCGACTCGCTCCCCCCCTACCGCATCACCCAATCCATCGAAGACGTAGAAGCCTTCTTCGCCCCAGGGAAACCGCAATCGCTGACGGCTGAAAGCTCATAGCTCATAGCTCGCTCATAGCTCCCACCTCATAGCTCATAGCTGGATCCCAAAAGCGAGCCGACCACAAAACGGCGCAAAGCCACCGGGCAGCGCGCCCCAATCGGTGTCAAGCCACGAACCGCTTATCCACCACAAACTAAACGGGAAATTCAGTACCGGTGAGTTATGGTAAAACTGCTATTCTGGTATTAGTGAATTAATCGAAAGAGCCCGGCGCGAGCCGGGCTTTCGTTTGCCACGATGGCACCCTGATCGGATGACTGGTCTTGACCTGTACCGGACCGAGGTCATGACTTAAGCATATTATTTACAATACTTTGAGACCAAAATGGGGGGGGGTATCTCCGTCACTTTGACGGAGGAGGATTCCAGCCCAACCGCAAACGCGAGCCAAGCCTCGCGCCCGGGTTTCGTTCTTCCAGAACCACGACAGTGGGGCGGTCATCAAGGTCCTGACCTAAGTCTTTTGTTTGCTAGATTTTGAGATCAAAATGGGGGAGGGGGGTACGTCGCCGCTCAGCACAACATCGACGCCACCGGCGTTACCTGCTCCACCATCCCGCGAATCGTATCGAGGACCAGTTCCGGCTCATCCAGATGCACCCAGTGCCCGCTCCGCTCGGCAATCACCTGCTGCACCTCGGACCCGATGCGCCGCAGCCGTTCGCGACACAGCGGCTCCGCTTTCCCCGGCGTCAGCAGCACCACCGGCATGCCGTCAACCGACCGCGCGCCGTCCATCTCCACTACGCTCGCAGGTACGGCGTTCAGATGCGCAGCCAGCCCGCGATAGAACCTCGGCGAGGACCAGTGTGCCGCCACAATCGGCCACACCTCGCGCGGCATCTTCCCCACTTCGCAGCTGATGCGCTCCAGCACATGCGGCCCGCCCTGCCTCACCGTCGCCCGGCTGAACGCACGCGACACCCGGCCCGAGCGGCACAGCAGCGACGTCGTCGCCAGCCGCGCCAAGCCGAACCGCGCCACCGGAATCCCATATCCGGCCATTCGGACGCCGCGGTCCAGCAGTTTCCGTTGCGCCTCGTTCACCGGGGGCCACTCTTCGACGCGCATCGGGTCCACGAGCACTACGCCCGCAACCTCGTCCGGATGTTGCGCCGCAAACTGCCGCACCACCAGTCCCCCGAACGAATGTCCAACCAGCACGTAGGGTCCCGGAATCTCCGCCTCCTGCAGCAGCGTTCGCAACTCACGCACAATGTTCGACGGCGTGCGTTCGGAGGCGCTGGCGCTGCTCCAACCCAGCCCGCCGCGGTCATAACTGACAGCGCGCGTGTAACCCGCGACCGCCTCCTGGATTTGTAACCAGTTTTGGCTCGTCGCCGCGATCCCCGATTCAAATATCACGGTCGGATGCGCACCGTCTGCTGGGCCCATGTCGGAGACGTACAATCGCTGGCCGTCCCCAACCTGCACCAGGCGGCCCAGACGAAGGTAGCGCCTGCGGTCCTTCAAAGCGCCAATCGATTGATACGCCATGCCGATCGCCGGGATCGCCGGCACAAACAACAGCAACCAGAAAAGCCGCTCCATCTCTACTGTTCCCCTTTGGTAGACGCAGTCAAGTCGAAGTCTTTGCGTTGAAGCTTCGCCTTTTCCGTTCCGTTCTCAATGATCAAGAGTGACGAACCCGGCTTGCCCTGCACCTTGACCTCGATCTGGCTTGCTGACCAAACGCCGTTGTTCTGGCGCAAGCCAAAGTACGTAAAGTCCTTTTGCGCCCCTGTACCGCGAACCGTCTTCGTCACACGCACCGGATAAAAGATTGCCCGATCGATCCACGACGTGACCGAGCTATAGAAGCTTCGATCGTCCGCGCCCGGCGCGCTCTTGATCACAAAGCAGTCGCGCGCGCCATACTTCGCCGCCGGCTGCAGTTCCTGGACCTTCCAGTAGAACTGGCCCTCCACCATGTCCTCGAAGGAGAAGCCCGTGCCCAGCAGCGGCTCGTTCCAACGCTCGAACGGCAACTCGCTCGCCGTCTTGCTTCCGGCCTTCATCTCCTCGACCGTCATGTGTCCGCTGGCGCTCATGTGCAGCAGCAGACGCGTTCGCGCAGCCGCCGGCTCCGTGATCTCGCACAGCAGGCGCAGCCCGTCGGGAAACCAATGGCCCTTCATCGTGAACTTGTACGTCGTGCGCTCGCCATTCGCGCCCACCTGCACCAGCCGGCCCGTAGCGCGAAAGTCCGATGTCTCGATCCGCTGATGCACACCGGCTAGCGCCGCCGTCAGTTCCGCGTTCGCCGCAAACGCGGGCCTCAACCCGCACGACATCACCGACAGCACCAGCACCGCTACGGCCCTGCGCATCGTCGTCATGAAATGATTCGCCCATCGCGCATGCGAATGTGTCGCGGCGCCGACTCCGCAATGCTGTCCTCGTGGGTCACGATAATCAAAGTCATTCCCCGCGTCGCCTGCAGCCCGATCAGAATCTCCATAATCTTCGCCGAGTTGACGCTGTCGAGATTTCCCGTCGGCTCGTCCGCAAGCAGCACATCCGGATCATTCGCCAGGCTGCGTGCAATCGCAACCCGCTGCCGCTCTCCGGCAGAGAGTTGCTGCGGATACTGATACAACCGATGCCCCATGCCCATTTCCCGCAACAGCGCTTCCGCTTTGTCCACGCGTACGCCGCCGCGCGCGCCATTCCCCAACCACGGAACCTGCACATTTTCAATGGCTCGCAACGAAGGCAGAAGGTAAAAGGCCTGAAAGATGAAGCCCACATGCCGCGAACGATACGTGTCTAGATTCACGTCCGTCCCGAGCTTCTTATTCTTGAACAGCACATTGCCCGAAGTCGCAAGGTCGAGCCCACCCAGCATATGCAGCAGCGTCGATTTACCGCTTCCGCTGGCCCCGCTGATGGAGACGAAGTCTCCCGCCTTCACACTCAGGTCGACGCCCGCAAGCGCCTGGATCTGGCCATCTTCGTAGCTCTTGCGCAGGTCCTGCACCTCAAGCAGGCTCTCACTCATGCCGCATCGCCTCCACCGGCGAGAAACTCGCCGCACGCCACGCAGGCACAATCCCCGCCACCAACCCCACCAGCACCGCCACTCCCAGCGCCTCCACCAACGTCCATGGCGACAGCGATGTCGACACGATGCTGGCCGTCTTCGGCACCGCCGCCAACACTCGCAGCGCAATCCATCCGCCAAAGAGGCCGACGAATCCGCCCGCCACGCCCAGTGCCGCAGCCTCCACCAGGATCAGCGCCATCACTCGCCGCGCCGGCCACCCCATCGCCCGCAGCACGCCAATCTCCTGCGTCCGCTCGAACACCGACATCGCCATCGTATTCGCGATGCCCAGCGCACCGACCAGCAACGCGATCGCCGACGTCCCCCAGGCCGCCGCGTGGGCCAGCACCACCAACTGATTATTGCTTGCGCGTTCCATCGCAGGCACTGCGCGCAACCCCGGCACAGCGGCCTCGATCGCGGCCTGCGCCTTGCGCGTACGCTCGTCCGGCGTCTCGCCCGCAGTTGCCGGCTTCAGCTTTACGTGGAACGCCGTGACCTTGCCTTCCAGGCTCGCCAGCGTCTGCAACTGTCCCAGCGGCATGATCATCGCGCCAGCCTCCAGCGCAGACCCACCGTGGTAAACGCCAACTACCGTGAACGTCGTCCCCTGAATATCCATGCTGTCGCCGGCCTTCTTGTTCAGGCTCTCCGCCAGCAATTGACCCAGCATCACTTCCGGCTGGTTGTCGCGAAAACGGCGACCCTGGTCGATAGTCAGCGCCGAAAACTCAAACGTATCGGCCTGCCATCCGTACACCAGCGCATTCACATCCGGCGTCACGTCCATCATGTTGATGATCATGGGCGAGACCGCATCCACCTCCGGCAACGCGCGTAGCGTGGGCTCGGCGCTTTGATTTACGGTGGTGTTCATGAAGGTCTTCTGCACCACCGCGAGGTCCGTGCCCGACGACTCATACATCTCCAGCCACGCGTGCTCGAACCCCCGCGAAAACCCGACCAGCGCCACGAACGCGCCGATCCCCATTCCGATTCCGCACAAGGTCAGGCACGTTCTCAGACGCCTGCGCCACACGTTCTTCCAGGCAAAGTTCGCCAGCGTCAACGTCGAGCTCATCCCACTCCTGATTTGCTTCCTGCGATGTCGTTCAACCGGCGGCTTGGTTTCTATTGGGTGAACAGGCTATTCACCCGACGAAATCTGGCTCACACAAGAGTACCTCCGATTTCGTCTTTTATGGGTTCCTTACGCGCCGCGTCTTTTCGGTCGCGATTTGCGTCAAACAAGAACGATCTTGGACAATAAACTGCAGCCAAGCTCTGAGGGGGTCCCATTGGCCAGCGATTCCACAGTTCTCGATTACGAAGCAACTCCACATCCTGAACCGCAGACCGAAGACGACGCAGGAGTTCTCGAGCATCGCATCAGTCGGCGTTCATTCCTAACCCAGGCTGGAGCGGCCGGCGTCGCAGTCTCCACCTCTCCTCTGCTCGCTGCCGCAGAGCCCGCCGCAGCCGGTCCTGCCGCAACGGACGCCAAGGCCGCAACCGGCACCACCGTCCCGATCACGCTCAGCATCAACGGCGAGGATCACCACCTGCAGCTCGATCCGCGCACCACGCTGCTCGACTGCCTGCGCGAAAACCTCAACCTCCCCGGTACCAAGAAGGGCTGCGACCACGGCCAGTGCGGCGCCTGTACCCTCCACGTCAACGGCCGCCGCGTGAACTCGTGTCTCTCGCTTGCGCTGATGCATGCCGGCGACAAGATCACCACCATTGAAGGCCTCGGCACACCCGAAAAACTTCACCCCATGCAGGCCGCCTTCGTCGAGCATGACGCCTACCAATGCGGCTACTGCACCTCCGGACAAATCATGTCTGCCGTCGCCGCCGTCAAGGAACCGATGGGCCCATCCGACGATGACGTGAAGCACGCAATGTATGGCAACATCTGCCGCTGCGGCGCTTATCCCAACATTGTCGCCGCCGTTCAGCACGCCCGCAAACAGGCCTGATTCGTAGTAGAGGGAACCCGCGTCTCGCGTCAAAACGCGGACGTTCGAATAGCTCAAACCGATCGACCCACCGCAGCACTTCGGAGCAGCAACATGAACGAATTTCACTTCAATCGAGCGACAACCCTCGCCCAGGCCGTCCAGGCGGGAGCTAAATCCTCCACCGCGCAACTTGGCGCGACTGTCCGCTTCGTCGCCGGCGGCACCAACCTCGTCGACCTGATGAAGCTCCAGGTCGAACATCCCGAGCAGGTCGTCGACATCAACAGCCTGCCGTTGAACAAAGTCGAGCGCGTGTCCGGCGGCGGTCTGCGCATCGGCGCGCTCGTCCGCAACTCCGACCTCGCCCACGATCCAATCGTGGCCCGCGACTACGCTGTCCTCTCGCAGGCGCTGCTCTCCGGCGCGTCACCGCAGCTTCGCAACATGGCCACGACCGGAGGCAATCTCCTGCAGCGTACGCGGTGCGTCTATTTCCGCGACATCGCCCACGAATGTAACAAGCGCAATCCCGGCTCCGGCTGTGCCGCCATGGAAGGCCACAATCGCATGCTGGCCATCCTCGGCACCAGCGACTCCTGCATCGCCACCAACCCCTCGGACATGAACGTCGCCCTCACCGCACTCGAAGCCACCGTCCAGATCCAGGGCGTCAAAGGCCAGCGCACCGTGCCGATCAGTGAGTTCTTCCTGCTGCCCGGCTCAACGCCCAACCGCGAGACCGTCCTCGAGCCCGGCGACCTGATCACCTCCGTCACCTTGCCTGCTCCCTCGCCCGGCACGCGCTCTGTCTACCTGAAGCTGCGCGACCGCGAGGCGTACGAGTTCGCGCTGGCCTCCGCCGCCGTGGTCGCGACCGTCGACGGCGGAACACTCCGCCACGTACGCGTCGCGCTCGGAGGAGTCGGCACCAAACCCTGGCGCTCCGCCGAAGCCGAGCAGGCGCTCGAGGGCAAGCCCGTCGGGTCCGCAACCTTCCGCGCCGCCGCCGAGGCCGCTCTCCGCGACGCCAAACCGCGCTCCGAAAATGCCTTCAAAGTGGAACTGTCCAAACGCTGCCTGGTCCGCGCACTCACGCTCGCCACCACGCAGGCCTGAACTTTCGCTCGCCGCACCGCATCAGGAGAAACGCAATGCTCAGTGACCTGTTCGAGCCCGACGACACCACCCCCGCCAAGCCGGCGGCCGCTCCCTACACTCCGACGTCCGTCATCGGCGCTGATCTCGCGCGCATCGACGGCCCGCTGAAGACCACCGGCCGCGCGACCTACGCCGCCGACTACAGCTTCCCCAACCTGGTCTACGCGGTTCCCGTCGGCGCCACCATCGCCAACGGCAAGATCCTCAGCATCGATAGCTCCGCCGCGGCAAAGATGCCCGGCGTGCTCCTCGTTCTCGACCACACCAACATTGGCGACGCGCTTCATCCCGCCGCCAATGGCCGCAGCGGCATCGGCGAGGGACGTCCCGTGATGTCGGACGACACCGTCCATTACTGGGGCCAGTTCGTCGCACTCGCTGTCGCCGAAACCTTCGAGCAGGCTCAAGCCGCCGCGGCTGCCATCCATGTGCGCTACGACTCGCAAACGCCCAATGTCGCCACCACCTTGGACGACCCAAACGTCACCGCGACGACTGCCAGTAAGCGCGGCGATACCTCCGCCTTCTCCTCAGCGCCCGTCCAGGTCGACCAAACCTACACCACTCCCGTCGAGACTCACAACCCGATGGAGATGCACGCCAGCGTCGCCGTCTGGGACGGCGAGAAATACACGCTGTATGAATCAAGCCAGAACGTCGGCGGCTACCAGGGTTCCATGGCAACAGCGCTTGGCGTGCCCAAAGAGAACGTTCGGATCATCTCCCGCTTCATCGGCTCCGGCTTTGGCGGCAAACTCTCTCCGTGGACCAACTCGGTGCTCGCAGGCGCGGCATCCCGCAAGCTGAACCGCCCCGTCAAGCTCACCGTCTCGCGCAAGATGATGTTCACCACCGTGGGCCATCGTCCGGACACCAGCCAGCGCATGCGCATCGGCGCCACTCCCGACGGCAAACTGGTGTCGCTGCAACAGGATTACCGTAACGGTTCTTCGATCGGCGACGACCGGCGCGAGAA
>Ga0102924_1000686_pt1 | contig 41473 bp, 33 predicted proteins | sample PaiPotPPM11metaG_FD_80116 | JGI IMG/M metagenome (GOLD analysis project Ga0102924, IMG submission 80116) | Iron sulfur acid spring bacterial and archeal communities from Banff, Canada, to study Microbial Dark Matter (Phase II) - Paint Pots PPM... ...
ATCGAGGAAGTGCTCGCCTCCCAGGACCGGATACATGGGCTGCAGGGTTTGGCGGGCAGCGGCAAGACTACGACTCTTGAGGCCATCCGCGACGGCGCGGCGCGGAACGGATACGCCGTCGAGGGCTTCGCTCCCACAAGTCGCGCCGCCGGCCACCTCCGGGATGCGGGCATTCAGGCCGACACCTTGCAAGGCTTTCTGGCACGGGGAGGCGTGGAGCGGAGTGCGGGAGACCCGAAAGCCCGGCATCTATATATGCTCGACGAATCCAGCCTCGCCAGCACCCGGCAGATGCAATCGTTTCTCGAAAAGATTGGGCCGCAAGACCGGGTCTTGCTGATTGGCGACACCCGGCAACACCAGGGCGTCGATGCTGGAAAGCCCTTCGAGCAGATGCAAGAGGCCGGAATGCGGACATCGCAGCTTGACCAGATCGTGCGCCAGAAAGACCCGGAACTGCTACGCGCCGTCGAACATCTCTCTCGCAACGACACAGCCACTGGCATTCAACTTCTTCAGCAGCAGGGCCGCATTACCGAGATCCCAGACCCCCAGCAACGCATCGAGGCCATCGCCAGGGACTATGTAGCTCGCTCGGAGAACACGCTGGTTGTCTCGCCCGATAATGCCAGTCGCCGCGACATCAACGATGCCATCCGCGCCGAGTTGCAGGGCAACGGCACCCTATCCAAAGACAATCACCTGATGACCGTTCTTACCCAGAGGTCGGAGCTGACCAGCGCCGACCGGAACTGGGCCGCACTTTACCAGCCCGCCGACGTTCTCTACTACACCCGAGGGAGCAAGGAACTTGGCATCGAGCGCGGCACCTATGCCACCGTCGTCTCCACAGACCCCAAGGCGAACCAGATCACGGTCGAACGGGAGGACGGCCAGCAAGTGACCTACGATCCCAAGCGGCTGCATGGCATCGCCGCCTACCGAGAGATCAGCCGCGATTTCTCCGAGAGCGACCGGCTCCAGTTCACCGTCAGCAAACCAGACATGGAAATCAGGAACCGCGATCTGGGCTCCGTGGAACGCATCGACGGCACCAACATGACTGTTCGCATGGATGGCGACAAGGCCCGGACTCTGACATTCGACACCTCCGAGATGCGCCACTTCGACCACGGCTACGCCGTTACGTCACACAGCTCGCAAGGACTCACCACGGATCGTGTTCTCGTCAACATGGACACCAAAGCGCACCCCGAACTCATCAACACTCGCTTCGCTTATGTATCGGTCTCTCGCGCGTCCGAAGACGCGCGAATCTACACAAACGACGCAACAACGCTCGCCGAACGTCTCAGCACCGACATCAGCAAAGCCTCCGCTGTCGAGGTCGCAAGGCCGAACAGCGAAACGCAAGCTCACCAACCCCAATCGAAGGAGCAGACCATGACCAACACCAAAGAACTTACCCCCGAAGAGCAAAGACGGCAGTTCCAACAGGGACCTCACGATCCTGCAATCGACAAGGCGCAGTCGCCCTCTGAAATCGACCAACGGCATTGTGCGCCGCTCCACAATGCGTTGCCGAACGATGCCTCTGGTTACGAGTGGAAGCGGGAGACCGGCGAAATCCAGAGCTACCAGCACAACCAGACGGGCGGCTGGCTGCATATTGACCAGCAAAGTCAGTTCTACGACCGCCACGCCCAGCCCATTGCGAAGGACCACGCTTTAGAACACGCTGGGCATCTCACACTTGCTGTCAGCGAAATCTCACAAGCTCAGTCGCTCACGAAAGGCTCCGTCGGCACCGACCAGGGATTGAGCTTGTGATTCACCGGCGCGCCCAACCCCACGAATGCCATCTAGTGGTGACTAGCCGACTCATGGATTCCCGGATACAGGTATGTCAAGTTTTTTCGCACAAAAACTTGACAATATGGCGTAGGTGGGACAGAGTAAAGGAGATGCCGAAGGCCGCCAAAACCCGCAGCACCGCCAGCTCCATCCGCCTTCAGATCGAACGCGGCGGCGAGAAGTTATGGCGTCACAATGACTTCCGGGATCGACCTTTTCCCGCCGTTGCACAGACGCTCTCACGCCTGACCCGCAACGGGACATTAGAACGGCTGAGCAAAGGGGTCTACTATCGTCCTCGCTCAACAGCCTTCGGGCCGAGCCGCCCCAGCCCCACGGCAATCAAGAAGCTGGCAGAGAGAACCAAGACGATCTTCCCATCCGGCACCGCTGCCGCCAATCTACTAGGTTTCAGCACGCAAACACCGCGGCGAAGCGAGTTGGCAACAAGCTCACTCAGTCTCCCCAGGAAACTCATCGGCGCCGAGACCCGCGTTCATGCACGGAGGCCGGAAGCATGGAAGAGCCTGTCTGAGACAGAAGCAGCTCTCCTCGACTTTTTACGCAAGGGCGGGAGCACAAGCGAACTGTCTGCCGAACGCACCATTCAGAAGACGTTGGCCCTACTGGCAACGGATCGTCACCTTGAACGACTGCTCAAGGTGGCTGATTCGGAGCCGCCACGGGTTCGCGCTCTACTGGGCGCACTGGCGGAACAGCTTGAACGAGATCCCCCCGCACGAGCGCGTCTGCGTGCCTCCTTGAATCCGCTCTCCCGGTTCGACTTTGGTCAATTCACATCCCTGACGCACGCGCGCGAGTGGCAGGCCAAGGAAAGGCCCAAAACGTGAGACTGTTTGAACATCCTGACTTCGATCAGGTGATCCTTCAGGCCGCAGAGCACTTTCAGCTCCGCCCAGCGATCATCGAAAAGGACTACTACGTCACCGAAGTGCTGCGTATCATCGCTGCTATCGCCGGCGACAAAGTGATTTTCAAAGGTGCCCTAATCCGGGAGGGAACGATTCTCGATGCTGAGTTGACCACTCGGCCCATCGCCGGCGTGGGTTGGACGGTGGATACCGCTCTTGTCTACAACAAGCAGCGCCACCCGAAAACGATTCCAGTGCTCGCGCGATACATAAAAAGGCGCCTGGCAGCCTCAGCGACAAAGAATCAATTGCATGAGGGCACAGCTCCGCCGAGCGTCGCGACAAACCGCATCTCCAAACGCCCACCACGTTCCGCGGGCAAACATCCAGGACAGATGACCCTGTTGGGTTGATGCCAAGGCTCGCGGCCTGTAAGCCGTCTCGGCCTGCGATCCCAGAACAGATGGACTTCGATAAGCGTTGGATATTTCCCATCAATCCAGAATGTCCCCGGCGACATCGCGGTCTCGTTGCGTTTCAAGTTTCTCGGCAATCTCGGACAAGGTAAGCTTCGATCTCTTGCAACCGAACAAGCCGATGGCCGTGCTTACGACGACTGAGCCAATCACAATCCACAACAAGATGACCATCGATCCTTCGCCCCATTGCGGTTTCTTGATGCGTCAGAATCCCAAATCAAACGACCCGCCGGCGCGATGCTACCTATCGCACCCAATGACCGCCTTTACCAACTCGGGTAGGCAGGTGGCGGTGGCCCCACCTTTCGGATAATAGGCATCGGCTGCTACGCCCCTAGGTACACCGTTGCCCGAATATATCCCGCTCATGGCGATGACTTTGACCTCTGGGAAGCGCTCCCGCACAACGAGAAGTAGTTCGAAGCCGCTCATCCTTGGCATGTCCAAGTCAGAGATAAGCACGTCCGGAAGCTCGGATCTCATTTCCGCTAGCGCCGAAACTCCGTCCTCCGCAGTACGTACCCTGTATCCGCAGTCAGAGAACAGGTTTCCGAGCATCCACCGAAGGTCGTCGTTGTCATCTACAACCAGAATGTTTGTTAGCTCCTTAGCCATTCCTCTATGTCCCTCATCATGTTCTGTTGTTGCATTTGTCGCGGCTAGACGATTTCGCAAATCTGTTCCTTTAGGTCAATGCTCTGCGGAGAATGGCTCTGGCACGTAACAAACGAGACTTGGCTGCTGCGATAGAGATCCCCGCGATACTGGCAGTCTCGCGCACCGAGATGTCGTTGAAGTGGTAGATTTCCACCACACTGCGTAGCGACGGGCGCAAACTTAAAATGGCTTGTCTTATCCGCTCCGCTCTGCAATGCTCCTCATAATCTCTTTCAATGTCCTGCGATCGATCTGCGATCTCCCATTTCTGCCAGGTCTCTCCGTCCGTGAACTCCATGGCATTCTCTGGGTGAGCACGCTTTCTGCGTAGAATCATGAGCGCGGAGTTTATTGCGATACGTGTGAGCCAAGTCGAGAACCTGGCGGTGCCGTTGAATGTTTCCAAATGAGCGTAGGCCTTCATCCATGCATCCTGGATCACGTCCTCGGCATCGTCTTGGTTCTTCGTGATCCGATAGACCAGTCTGAACGTTGAGTTGGAGTATCGCTTCCACAGCTCCTCAAAAGCAGGGCGATCCCCCCGCTTGGCTGCAGCGACGAGCACTTCGTCGGTTGCAGCAGCGGTCAAGAGGTTCACAGTGGTCTCGTGATCTGATCGCTCCATATTCTTCCTTATGACTTTCTCCTTGTTCGGCGAGGCACTTTCGAGTGCGGTTTCTCCCTCCGTGCGGCGCTGCACAAGGTCACTAAATCCTGCAAGCCAGTCTCCCGCCCGATACAACTTGAACTTCATCCGAACGCCCTGGCGATGCCTACGCCTAAGTAATCCACCGAGTGGGTTTAGGAAAATATCGAAACCCACCATGCTCCCGAGCAACATGCCCGATCCCAGGCCACGGAAAGTGGTATCCGAAGATTGCGGTTCTGTCCGTCGATACCATATCGAGAACCTTTACCCTGCTATCGGCAGCTTTCGTAGGATCCAGATCATAGGCGAAGCTGATCCGCGGTCGCTCCAGCAATAGAACGTGATGATGAGAGAGGTCACCGATCAAATACAGCGATTGATTTCCTGACGTAAGTAGAAAACCGATATGTCCTCGGGTATGTCCGGGAGTGAGCATAGCCTGTACTCCAGGCAGAAACTCCTGTCCATCGTTAATGAAGACGATCCGGTCACGCACGGGCAGGAGATTCTTACGCGCAAGGGCGACGAATGCATCCAATGGCGACCCAAGTAGCCTTGCGTCGGTCCAAAAGTTGAAATCGATCTCGCTGATGTAGATTTGAGCGTTCGGAAACTGCGGTCGGCGATTTGCGCGTGGGAGCACCCCTGCGCTCACAAGACCTCCATAGCTCCAACCTACGAGGGTTATATCCTGCAAGTCTTCCATCTCAACATGAAGTGCCACATCTTCAATATGTGTCGAAAGATTAGTCGACCCATCTCCCAAGTGGCGGCGCTCGCCGATCCCGGTGAGTGTAGGTGTAGTCACAGCATGCCCCATTTCGCTGAGACCCGAAGCCACATCGCGCCATACCCATGCGCCGAACCATGCGCCATGGACAAGCACAAAAGTGTGTTTGTTCATTTGTCGAGTCGCAACGGTTTTTTCGTTCGTTGAAACGTATGTGACTGCGACCTGATGCTGCGCGGGGTTTGCCTGGAATTGGTGTGGGCGCGTCATGTCGTGTACAACCCGCGGTCTGATATCAGAGGGAGCGGTGAGAGGAGCCTCCCGTCGTTTAATAAGTTCTGGGGTGCTGGTCATCTTTATCCTTCCGCGATGTAAAAGCAACGTTTGTCAGGGATTAATTGGGTGGCGGCTGCGCCGGAGGTAACCTCGATTAGAAGCCTGGCAACTGCGACGCATCCCATCCGCCGCCGACAGCTTTGACGAGAAGGACGCTGGCATCCATGCGTCGCCGCTCAATGTCGATGTCATTGCGCTGATTTGTCAGCAGCACAGTTTGTGCTGTGATGACCTGCAGATAGTTGTCGACGCCGCCCTGGTACCTGTTGGTAAAGAGTTGAAGCGAGTCCTCGGCAGATGTTGTGGCTTCTCGTTGTTGTTGCGCTTCCTTCTCGAGGATGCGCAGTGCGGCAAGATTGTCTTCTACCTCCTGGAAAGCGGTAAGTGTCGTCTGCCGATAAGAAGCTACGGTACCGTCATAGTTTGCGGTTGCTCCCTCGGAGACAGCGCGACGGCGTCCAGCATCAAAGATGGTCTGCGACATCTGCGGTCCAACTGCCCACATCCGGCTGGGCCAGTTGAACCAATTCGCGAGCGAAGTTCCTGCAAATCCGCCAGTGGCGCCAAGTGCCAAGGATGGAAAGAATGCAGCGCGCGCTATGCCTATCTGGTCGTTTGCTTCTGCGACGCGTCGTTCCCCAGCGGCGATATCGGGTCTGCGCTCCAGAAGACTCGCAGGTACGCCGACTGGTATGACGGGAAGTTGGAGCGCAGTTTTTGGCGCGGGAGTTATGTTGAACTCCGCGGGAGGCTTGTCGATCAATGTTGCGATGGCGTGCTCAAACTGCGTGCGCATTACGGTAATGTCGGTATCCTGAACCTGCGCTCCATCAAGCTGTGTTTTCGCCTGAGCCACATCCGACCTGGGAGCGGCGCCACCCTCGAAACGATTCTGCGTGAGCTGCAATGCATCGGCATAAGCCATTACGGTGTCGTCCAGCAGTTGCTTTTGATCGTCGGCACTCCGCAATTCGAAGTAGTCGACCGCCAGCTCGGCGTGCAAGCTTAGATAGGCAGTCTGAAGATCGGCGGCGCTGGCCTGAGCTTCCTCTCGCGACGCGCTTACTGTGCGGCGGACTCTTCCCCATAAATCGACTTCATAAGAGAGATCGAGTGGCAAGGTGAAGGAGCCCGTGCTATTGGCCGGCACGGACTTCGGAAAGTAGGGTTCATTGGGGGACAGTCGTTCGTTGGCGATACTCGGCGCGGTAGAGATTGTCGGGAATTCCGCGGATCGATTGAAGCGGATCATGGCGCGCGCCTGGCGGAAACGCGCCTCGGCAACCTTCAGGTCCTGGTTAGAAAGTGTTACCTCCTCTTCCAGTGCGTTTAGCTGTGGGTCACCGAAGATCTCCCACCAGTTGCCGCGAAGCGATTGATCACCTGGCTGAGCTGTCTTCCAACCATCACTCTCTTTAAAGGAGTCTGGTGGCTGCTCCTTGAATCCTGGAGCCATGGGCACTGTTGGCTTGACGTACTTCGGACCCACCATGCATCCGCTGAGAAACAGACTGATAAGACAGACCATGGCGATGGTGTGATGCCGTTTCAATTCGCGCCTCCAGTCTGCGGTGCACTAACCTGAACTCGATTCCCACTTGCCAGTGAATCCGAAGGGTTCACAATGACCTGATCCGTTGGCTGAAGACCGTTGACCACCTCAACGGTAGCCCCAAAGTCGCGACCGATCGTGATCGCAATAAGTTCGGCGCGACCGTTACGAATCACACCAACACGCAGACCTTCTGAGCGAAAGAGGAGCGTGTTAGCTGGGATGGTGAGCGATTGAGTGGAGTCATGGGGCGAGCGAGGGTTCTTGAGGTGCACAAAGACATAGGCGCCGGTCTTGATGCGATTTTGAGCGTTGTGGACGTCGACTTCGACGTTCAATGTTCGCGAGGCCAGATCAATCGAATCGGAGTTGCGTACGATGGTGCCCTGGAAAATTTCGCCTGGGAACTCTTCGAGAGTCAGCGTTGCCGTTGCTCCGTTTTGCGCAGCCTGAGAGTCAACCTCCGGCACGGCGACATAGACGCGCAGTTTGTTAACCGACGCCATGTGGAACAGTTCTTGCGGAACGCCGCCAGCTCCCGCATTGATCAGCGCGCCGATGTCCGTGTTTCGTGCGGTAATGACACCGGCGAAGGGAGCATATACCTTTTCGAAGGACTGCAATTGCTCCAGCCGGTGGACGTTGGCTGTCATGGAGTCGACGGATGCTTGCCGCGCGCTTAGATCGCTGACCGCTTGATCGGTCTCCTGCTTGGAGACGGAGTTCGTTTTGAGCAGACCCAGCCAGCGCGCTGCAGTAATCTGTGCCAGTTGCTCGTTCGCCTGGGCATTTTTCAGGTCTGCCCGAGCTTGCTCCAGTTGCTGATCAATTTCCGGAGTGTCGATCTCCGCGAGCAGTTGGCCCTGCTGCACGTGTGTGCCGATGTCTACGTACCAGTGTTTGAGATAGCCGTTCGTACGGGCATAGATAGGTGTATCGTTGAACGCTTGTGTGTCGCCGGGCAGTACGATCTCCTGGGTAACAGCACCTGACGATGGCTGAACAACAGTAACGATCGGCACTGCTGCTCGCTCTGTGCGAACGCCCAGAGTGCTCTCCGCCTGGGCACGCTCGTGAATGCCTGAATAAATGACAATCCCAAGAGCAATGACTGCAGCCGCCAGACCAACCAACAACCAGCGGGACGACGGCCCTGACGGTACTGGCGCAAGTCGTGCCGTATCGGTTTCGTTAACTTCAGAGGTGTTGTTCCCGGTGGTGTTCATAGTGTGTCTCCATTTGCATACGTCGCGATCACGCGTGAATTGGTGCGTTCTCCGGGGCCGGAACCGGTTGTGCATCCGGCGAAGCAGACCGTCCGTGCAGAAGAGCAAACACTGACGGGACAAAGACCAGCGTGGCTACCGTTGCGCAGAGCAAACCTCCAATGACGGCGCGGCCTAGAGGCGCATTTTGCTCACCTCCATCGCCGAGGCCGAGCGCCATCGGGATCATCCCGATAATCATGGCCAACGCGGTCATAATGACAGGGCGGAAGCGAGTGGTTCCTGCTTCGATAGCGGCGGTGATCGAATCACCGTGGTGGAGAAGCCTTTCTTTCGCAAAAGCCACTACCAGGATGCTGTTCGCCGTGGCAACGCCCATGCACATGATGGCTCCCATAAGCGCGGGAACACTGAGCCGTGTGTGCGTGATAAAGAGAAACAAAACGATTCCGGCCAGCGCAGCAGGGAGTGCGGTAATGATGATGAAAGGGTCAAGCCAGGACTGAAAATTGACCACGATGAGCAGATACACCAGAATGATCGAAAAGCCCAGGCCGCCGATCAGGCCAACGTAGGCGGTGCGCATGGTGCCGTACTGACCGCGCGTCGTGATGAAGCTCCCGCGCGGAAGCAGCTTTCTATTCGCGTCAACAATACGGTTCACATCGCGGCCAACCGCACCGAGATCCCGATCCTGTACAGAAGCGTAGATATCGACCACGCGACGGATATTGTAGTGGTTGATAGAAGCAAGCTCACTGGTTCTCTGGATGGAAGCAACATCAGTGAGGATCGCTGGCCGCCTCTGATTCGGACCGCTAATCGGAATATTTTGCAGATCCTGGCCAGACTGAATATCGTATTGGGGCGTTTGTGTGACCAGGTTGTATGAGACGCCGTTCTTCGGATTGAGATAGAACATAGGTGTCACCTGGAAGCTGCCGCTGAGGGAGATCAAGACGCTGTTGGCGATGTCACGTTCGGTAAACCCTCCCTGTGCAGCCTTTGTCCGATCGGCTGCGATGTGGAACTTGGGATAGTCGGATTGCTGCTGGACGCGAAGATCGGCAATGCCGCGCACATGGCTTACTTCAGTAAGCATCTTGTCGGCAACGCGGCGATTTCCCGCAACGTCTGCGCCGTCTATCTGGATGTCGATCGGCGCGGGCAGACCAAAATTCAGCGTCTGGGTAGCAATGTCCGCCGGAAGGAAATAGAACGTGGCGCCGGGATATACGCGAGGCAGCTTGTCGCGCAGGGTGCGCACGTAACCTGCGGTTCGATGGTGCTTCTCTTTCAGAGAGACGAGGATGTCCGCATCTGCCGCACCCGTTAGCCCTGATCGGTTGTAAATGTAGTTAATGTTGCTGTAGGGCAGACCCATGTTGTCGAGAATGTTGTCCATCTCGTTGGGTGGAATTGTCTCGCGGATGCTGCGTTCGACCTGATCCGCCAGACGCGCGGTTTCTTCGATTCGGGTCCCCGTTTTAGCGCGCACGTGCAGAATGAACTGGCCGCTATCGGTATCGGGAAAGAAGTCCTGTCCGAGGAACGGAATCAGTGCAAAACCCAAGAAACAAACGACGAGGAACACGGGAACAAAGATAACTCGGTCCGAGACAAGCCGAGCGAGTAAAGAAGAATATGATGAGCGGACTTTCTGAAACAGGCGTTCGAAACCCTTCTGGAAGCGAGCGAACGGGCTACGCGAGGCCGCGCCCCCGTGCTTGTGGGCCTTCAACAAGTACATCGCCAGTGTGGGCACCAGCGTGCGCGACAAAATATAGGAGGCGAGCATAGCGAAGATGACTGCCTCAGCAAGAGGGACAAACAGATAGCGTGCGACGCCACTGAGGAAGAACATCGGGAGAAAGACGATACAGATGCACAGTGTCGAAACCAGTGCCGGTACGGCAATCTGTGCCGCACCCTCGAGAATGCCATCGTGCAGCTCGGCCCCTTCCTCGAAATGCCGTTCTATATTTTCGATGGTGACGGTTGCGTCGTCGACGAGAATGCCTACAGCCAGCGCGAGTCCGCCGAGAGTCATGATGTTGATGGTCTCGTGCAGAAAGCTCAGTACCATGACGGACGTCAGGATTGAAAGCGGAATGGAGATCGCAATGATCACCGTGCTGCGCCAGCTCCCCAGGAAGATGAGAATCATCAGGCCAGTGAGCGCGGCAGCAATCACAGCTTCGCGAATCACACCATTGATGGCGCCGCGCACAAAAATCGATTGGTCGGACAGGGGCTGGATCTTCAACTCGGGCGGAAGCGTCTGGGCCACTCGCGGAAGGATCTTGCGGATGCCCTCAACAACATCAATTGTGGAAGCGTCTCCGGCCTTGAGTATGGTCACCAGTGCGCCGCGATTGCCATCCTGGCGGACCACATTCGTCTGGGGTGCAAATCCGTCGCTTACCGTTGCGACATCGCGAAGATAGATGACAGTATTGCCAAAGGTTTTGATCGGAAGATCATTGAACTCCTGTACGGTCTTCAGGTCTGCATTCAGGTCAACGTCATACTCAAACTCGTCCATCTTGGCCGTGCCTCCCGGCAAGATGAGGTTCTGGTTGCCCAGTGCCGTCAGCACATCGTTGGGCGAGAGCCCCTTGGCCTGCATCAGACGCGGGTTGAGATAGACCATTACTTGACGCTGCTTACCGCCAAAGGGAAAGGGAACTGAAGCGCCAGGAACGGTGACCAGTTGGGTGCGTAGAAAGTTCAACGCAATGTCGTTCAGCTGTGGCTCAGTCAGACCTTTCCCTGAAAGACCAAGCTGCAGAATGGGCACCGTGGATGCGTTGTAGTTGAGAATGAGCGGGGGCAGCGAGCCTGGAGGCAATTGACGGAGAATCGTCTGCGATTCCGCAGTGATCTGCGCGTTCGCGCGGTCAATGCTGGCGCTCGGCTGTAAATAGACCTTGACGATCGCAGTTCCGTTTACGGTTGTGGACTCGATGTGCTCTATATTATCGACCGTCGTCGTCAGAACGCGTTCGAAGACTGTCGTAATCCGCCCTTCCGTCTCTTCTGGACTCAACCCTGTGTAAGTCCAGGCGACAGCGACGACGGGAATGTTGATGCTTGGAAAGATGTCTGTGGGAGTCCTCAGGATCACCACCGGACTCAGGATGAGAATGAGCAGCGCCAGAACGATAAACGTATAAGGCCTGTTCAGCGCGACTCTGATGATCCACATTTCGTATCTCCTCGGGCTGTTTCTACAGGCAATTACGCGGCTGCCTCGCGATACAGATAGGTAGGGTCACATAGGGAGTATCACGATCATGGAATGGATCGATACTCTTTATGCGAACCGTTCATACTGTAAGAGCAATGAACTCCGCATTGGATCCATTCAGTCCGCCTAAGTTTGTTTGAAGTCTGCGGGTAGGGCCGATCGAAACAGCGCCTAACCCGTTGGCCGTACTGATTAGCTGTCCTCCATTTGACTGGATGCATTCACGGCTTGGACGCATGAGGTTCGACCGCCTGATACCACCGTCTTCGAATACGCACGCTCGGTAAAAACAAACCCGATTCCGACCAGCGTTGCCACGGCCCCGACGAGGAAGACCGACGGGTATCCGGCACGTGCGGCAAGTACGCCTGTTATCGGGCCCGATATCCCGTACGCGATATCCTGGAATGCGACGAATCCTCCTAATGCAGTTCCTCGACTCTGTGGGGGAATGTGCTTGAGGATCTCTACACCAAGTGCCGGAAATAGCAGCGAGCAACCCATTCCGGAAAACAGGGCGCCGAGTAGTGCGACCGTCTCACTGGGGGACCACCACAGCAATGCCTGACCGATGCCCTCGATACCCAAAGATGCGACCGCAACTAGATACCCGCCAATACGATCTGGCAGATGTCCAAAGCACACGCGCATGAAGGCATAAGCTCCACCAAAGAATGTCATTGCCAATGCCGCGTGAGACCATCCACGGGACGCGAAAAACAGTGAGGCGAAGGCGCTGATTACGGCAAACCCAACGCCTTGCAGCGAGAGGCTGAGCCCGCTACGCCAGATCGTTCCGAGCACGCATGTCATGGGGACGCGCCTGCCACTTGGCGCAAACACGGCAGGAACCCGAGTTGCAATGACACACGCGAGCAATGGCGCGACGACGATCAGCGATATCGCGATTGAAAACCCAAAATGCCGATAGATGAGCATGCCCATGGGAGCGCTGACCGCCACCGACATGTACATAGCCATTCCTGTCAATGACATCGCCTTGCCCGCATTTTGTGAACCTCCTGTTGCGATCATCCAGGTAACGGATCCCGTCACCAGTTGACTCTCGCCAAAGCCGGCGAACACTCTGCCCGCGAGCAAGACGAACAGAGCCGTGACTGGCGGTAATGGCAACGCGGAGGCGAGAATGTAGAGAACGCCGGCAAACGCACAGACCGCGCCGCCGCGCATCATCGACCGCTTTCCGCCGCGTACGTCCGCGACATTACCCGCGTAACTACGCGTGAGAACTGTTGCGAGAAACTGCAGTCCGACGGTACCGCCCACGATGGCATCACCGTACCCGAGCACCTGATGGACAAATAAAGGGACGATCGGAAGCGGCAGCCCCACCGAGATGAAGCCAAAAAACAGTCCAGCCGCTATGGGTGCCATGGCACGGTACGGATTTTCACTGTGTGTGTCTGATGGCAATGGCAGTGGCGGATTGCTATGTGAGGACATGATGTTATCCCTTGAGACGGGGGGCGCCCCTTCGAAAGTTATTGACAGGACTCGGGCCGGTCGTCCCTCAACGAACGACCAGCCCCGGGGTTCTAGCTACGCGGTCAAGACAGCCGGTTGCAGATGTGGGAATGAATCTTCGAACGCATCCGGCTGGTAACCAGCCAGATCGAATAGGTATTCGCGCGAGGCCTCTGCCGCGTGTCGCACACTCTCCACGTCGACATCAACCAGTTGACCCTCATGCTTGCGGAGCCAACCTGCAACCATGACAGTCCGGACATCGCTCCGGTTGGCCATGTGTACGACATTGCCAACCGCGTTGTGCGATGGGAACATGGCAATGCCATCCGTACGGATCATGATCAGATCCGCCTCCTTGCCCGGCGTCAGGCTTCCCACGTTGCTCTCGAGCCCCATGACACGAGCGCCGTCAATTGTTGCGGACTCCAGAATCGGCTGCGCGTGGATAGGCGCAGGCGCAGACGTATCGCCGGCCGCACGTCGCCTCTGGGCGAACGTGCGTTGTTGGGTGAACGCAGCATGCATCTCGCCGAACATGTCTCCGCCTTGGGCCGTGTCTATATCGATTCCAAGCGCGGGGCGCAGACCGTACTCACGTGCCGTCTGATAAGGGAACCCATCGGTCTCCAGCCCAAACAACGAATCCGAGCGAGGGTTCACAGTGACGTTGACTCGCGCTTCCGCGAGGATTTGCCAGTCGTCGCCGCTTAGGCAACAACAGTGATTGAAGATGTTGTCCGAACGCAGCATCCCCTTGGAATGCAGATCTGGCAGAGGTGAGGGCCCACCACCCCAACCTCCGAACTCGGTCAGAATACGACACCCGAATTCACGCGCCACTGCCCAGTGATTCGCATCAGGAATCAGGGCGAACAGACCAACGTTCGCTAGAGCATCTTCCGGCCTCTTCAGACGTTGAATCTCACCGGGCCAATGTTTCACCGTCATGCCCACCGGCTTGCCTACCATATGGATCGCGCGCAGACCTGTCCTGTCGAAAGCCTCGAGTGCGGCGTCAGTGTGTTCCGGCGTGAGGCTGTTATGGGCGGCGTCCACGATACTCGTGATCCCGGCGTCGAGGCACGACAGACTCGTCAGCAGGGTAGCCACGTGCATGTCTTGCGGGCGGTAGTAACGGCCGATCGCAAACGGAATCGCATTGAAGTACTCATCCAGGGTTTCGACGTTAGGCATGAGCCCGCGAACCAGCCCTAGCCATGCATGCTCGTGCGAATTCACAAAGCCAGGCATGACGATGTGACCAGTCGCATCGATAACCCGTGCATCGTCGGCGCTGAGGTTCGGGCCTACAGCGGCAATGCGCGAAGCTTCGACCAGCACGTCGGCCACCGTGAAATCGCCGATTGACTTATCCAAGGTCAGAATCGTGCCGCCCTTGAACAGGGTACGTTGCTGAGGTGCTTTGTTCTGCATCTTGTTATCTCCACTAAGAGGTGTTTTCTTCGGCATGTTGGTATCTCCATCACATGGTTTATCTGAACGCGGAGCACACAGATGCGTATCCTGGATGCTCTCATCTGGGTCTGGGGAGCGGCCTACTATGTGGCTAATTCTCGGAGCGTTGTTTTAGGTTGCGTAGCCAGAGATCATGTCCCTCGTGCATAGCCTGCGGGTGAGCCTTGCGTAATTCGACTGCGCCGGGGCCTTTCACAACTTCTTCCGTGACGACATGGCAGCCTTCGTTTGTTTTCGACAGAAGGTACGTGTGATAGCCATTCGTCGTTGGACTATCGCCGAACCACCCAATGCGACTGTTCAGCACGAACCCGTGCACGCGACTCTCAAAGTGGAGACCGAAGGTGTCCCACAAAAACCGCGTTCCCTCATGGAGTTTTCCATCGGGACTGTTCAGCAACTTGACATTCTGGGAGTTCGGATACCACGAGGGCCACGCCTGAGCATCAGCCATATTGGCGAAGACCTTCTCACAAGGTGCGTGAATAACAATTTCGTTATGGGCAAACAGGTCTGCCCGCTCTGGATGAAAGCCCTTCGGCCAATGTATGTCCTTCGAGCGCCGCGCTCCGTCTCCGTTGAAAGTAAGCGCCTCGTTGATCGGCTTGGACGGTGCAGTTTGAGCGCGCCCCACAGCAATGGTTCCTAATACGACCATGCAATATATTCCGACTCTCCATCCATCTCCAACTGACATTTTCATTTCCTTCCTGCTTTCGATAAGGGGAGATCGCTTTGAATGAGCGCCGCGATCTCTGTTCTGCTGCGACCTGTACTTCGCTGTAGCCGAAGAATCGTTGAACATGTCACGGCCGGGGGGGAGCGGTGCATTGAATTCTGTCGCAAGCTTAAAGGCAAAAAGAGAGTGCTGCCGTTCAAGGATTGCGGCAGCTATCGCAGGATTGCGGCGATTACAATCGGCGGCGGAAATCGGTCGGAGTGCAGCCCGCAATCCTGCGAAACGCAGCAGTGAAAGCAGAAGGCGTGCCATAGCCTACCGCCAGGCCGACCTCAGTAATATTCAGCGCCCTGTCTTCCAAAAGCTTCTTGGCCATGCCGATGCGCTGAATCACGAGCCATTCATGTGGGGTCTTGCCGGTGGCTAGACGAAATGCCGTGCAGAAGTGGAAGCGGCTGAGATGAACGACGCCAGCCAACTCATCCAGTGTGAGCGATTCGCTGGCATGCTCGAGCATGTACGTTGTGACCCGTTTCACCTGCCAAGGTGCGAGCCCAGCCGAGGGCCGCGTGACGGGGATGCTTATGACGGCGTGTTTGCGGAGCAGTTGAATGCATAACAAATCGATCGCCTGCTCCACAAAGAGGCGCGCGGATGGCTCCTTGATCTCGGCTTCACAGCTAAGCAGTTCCATGATGCGCGCCGCAGCGGGATCTTCAAAGCCGACTCGATCCAGCAACTCTACCCTCTGTCCCTTCGCCAACATATTGGCGCATTTCTGGAATCGAGCCTGTGATAGATAAATATGCGACACTTCGAAGGAGCCGGCGATATCCCAGTGCGCTTCATGGCCGCTCGGAATGATCGTGATGGTCCCTGGACGTGTCCTGGACGTTATGTTTTGGCTGTTACCGGCTCCGTCACTCACAAATATCTCGTGGTCTCCGGTATCGCCGTAATAGGCCATGATGACATGATCCGGCTTGCTAGCCTTGCGGTAGTGAACGGCACCATGCTTCCAGCGCTGGGTCAGTCGTGTTCCGCAGCCGAGATCATCCGGCACCAGAAGCGGTGGGTTGTCCAGAATTAACCCGATTTGCTCCGACGCACTGCTCCCCTTGCTGACGTCGATGGTCTCATCAGGCAGCAATAAGTCTGGTGAGACTAAGTTCATCGGAATTCTCTTCCGGGTAGATATGGCGAAAATGGGCTTTGGATCACCATCGTGATTGACCTCCTCTTTCAAGCCAGATGCCTACAGCAATGCCGGTCCTTCGTTCTCTCAGTCTTGTTCTCTGTCCATTGGCCCCCAGTCAGATAAGGCTGCTTCCGGCTAAGCGTTCATATTGTCAACGTCAAGAACCGGGAACAGCCTCACTCAACACGTACATCCTCTCAGGGATGGCCATTCGAGTTCGTGGACAATTTGAATGTCGTTAGGAGATTCTTCTCAATTCTGAGCTCTCCGCAGAAATCTGACAGACTGCTTGATAGACGGATCGTCGCGGAGTTGCTAATTTCAGTTACACTGGCGAACCGACAGACAGCGATTGGACGAAAAGTCTGGGTTGGCCGGAGTACCGGGTCCGCCGCAAGCGGGGCAACCGTAAGCCGATGTGCTCCGGCTGCGGCCCACACCTATGAAGGGGCGTTGCAACGCTATCTCAAAGAATGGATTGCGCTGCCAAGATGGCCGCGGCTGGATCCCTTCCAGAAGCTGGCGCTGATGTTGCTAGATTATTCACTGTCAACTCACTAATGCGGAAGAAGTTACCCTTGTGCCCGACGGATGGCACTGGGCGACATGCCTGTGATGCGGCGAATGTGCTTCGACAGATGGCTTTGGTCAGAGAATCCCGTCAACTGAGCTATTTCTGACAGAGGACGTTTCGTATTGCGAAGAATGTGCAGAGCACGCTCGATTCGGAACTGAAGGATGTAGCGATGCGGCGACATACCGACACTTTCTTTGAACGTCCGTGAGAAATGTTGCACAGAAAAGCCAGCTATTTCAGCTAACGTTTCAAGGCGTATGGGTTGGTCGAGATTAGACGAGATGTATTCGGAAATCCGCCGAGCACGCACTGGGGGAAGGCCTCCACGCATTTCAGGTGCAGGCCCAGGGAGCGGTACGTTGTGAAGCATGCTGATCCTTGGTCGCGAATGGATCGCGACCTCAGCTGGAGAGCACCCGGCTCTCCAGCCGCAGAGAGGGGGAGTAATCAGTACACGCCAATCCTTAGTATCCTCACCGCGGAAGCGTGCTGGGACATCCTGTTCATGGTTGCGTCGAAACGCAGACCGATTGAAGTCGAAGATGGCTGACAGAGGCACGCCACGATTGAGGCGATCATCATCCAGACCGAATAGCATTCGCGCCGTCCGGTCAGCGCCAAGGATCTGCAGGTCACTGTCAACCGCCAGAAGCAAAGCCGGATTGCTCTCATCAGACGGCATAGCGGCTATTGTCCATACGTTCTTGAAGAACTCACGAAAAAGCCGTTCTTCCGCGGCGCGTGCCGCAACCTTAGTTGCCGCCAAAGCCAATCGATGTGCCAGGCCCTTCCTGGCACTACAACAATTAAGAGCCAGTGTGATTTTGCCGTTGTGGTCAAATATAGGCGCCGTCGCACAACTGAGATCGATGTGGCGCGTCCGGAAATGTTGTTCGAGATGGATCAGAACCGGCCGCTGTTCAGCGATGCACGTGCCGATCCCATTTGTACCCTCGGTTTGCTCCGACCACATGCCCCCGAGCCAAATCCCCCGTTCCTTGAACTCTTCATTCTTAGTTTCGTCGCCACGGTGGTGGATCGCTACGCCTTCAGTGTTGCATAGCATAACAACGTACCCTTCCTGACGAACGATCGCAAACAGACGATCAATCTCTTCCTGCGCTAAAATGATTGCCCTTGTGAGCGGCTCGCGGAAGATCCTGAGCTCGCTCTGCGTTGCGACGTGGGGACCTGCCAGGCTCTCGGGATTGATAAGGAGTTCGCTTGCGCATCTTTGCCAAGACGACCATACTTCCTCGATATCCTTTGTTGGAACTCGTCCCCGCGTAACGGAATCGATCAGCGCCAAATGGCGCGACTTGGCGGTGCGATGGAGGATACCAATCTTGGCAACAGTTGCCATAGCGGTCTCCTCTTCAGTATAGCATGCTCGCGTCGCTTCTCCCCCGAGATTCCGAGAACAACGAGCTCGGAAACCGCGCGTAGTTGAACGGTCTGGGAGAGATGGTCCCCGGACGTTACCGTGACGTGATGCTTTGCCTGTCACCGGCTCGCTTTGCCGCCTGCCTGTGACGACTACCTGAGCACCGAGTTCAGCTACACACCTCGCTGCCGCAGCGCCAATGCCACTGTTTCCACCGGTAAATGAGTTCCACCTTTCCAGCAAATTCCAGGCTACTTTCCATCCGCCTGCCTAACACTCCTCTCATTGGCTCCTCATTGAGCGCCGAGTGCCAGATGGGCGAGCTGGCACGGGTGATTGTCATCGCCTTAGGTCAAATTAGGATGCCGAATGCCCTTCGGTATTGCTGCTGACAGAGTTCGACCGTGGTCCAGTCAATGCTGTAGGAACCCTGGGCAGAAGCGCCGATTGAGCAATGGTCTTGTCCTCACGTCGCCCGTTCACGGCCAAACGCGCGATAAGGCGCTGCGGATTCTGCTGCATGGCCGGTTGTACTGCCTCTTTCATGCTCAGCAGCCGGGCAGCGGCCGCTTCGGCACTCGCGCAGTTGCTCCGATCGCCAGCCCCAAATAGTCGAGAAGCAGACTGCCGAGAACTCTCGTAGGTCTCCTAGATAATTTCAGAGAGCGGCCGGTATCGCATATGAATCTCCCTAGACCCCAGGTCCTTCTATCTCTCGCGAAGCCGATTGCCATTACGTCCTAAGAGGTTAGGCAAAGATCGAATGACATGGCGCCGCTTCCTCTAACGATGACAATCAGAAGCAGCGAGAGGAGCATTACGAAATACTCAATCCCTTCCCCTTTCTTTTCGCCAAACCAATTCATTGCCCATCCATCGGGCAAATGCACTGAAAGCGCACCCGTGAAGATTATGAACAGACCACCAGCCGCGATTCTGCCCAAAAAGCCTGCTACTAGCGCAATGCTTCCAAAAGACTGTCCGACGATGATGAGCCATGCAATGCTTCTCGGAATCCTGCGAGAATCCAGGTCTTTCAAAGTGCCGCTAATTCCTGGCCCCCCAAACCATCCAAAGAGCTTCTGCATGCCGTATGGAAAAACGATGAGTCCAGCAATAATCCGGACGAAGGTCCAGGTGTAGTTTGGATCTGTGTAAAGTAGTTTCTCGATCATCGACTGACCTCCGATTTCCTACCGTCGAGGCTAAGTTTGTAACGATCTTGCCGTGACAAAGGGAAAGCACCTGTCGCCGCGGGAAAATACCGAGAAGTCGAGCGAATGCTTTGATGCCGAGCGCGAACGCCATCGCTAGCCCAAAAGGCAGCAGCAGCGAACCGCTTAGAAACGCCACGGTGCGCGTCTGCCAACCCACCAGGAGAGCCCATGCAGGCACGATCTCAGCAACGGCTCCTGCCCTGCCTGCGCAGCCGAGAGAAGCATTTCTTCCTCCGCTGGGGCTTTCACTTTGGACGAGCCGTTCAATTGTGTCCTCTGATTTCCGCGGCGGCACGAACGGTCTTATTGCGCTCACCGCGGAGCTTCATAAAGGATCGGGTCTCAGCGTAGAGACGGGGAAGGTCCCGGTTGACGATGGCCTTCCAGACGACACGGAAGGCGGCTTTGGGGTGGAAGAAGTATTCGTCGTAGAACTTGTGGACCATTTCTATGACGCACTCGACGGGCAGACCGGGGTACTCGATGTGGGCCATCTGATGTCCAGCTACGTCGGACATGGCTCCATTGGTTATGAGCCCGTTTTTCTCCACGTACTCGAAGAGCTCTGTACCGGGGAAGGCGTGAGCCATGGAAACTTGGATGGTCTCGCAATCAAGCCGTTTAGCGAACTCGATGGTGTTGCGGATGGATTTCTTGGTCTCGCCGGGAAGACCGAGAATGAAGTCACCATGGATAACCAAGCCGAGTTCGTGGCAGTCGCGGGCGAAGTCCAGTGCACGCTGGACGGTTGCGCCCTTCTTGATGTTCTTGAGGATCTGCGGATCGCCTGACTCGAAGCCAACAATAAGCAGTCGACAGCCTGCTTCTTTCATGGCCTTCAGCGTTTCATAGTCGGTGGTGACGCGGGAGTTGCAAGACCAGGTAAGATCGAGGGGCTTGAGCTTTCCGCATAACTCAATTGTCCGTGCCTTCTGGATGTTAAATGTATCGTCGTCGAAAAAGTACTCCTTCACCTCGGGAAAGGCTCGCTTCGCCCATGTCAGTTCTGCGGCCACATCATCAGTGGAACGCTTGCGCCAGGCGTGCCCGCTCAGCGTCTGCGGCCAAAGGCAGAACGTGCATTGCGCCGGGCAGCCTCGTGTGGAGTAAAGCGCGACGAAAGGATGTAGAAGAAAGGGCACGTTGTAGCGGGTCACGTCCAAATCGCGCATGTAGATCTTTGTGGCCCAAGGCATTGCGTCCAGATTCTCCACCTGCGGGCGATCTGGGTTGTGGACGATCTTGCCGTCGAGTTTGTAGCTGATGCCGAGAATTTCATTGAGCGGTTTGCCCTGGGCAAACTCGACCACCGAATAGTCAAACTCGCGGCGACAAATGAAGTCCAGCACACCACACTCGTTCAGGGCCTTCTCCGGCGAAGTAGTCACAGGCGGCCCAACAAAAGCAATCCGGATGGACGGATTAACCGCCGCGATGGCCGCAGCCAGGCGCTGATCACTCTTCCAGCCTACCGTGGAAGTGAACAGCACCAGAAACTCGTAATCTTTGCAAATCTGAACAGTCTCTTCGGCTGAGACATGGTGCGGAGGCGCATCGAGCAGACGCGACTCCTCCAACATGCCGGCTGGGTAGGCGAGCCAAACCGGGTACCAGTACGACTCAATCTCGCGCGTTGCCGGCCAGCGCGAGCTGGCCCCGCCATCAAATTTCTCGAACGAGGGCGGATTCAGAAACAGCGTCTTCAAAGGCATAGATTCCCTTTCGATTCAATGGAGCGATTACCGAGGCATTGTGCAAGAGATAACAGCCCGCCGCAACGGAAGGTGCTGGTCGCCGCGATCGGTCGCTAGGCGGTCGTAGAGTTATTGACGTTTTTGACCTTGAGAAACTTGCGTTCTCCGGACGACGTGAAAATCCGACGTGATCGACGGACAAATCGCAAAGCGAGCTGTGTATTTAATTCTCGTGCAAGCTTAAAGGCAAAAGGAGAGTGCTGCCGTTCAGGGATTGCGGCAGCTATCGCAGGATTGCGGCGATTACAATCGGCGGCGGAAATCGGTCGGAGTGCAGCCCACAATCTTGCGAAACGCGGCACTAAAGGCAGAAGGCGTGCCATAGCCTACCGCCAGACCGACCTCGGTGATATTCAGCGCCCTGTCTTCCAAAAGCTTCTTGGCCATGCCGATACGCTGAATCACAAGCCATTCATGTGGGGTCTTGCCTGTGGCCAAGCGAAACGCGCTGCAGAAGTGAAAGCGGCTGAGATGAACGACGCCAGCCAACTTATCCAGTGTGAGCGATTCGCTGGCATGCTCGAGCATGTACGTTGTGACTCGTTTCACCTGCCAAGGTGTGAGCCCAGCCGAGGGCCGCGTGACGGGGATGCTTATGACGGCGTGTTTGCGGAGCAGTTGGATGCATAACAAATCGATCGCCTGCTCCACAAAGAGGCGCGCGGATGGCTCCTTGATCTCGGCTTCACAGCTAAGCAGTTCCATGATGCGCGCCGCGGCGGGATCTTCAAAGCCGACTCGATCCAGCAACTCAACCCTTTTCCCCTCCGCCAATCTATCGATGCAGTCATGGAAGCGAGCCTGTGCCAGATAAATGTGCGATACCTCGATGGAGCCGGCGATATCCCAGTGCGCTTCATGGCCGCTCGGAATGATCGTGATGGTCCCCGGACGTGTCCTGGACGTTATGTTTTGACTGTTACTGGCTCCGTCGCTCATAACTATCTCGTGATCACCGGTATCGCCATAGTAGGTCATGATGACATGATCCGGCATGCTGGCGAGGCGGTCGTGTACGGCGCCGTGCTTCCAGCGCTGCGTCAGTCGTGTTCCGCTGCCGAGATCATCCGGCACCAGAAGCGGTGGGTTGTCCAGAATTAACCCAATTTGCTCCGATGCGCTGCTCCGCTTGCTTATTTGTGATCTCCATTGCAGACAGCAGCCACCATCGGTGGAGGTCCCAACGTTGTCCGCCGTGATTCCTTCGCTGCGGGCGGCAGGAGCTTGCGGTCGAACAGGGACTGCAGCGACAAGCACTTCGTCGGTTGCAGCGGCGGTCACGAGCTTCACGGTGGTCTCGTCATCTGATCGGTACATATCTATAGAATTAGCCCTCGTGACTCCGCGAGCTTGCGGGAGACCAGGTTGGATCGGAGCATTTATCACACTCGGGGGAGCACCGGCGGACCGGCTCCCAGACGTTCCCTGACAAGATCGCCGTAGCGGAGCGACTATGCGATGCAGGCGTCGATGCCGGCTTCCTCTTCGTTGTCGGAGAGGAGCGCGATTCGTCCGGCGCCAAGGTCGCCAACCGACATGTGCGCGGCTCGCGCTTCCTCACTAACGGCGAGCCCGCCGACAACCGTCTCGCCCTTGTCACTATGGGGGCGCTGCGGGTCGAAGGCTTCGATCTTGACCCTCACATTAAGTCCAAGCCAAGCTTGCCGCTGAGGCCAGTAAAGCGTCCACTCAACCTCACTGCTACCGGCTGCAGGCCCGACATCCGCGCTGTAGCCCGCGCAGCCCAACGCGCGGCACGCTGTGGTTTGCTTTGTCTGCCAGCCGTTGTCAGTCCACACCACCTCAAAATTTTCGCTGTCGAGGATACGTAGCGTTTTGCCGGCGTCCAGGATTTGGACGGGACGTTGGCGGGTGTGGATTTCGAGATCGTGCCGCACGCGCTTGCGCCCCTCCGGTTTGGAGTAGCGTTCGTAGACGGGATCAACACGGTCGAAGACCTTGCCATCCAGCGCCGAGCGTAGCAGCTTGAGGTACTCGGCGTGCGCCCACACCAGCGGCATGGCCGAACCCGCGGGTTGACCCAGAAACCGGCCGTCCTCCGGCCGGTCAGCCCCGTCCCACACCTGCTCCGGCACCATCTGGCCGCAGCAGGCGTAGCTCTCATAGGCCGCAATCAGAGGGGCGATGTCGCGCCCGGCAGCGAGCTCGAAGTGTGCACGCTCGCCGGTCAAGAGTGGCCAAACGCGGCCCTGCCCCCATCCCTCGAACGGGCCCCCATCAGGCCGGTCGCCATAACCATCCCAGTTATAGCGCAGCCAGCCGGGCCCCTGCGGAAGATCGCGTTTGATCACCGCGTCCACCACCTTGAGCGAGTCCGCCATGAGCGGGTCGTCCGCACGCCGCACGCCGTAGCGCACTAGCTCCAGAAATCCAGCGTCGATAATCTCTCGCGCCTGAAACTCATGACGCGCGCCCTGGGGCCGGTTCGCCAGGTGAATGGTCTCATAGCCGCAACCCTCATGTGCGTAGGCCTCGTCGCACTCCGGCGGCCGGATGCGCATGTAGTGGCGCTTCACGTCCGGATGTAGGACACCCTTGTTGGTCGCCGTCCAGTCTTCGAGGTGGCCTTCAATCCAGTCTGCGAATTCCTCAAGAAACGTGGCCAGCTCGTGCGACTTCAGGGCCCGCATCATCTCTGCGGCGCAGATTAGCCCCGCAATCACAGCGGCCAATGTAGAAGGTGAATACCCGGCGTTTTCTTCCCATCTCTCCTGGTGCGTAATTGGCGCCTGTTGTACTAGACACCCGACCGCACGCTCCACAAAGGGAAAGATATCCAACTCTCCGAGACCCTCAGCCTTCCACAGCCGCCAGGCTAGAATGAGTGGAAACGCCACCTCGTCGAGTTGCTTGCCTCGCCAGTAAGGTGTCCCATCGATCCAGAAGTTCTGCGCGAAGCCACCGTCCGGCTGCTGGGTGCATGCCAGGTATACCAGTGCACGCCGCGCCGTATCGGTACGGCCGCAGGCCAGCATCGCCGTGGCCGTCTGCACCATATCGCGCGTCCACACCAGGTGGTACCCGCCCATATCATCGTCACCGTGCGCCTGGCCCCAGGGAATCGACGCCGATGCCACAAATGCGCCGGAGTACGTTTTGTCTTCGTGCGCCAATAGCACATTATGGCTGGCCCTCATCAGCTTGCCGCCATCGCGTGCGTGCGCCGCAAGCCACTCGGGATTCGCAGCCCTCTGCCACTGCTCAAGGAAGCGTTTGCGCAAATCCTCGAAGGGCGTGGTCAGTGCGCTCATCGTCTTCTGCGCGGCGGTGTGATGTCCTTCTCCTATGCCGATTGCCACGGTGAAATCGACGTGGGCGCTTTCCCCCTTCGGATCAGCGGTAATGATCCCTTGAAGGTTAATCTCGCCCATCACGGCGACATTGCCTCCTGTAGCCGAGCCAAACTCCCAATCCATTCGGAAGTTATCCATCAGGTCGTGCCAGCCGTCGCTGACGCCTACAAAACCGCAGCCCACGCGCGCAAACCCGCGGCTGGCGCCCATCACCAGCGACCACTCGTTCTTCCACGCCAATAGCATCTTTTGACCGGCTATGTCCACCGCGCGCGCTGAGTTGCCTGCGCCGCCGCCATCGAGATGCGGCGCCAGCAGCGCATACACTCTGAGACGCGGCAGCAGGTCCGGGATCCCTTCGAGCCGCACCCGCTGCAACACCACCGCATGATGGGGATCGCAGATGATCTCCTTCGTCAGGCTGTAACGACCCTCCGGATCGCGATTCACATACCGAATCCCCAGGGCGTCCTGATGGATGTACTCGAAGGTCGGAACCAGGTCGCGCTTCTCTTCGTGCGCAAAGGTCTCCCCATCGGTGACGAGGAACTCCATGTCTCGCACCTGCGCGCGGTCAATAGTAGGATGGTAGATCTCGTTGAGAATGCCGTGCGAACAGGTGAACCAGATGCGGCTTGATCCGGCATAGGCAGTGCAAACTGCGTCTTTCAGACTCGAGGTCCATCGAGGTTCGGTGCCGGGGGCGCCAAAGGCCTCGCCTTGCTGGTCAAGCCAACGGTACATAGGTTGATTCCTCATCGATTCACGCTTTTGATTCAGTTCTCGGGGAGACAGTTGGAGCTTCCCTTAGTTCAGACACTCGGCTAGCCGAGTCAAATGCTCTTCCGCGGCGTTCGCCCCTGCCGGATTGATTCTTTTGAGATCGCCAACTTGCCAGTGATAGTCAGCAGGGTTTCGCAGTAATGTTAGGGTCTTCCAGATTTTCCATGATCGGGCTTTGCCATCCTCCATCTGGTGAAATTGTCCGCTCTACCTCGCTCGGACCCCAAGTTCCTGGTTCGTAATCGTAGACGGGTGTTTCCGCTCTCAAAGCCGGATCCACTATTCGCCAAGCCTCCTCTACGTAGTCCTGCCGTGCAAATAGCGTGGGGTCTCCTGCCACGGCGTCGCCTAGGACGCGCTCGTATACTTCCATTTCGTTTGGGCAGGGATGACGGCTAGTCTCGATCTCAACGTGCCGGCCCTGCAGCAGGTCGTCGGGAGCCATCACAGTCGCCCCCAAGGCTATCGTCATCTCGGGACTGATCCGGAACCGCAGATGATTCTGAGTCAAAGCACCCGCTCTGATGGCTGATGGAGGCTTTCGAAATCTGGCAAAAACCTCGGCGCAGGTCAAAGGCAGGCACTTTCCAGCGCGGATATAGAATGGGACGTCCTTCCAACGCCAGCAGTCAATCTCAAGTCGAAGCGCTGCAAAGGTTTCCACCTTCGAATCAGAGCAGACTCCACCCTCCTCTCGGTAGCCCCGAAACTGTCCGCGGACAAGATTCTTCGCATCCAGGGGTTGAATCGCCTTCAGCACTTTTACCTTTTCATCGCGAATGGTTTCACTGTCGGTGCGGACCGGAGGCTCCATCGTAAGATTGCTCAGGACCTGGAACAGATGGTTCTGGATCACGTCCCGAACGGCGCCGGTTTGGTCGTAAAACGCTCCGCGTCCTTGCACCCCGAAATCCTCCGCCATTGTGATCTGCACGCTCTCGATGTAGTTGCGATTCCAGAACGGTTCCATGAACGCGTTGGCGAACCGGAAGATGACCACATTGTTCACAGGACGCTTGCCAAGATAGTGGTCTATGCGAAAAATTTCCGATTCAGAGAAGGCTGAGTGGAGAATCCGGTTGAGCTTCTGCGCTGAGGCAAGGTCGTGCCCGAAGGGCTTCTCGACAATGACGCGAGCGCCCTCGGCGGAACCCGATCTCGCCAGTTGTTCCACTACGGCCCCGAACAGAAGAGGCGGAATAGCCAGGTAATGCGCCGGCAGCTGCGCGCGGCCGAGTTCTTTGCGGATTGCTTGGAACGTCGAGGCATCCGCGTAGTCGCCGTCCACGTAACGCAATAGGCCGCACATCTTGTCGAAAGCCTCAGCATCGACTCCGCCGTGCTTCTCGATGCTGCTTCGCGCCCATGCGCGAAGTTGTTCGACGTTCCAACCAGCTCTGGCCACGCCGATTACCGGCACGTCAAGGTGTCCGCGTTTCACCATGGCATGAAGCGCGGGAAAAATCTTCTTATAGGCCAAGTCGCCAGTCGCACCGAAGAAAACCAGGGCGTCCGATTTATGTTTGCTCATCGTAGATATCCCTTTTTCTCGCGAGACTATTTGCCGGCGACTTTCTCCAACTGGCCGCCAAAGCCAAAGCGCGTCGCTGAGAGAAGCTTGTCCTGATAATTCGCCTCACCGCGCGACGTGAAGCGCTGATAGAGTGCAGCTGAGAGCACGGGAGCCGTGCATCTAATTCTGTCGCAAGCTTAGAGGCAAATGGAGAGTGCTGCCGTTCAAGGATTGCGGCAGTTATCGCAGGATTGCGGCGATTACACTTCATATAAGGAAGCGGCCTGATTGAGTTGCTTGAAATGCTTGACGCCTAGATCAGGAGACGCTCGGCGCCTGGATTGTCAGCAAACAAGACGTAATGCGGTCGTAGCCGTTCACTTCCGGTTAGGCCGTTATCCGACCACAATTCGCGCACTTGCGCATCTGGAAACGACCCTGGCTTAAAGAGATCGTCCCCAGCCGCACTATCAGCTCTCTAACTCCCACATCCCGTCTGCCTCCTCAGTTTTTCCAACAGACCCGTGTCCGATCCCGCACCCTTCAAAGCTTGTGGGCGGATCGGATAGTGAGTTCCTCTGGAGCAGATCGCACCACCGTCGCAGAAATTTCCAGATGAATTGAAACGCAACAGATAAAGGCGAACACGGGATATGGCCCGACGGATTCTGATGTTCTTAGGACGATTAGCGATCACCACAATCGCGACGAGAGGTATCTGGCCGCCGTGCATCCCGAGGTCATCGGTCTCGAGCAACTGCGGCGCGATCCTCACATCCTGGGATGGATAGCCAGCCTGCGTGCGCAGACCCCGCCTTTGGTGGCCACCACCTGCATCGGCCGCCTCTTCGCTCTCCGCACTATCCTCAGCGAGCTGGCCTGGACGAAACTACTGCCTGAACTCGCTCACCTGCTACGGCGCGATGATATTCCGCGTACGCCCCACACCCTGCCACGACCTCTCACCGCAGAGCAGGATCAGCTACTCGAACAGGAGTTCCTGCGCCGCAACGATCTGGGCGGAAACGTCTTCCTGCTGCTCCGCCGCACCGGCATGCGCATCGGCGAGTGCGCAGATCTGTCTTATGACTGCCCGCGCTCCACAGGTCCCGATCAGTGGGCCATTCATGTCCCTCTCGGCAAGCTCAAAACCGAACGCATGGTCCCCGGCGATGCTTTCGTCCGCGACCTCGTTCACCGCCTGCGCTTCTTCCGCTCCCTCGATCCGCTTCTTCCGCCGCTCTCTCCCGAACGGCGACAAGCGCAATCGCCTTAACCGTCTCGCCAACCGGCTCACTAAAATCCTCGCCGAAATACGCAAACTCAAAACCACCTGAATGAAAACGGGCAGACATTGGCCGGTTATCGCGATTTCCCATCAATCCAGAATGTCCCCGGCGACATCGCGCTCTCGCTGCGTTTCAAGTTTCTCGGCAATCTCCGACAAGGTAAGCTTCGATCCCTTGCAACCGAACAAGGCGATGGCCGTGCTTACGACGACCGAGCCAATCACAATCCACAAAACGATAACCATCGATCCTCCGCCCCATTGCGGTTTCTTTATACGTCAGAATCCCAATCAAGCGAGCCGCCGGCGCCATGCTACCTATCGCACCCAATGACCGCGTTTACCAACTCGGGTTGCTCCTCGCAAGATTCAGGAGTCTATCGAATGTCCCGGAAGTGATTGCATGAGCCTGAATCCCTGGCAAGTTCTCGCGGGCCAGGTCACTCAGAGCGTGCCCGGGCGGAACTTCGAGGAATAGCTCGCAACCAAGCTCATATGCAACTGTGGTTGCATCGTGCCATCGAACCCCATGAGCTATGTTGTCGGCGAGATCTCTGGCGACTCCCTGAGCGCTCCGCACAGCCCTTGCATTGACGTTGGCGAGGTAGATCGGCTTCGGATCTTTCACGGAGATCGACTGAAGCTGGCTGCGAAGAGAGTCGGCAACGGGCTGCAGCAGAGAACAATGGGAAGGAACCAGTACGTCCAGCCGCTCTGCTTTGCGGGCTCCACGTATACGCGCTTGCTGTAGAACCCGCTCCATTCCCTCATTCGCACCGGCGATAACGATCTGTCGTGGTGCGTTGATGTTGCCTGCGAACACAGGATGCTCTTCGGTGCTTACAGCATCAACCAACTTTCCGACTTGCGTTTCACTGAGTCCAACGATCGCAGAGAGTCCATATCCAACCGGATACAGCTGCTCCATTTGCTCCGCCCTCGAACGCACCAGACGCACCGCATCCGAGAGAGATATCGAGTCTGCGGCAACTGCCGCCGAGAATGCTCCGACCGACAGACCTGCGACGGCCAGCGGTGCAAGCCCGCTCTGTTGAAGTGCTCTTGCGGTGGCGACGCCTGCCGTCAGAATGGACAGTTGAACTGAGACGGCGGATTGGAGAGTTTCGGGGCTGTCCAACGAGCGTACATCGAGATCCAGGACAGCGCTAACTTCAGATAAGGTTTCGTCGACCGCGGAGTGGCGGACAAGATCGTGGAGCATTTGGGGTTGCTGCGAACCTTGGCCGGGAAAGAGCAGTCCTGTATTCATTCCGTATCCTCGATGACAGAAATCGACCACGGGTCTGCTGCGAGCTGGCGGATCGTTGGCAATCGCACAAGGACTTGCTCCATCCCCTCTCTCGCGAACTCTTCCAGAGAGAATCCACAATGAGGTGTCTCAACACGTACATCAATTTTTGCCGGAGCCGCGCTCATGACACTCCAGAGATCGCGTGCGGTGGCTCGGGTGAATCGCGTCGGAGCGAACAGAGCCAGGTCGAGGTCGCTGGTCGCGATTATCACCTGCCAGCCGGTTGCGAGCTCAAATCCAACGCTGCCTACCGGCCCCCAATCCAGCTCCGATCTACCGAGCTGCCGCTCGAGCCAGGACAGAGCAGCGAGGACGGGATGAGCAAGGCGGGTGGGACGCGCCATGCAAGAGGAAAGCTGCGAAGGGCGGAGTCTCTGCTTTACGTCGGCGAGGTCAGCGAAGCCGCCCCAACGCTGGTGGCGGTGGATGCCGCGTATCCCTGCAGCGACGAGTCCGTCCGGAGCGTTTGCTCGACGTACCACCACCCAGCGATTGCCGGCTCGGGATGAGCTAACCCATGCCGGTTTGGCCACGCCTGCGGAGCTTACAACGCCAGATCGCAATAGAAGAAGATCGTGTACCCGCGGCGAGTGTTGACCGATCTGAAACATAGGCGCCTCAGAAGAACTTTGCCGTAATTAGCATCCAGAGTGCCAGGGTGGCCCAGCCGAAGAGATAGGTCCCGATCAATCCAGAGCTGGCAATTTCCGGCGTGGCATTGAACCCTTTGCCGAAGACCATGCCGAAGAAACCGCCGGGAATTGCGCTGATCACGGTGATGTTCTGTAGATCATTGTGATCCATCCGAAATAGCGACATCATGCATAGAGCGAACAATGGCTGTCCCACTAGCTTTAGAAGTGTGGTGATGGCGACACCGCCCGTGAATCGGAATCTCTGCGAAGAGACGACCAGGCCTGTAAGGACAAGAGCGGAGCCGGTCGCAGCACTCCCCAGAGTTGTGAGAGTGCCTGCCACGAAAGACGGCAGATGAAGATCGAAGAAGGCTACAACCAGAGCCACAAGCGGCGCCCAGACAACTGGATGCAGCAGAGCACGAGGAAAGCCGTGCAGGATCTGCGTTGCGGAAATATCACTTCCTCCGGAGTGCTTGTCGGCTTCAAGAAGCGCCAGGGTGAGGGGCGAGATTGTGATCGATCCGATCACAATAGACAATGCAGCCGTGACAGTCGGTTCAGGACCATAGGCTCCCCGGAATAAGGGAAGAGCGATTGCAGCCGAATTTGGGAAGCCAATCGTTAGAGCGAGTACGGACGCATCGGAAAGGGACAAGCCGCGCCGCCTACGCGCCCAAATGTAGCTGATCAGGTACAAAGCACAGAAGACCAGCGTGATCATCAGTGCAGCGGGGATATGGCGCAGCAAATCAGCACGTGATGAGCCGATAATCGTTGAGAATAGAGCACAGGGAATCGCAAAGCTCATCACCAGCACGATCAGATTGCGGACATTGAGATTGTCCATCGTGCCACGCCGGCCGGCAATATATCCCAGAAGCAAACCGGCGAATATTGGGAAAAGCGTATTAAGAAGGACCTGTGTCACTACTGCTCCTTAGGCGTTTCGCCACTGCGCCTCGAGCGCGGCCCGAACGGCGATGCCCGCTTTCCGTGTCTGCTTCGCAGCATCGGACTGAAGCCGGCTGCTGAGGTCGGGTGCTTCGCGGCGCGCATCCTGAATGGCATCAGCCAGATCGTGCCGGACGGCTTCGATATCGGCGATCGTGGGATGCTTAGGGTCGTCCACGTGGAGCAGTTTGTAGAGCAGTCCAAGCTTTGCATAGTCGCGGACGTCATACGACATGGGAGAAATCTCATGCCCAAGCTCTTCCAGTTCGGCGACAGAACGGCGAGTTATTCTCGCGGCTGCTTCCTTATGCATCGCATGAATCACGACACCGGAGTCATCAAAAGCCAGAATGCGATTCGCCTGATAGCCATGCGTGAGGAATCCGCCGGAGAAGGCATGTCCCGCGATAAGGGAAATCACCGGGTGTCCTGCCATCCGCGCCGATGCGTAGGCATCGGCCGAGGCTGCCGCAGCAAAGAATATTCCGGCCGTCTCTTCGCGGCGCCCGTAGGCCTGGCTTTTGACATCGACGATCGCGATCAACGGACGCTTCTTTGCCTTTGGCTTTTCACGATCTTCAGCGAGGACCCGACGTAAGTGATGCGCCAGAGTGAAGGCTTCCTCGATGCCCACCTGACCATCGCGCACGCACGGAAAGCGGCTGGCTGGACTGGGTACGACACACAGAAACAATGCGGTCTCATCGCCGATCTGAGCCTCGGAGGCGAGAACGGTGCCGGGATCGCCGGACGACGGTTGATTGTTTCCCGTCAGCGCCTCGAACCATGCCCTTCCACGCAAACCAATGTGTTCACTCATCGCAGCTCTCCTGTTTTTCTGCTGTTCCATCCCCGGCGCAGGCTCATTGGATCGATCTGGCCAGATGTATCCAGGGCAGCGATTCGATCACGGTAGAGCTCCACCTGTTGACTTCTGTATTCGAGGCGAAGCTCCGCTTGGACGTATCGACGAATGGTTGCTTTGATCTTGTCGGCGTCATCTTCGACGAGGGCATCTGCCAAACCCATTCCAACGCGCTGCTCTCCGCCGTGAATAGCCCAGATGAGCGCGCGATCCGAGGAATCGAATTCGTCGATTCCCGATTCCTGCTCGATGACTTCTGGTCCATTGAGACCGAGTCGCGCCTCGCGGGTCATCACAACGTAGCTCGATACTCCGGCGGCAAGGGACATACCCCCGAAGCAGCCCACTGTACCGGCAATCAAGGTGATCACTGGAGCATGCGGGCGTAGGGCGAGCACGGACGAGATTACTTCGGCGACGGCCGCTAATCCAAGATTGGCTTCCTGCAGACGAACACCACCAGTCTCGAGCAGCAGAATGGCCGCTGTCCTCTTGCCTGCCTGGGAGTCTTGGGCAGCGAGATCAAGGGCTGCGGTCATCTTGGCACCGGAAACCTCTCCGATACTGCCGCCCTGAAAGGCTCCTTCAAGAGCGATCGCCACCGCAGCCATGCCGCCGATCTTGCCCCTAATCACGATGCAACCATCGTCAAATTGTGGAGCGATGCCCTGCAGAGGCAGCCAGGGAGACTCCATTCTGTCGAAGGGACCACCCAGTTCCTTCCAGGTGCCCTCGTCGAACAGGCTCTGGGCCCGTCTGCGTCCGTCAAGCTCGATGAAGCTTTGACGCGTTACGAATTCCGGAATCAAAGTTGTCTGGCTCATTGGCTGATCACCTCCACTGCCTGTTCCAGCCGTAGCAGGACGCTTCCTGGAGTTGCGCCAGCATCGTTGATCTGGACGCGCACGGCGCCGTCAAACTTTGAGAAGAAGCGATCGAATACGGCTTTCCAGGAATCCTGAAATCCATCCACGCTGGTTGTGATCGAGACGTGGGCGCGTTCGCCTTTTGCCGGTTCCATGAGCACTTCCATATCGCCAGAGCCGACGACTCCAACATGAGCTTTCTTAGTGATGCGGCGTCTCGCCGCCGGATAATCGAATTCAATTCGCTCCATAGGTGCCTTCCTCCGAAAGACTGTCGTCCTATTCCACTTGGTATTGATCTCGTTCCAGGGCTTCCAGAAAAAGAGTGGCGGCCAGAAGATCCGCACTGCCCCCTGGCGAGATGTTCCTGATCAAGAACTCCTGGTCGAGCTGGAGCATCGCCTGATCTCCGGCGACACTTCCCGGACCACCAACGAGAAGGACGTTTGAAGCGCCCTTCTGAACGAATGCCAATCCCTCCGGCCCGGAACGATATAGCACGCAGGTATCTTCGAGGCGAGCCATGATGTTGAGAAGCACTGACAATCGACTATTCGTTTCTGTGCAGTCGTTACTTCTTGCCGCACGCAGGGCTGGAAGGCCAACCTGAATCACGTGAGGGAAGCCAGAGACCGCTTCGCCGCGTGCTCCGCTCGCACCATAACGGGCTCGAACCGTGTCGCCGTGCGATACAAGCAGAGGTTGAGCACGATCCGGCAGACAAGCCAGAGCGCCGGCATCCGCTGTGATAGCCTCCGGATTCCGATCTTTAGCCCGGGTTGCAGCCGTTACCAGAAGACCCAGAATCCAGATCGCTCCTTTGTGCGCGTTACTGCCATTCGTTACATGGAGCATCGCCAATTCAGCGGCTCTTCCAATTGTCGCAACCTCGGTACGCAGCGCCTGGCCGAACGGCAAAGATTGTGCCGCGGCCCCCATATCTGCGAAGTAGGGAGCTATCACCAAGGCAGAGCGGCGCATAAGGTCCAGCGAAAGATCGGAGTGCGCCCCGGCTCCTCTTCGGTCCACCAGACCCGGCTTCGGGGTCAGCTCCACTTCAGCGACCAGTGCCTGCCGTGCCAATTCCGCAAGATGCTCGGGGGCAAATAGTCCTTGAACGAGCGCGACTTGTCTTAACTTTGGGAGCATACGCGTCATTACCAGTTCCTGAACTTGGCGGGAGGCTGATACAGACCACCGGACCAGGCGACCAGGTCTTCCATACTGCGGGCCGCAAGCAGGGAGCGATTCGCCTGGAGCCGATGCACACCAATGTCTTCCGGGTATGCGACGATCCCTTTGCGGCGAAGCTCAGTTGTCTCAGCGGGCTTCGCCTTCAGGCCGATGGGACTGATGCCGGCGACGGCTGCCAGGGCTCGGCGGCGCTCTTCTATCCCTTCGGCTCTATATAGATAGGCGATGCCTTCCTCAGTGACAACGTGGCTGACGTCGTCGCCGTAGATCATGATCGGGGTGATGGGCATACCGGCCTTCTTTCCGACTTCAACTGCATCGAGCGTCTCGACGAAGGCAGGAACTCCACCTTTGGAAAACGTCTCGAGCGTTTGGACGACAAGCTTTCTGCCGCGTGCATTTGGGCTTGGGTCCGTCTTGAGGTCGAGCCAAGCGGGGGTCGAATGGCGACGCCCATGCGGGTCGTGTCCCATGTTCGGCGCGCCGCCGAAGCCGGCGAGACGCCCCGTCGTTACGGTAGATGAATTGGCATTACCATCCATCTGCAGGGTTGCACCGACAAAGGCATCGACCGCGTACTGGCCGGCAAGCTGGCACAACACACGGTTGGATCGGAGACTTCCGTCGCGGCCGTTAAAGAAGATATCCGGTCTGGCGCGAATGTAGTCCTCCATGCCCACCTCACTGCCAAACGAATGAACGCTCTGGACCCAGCCGCTCTCGATGGCCGGGATCAGCGTGGGATGAGGGTTGAGAGCAAAATGCTTGCAGATCTTTCCGCGAAGCCCAAATGACTCGCCATACGTCGGCAGCAACAGTTCGATCGCAGCGGTATCGAAGCCAATTCCGTGATTGAGCGACTGAACCTGATGCTGTTCATAGATGCCACGGATGACCATCATTCCGGTGAGAATTTGAAGCTCGGTGATGTGACGAGGGTCACGTGTAAAGAGCGGCTCCACTGCGAAGGGTTTGTCGGCTTCGACAACAATGTCCACCCAGGACGCCGGAATATCGACGCGTGGAAGCCTGTCAACGATCTGGTTCACCTGCACAATGACAATCGCATCGTGAAAAGCAGCCGCCTCCACAATCACAGGCGTATCTTCAGTGTTCGGGCCCGTAAACAGGTTCCCTTCCTGATCTGCTTGTTCCGCGCAAACCAATACGACATTTGGGACAAGGTCGACGAGTAATCGGGCATAAAGCTCAATATAAGTGTGGATCGCTCCAATTTCGAGGACTCCATCCTCCAGAAGCTGGGCCACTCGAAGACTTTGCGGGCCCGCAAACGCGAAGTCTACTTTCTTCGCGATACCGAGTTCAAACAGCGTCAGATGCTCAGGCCGGCTGATGCTTGAAATTATGAGGTGAAGGTCGTGAATCTTCTTTGCGTTGACCTGGACCAGGGCACGCGACAGGAAGTCGGCTTGCTTCTGGTTGTCGCCCTCCATCACGATCCGGTCACCCTGTACTATGACCGACTCAAGGGCTTCAACGATCTTTTCCCGTGCCAGCACCGGCCCCTTCAACCACGGCTCGACTGTTTGCATTCGCCGCGCTTTCTCATCGCGTCGGGTCGTCCAGGAGACCGGCCGTTGCTCTTGGGCCTGCTCACTCATTTTCTACTCCTTTCATCTCACGTTCACTTGCGGTTGTGTCAGGCGGAAGTCTTTTCGGAGGTACTACGTCTCTCCTGCTAGTCAAGAAACCACTCAACAAGCCCTTCCAGAGCTGCTTTGCCGTCTATCAGGCTCACTTCTGATTCATGACGATCTCGATTCCACGCATTGTCAACAATCACGCTCCGAAGATCTCGAACACCTACAAGGTGTAACCAAAAGTCCAAGTAGGTTGCCTGGTGATCAAATCGCGAGGGCGGAATAGGACTGCCCTCCAGGAACCGTGAACCGCGCGTATAGACGACGACTGCCTTTTTCACGTTCAAGAGAGGGCCGTACTGTTTGCCATCGTAAGCAAACAGATAATTTCGCTGCGCTACGAGATCAATCAAGTGCTTGAGTTTGTAAGGCAGGCCAAAGTTCCACATTGGAGTTCCTAAGACAATTCGATCGGCGTTCTGAAAGCGTCGGATCAATGATTGAATACGGTCCCAGATGTTGGACTCTGCCTCAGTCATCGTTTCGTGTCTAACTGCTTTATACTTCGCTCCAATAGCCTCGTAGTCGAAATCCGGTAGCCGTTCTTGCCAGACGTTCAAGGTATCCACAACTACCGAGCTGCTCTTGGATTTGCATGCCACGATGAATGATTTGGTAAGGGCGATCGAATCGGAAGATTCGCCTCGTGGTGACGACTGAATATCGAGAAGTCTCATCTGGTCCCTCTGCGTGTGGTAATTCCTCGCGAATTCCGAGCTACTTCGTGACCGCACGTGCCGCACTCTCAATCAGGTCCGAAACCTCCTTCGGGTGCGAGACGTAGACTGAGTGGCTGGCGCCTGCAACTTCGACTGTGTGGCTTCCGGCCCGCTTGGCATACCAACGCTCCAAGTCCGGGTTGATGGTTCGATCACTTCCCGCCACTAGCGTCCAACTCGGTTTGGTTCTCCAGGCAGCCGTGGTGATCGTCGCTGAGAAATTGTCCGCAAAGTTGAACACCTGCGACCGCGCCATGATTGCGGCCTGTTCGCTGGAAAGGTCGGCTGCGAATAACTCATGAAATTGCGCCGGGTCGATATATGTGAACCCGTCGGGCGTTTTCTTTATGGCGCCCGATTTGGCGAGGTCGCTCGGGAAGCGCTTTCCGTCCTCTGACTCTTTCTCGCCGGAATCCGGCATGTGAGCCGCGATATAGACCAGGCCCGCAACCGATGGATCCGAGCCAGCTTCCGTAATTACGGCTCCCCCATAGCTGTGCGCGACAAGGATGCTCGGTCCGTCCTGCAGTGCAAGGATCCGCTTCACGGCCGTCACATCATCCTGGAAGGACGTCTCCGGTTCTTGGACGATGCTGACGTTGTAGCCGTCCTTAACAAGAATGGCGTACACGCCTTTCCAACCGGAGCCATCTGCCCAGGCTCCATGCACCAGAACAATGTTCCGGACGCCACGCTCCGGGTTCTGCGCTGAGAGCGCACCGCAGGTCAACAGTAATAGAAGGACGCACACGGACTGGCGGATTTCTCGTACGATTCGTTTAGGTTTCATAGAATGACTCATTGCGTTACTCCTTTTGTTACGTTTGGTTGGCCGGTAGCCTGCGTTTACCACGGCAGCGTAGGTAAGGCTTGCCATCCGAGCCTGTTCAATTTCGGATCTCGGTTCATCGAACCGAAATAGTAGTTTGTACAGCAGGGACTCAGAGCGTCAGATAGACGATTTGGACCCACTGGTCGCTGTTGATGATGCCTTGGCCCCACGCGAGGTCGAGATCGGCGAAGGGCTTCTCCTTGACTGCTTCCAAGGCGGATTTGCCGGCCGACTTCAATTTCTCAACGCGATCGCACGAAGCGACTAGCATGTCACGATATTTCGTGAGGTCCGCTTTGTTGCCGAGCGGGCCGTGCCCCGCAACAATCTTGGTGTCGTTGTCGGCAAGCGACAAAATTTTGTCGGCGGCTGCAATCACGCCGGTGATTTTGCCGCCCGTACCGGGGTCGATGTAGGGATACATCCCATTGAAAAAGAGGTCGGCCATCTGAATCACGTTTGCGTTTTGAAAATGAACGTAGATGTCCGAGTCAGTGTGCGCAGGAGCGACATGTTGCAGCGCGAGGGTTTCGCCATTGGCTTGTAATTTGTGGCTGGAGGCGAAGGTCTGTTGCGGCAACGCCTCTGCGGGTGAGGGGTCGAAATGCAAGCCGGCGAGCGTGCCGTCTGCTGCTCTATACAAGACCGGCAGATCATGCGACTCGGACATGCGCTTCTTAGTATTTTCGTGTGCAAGGACCGTGGCCCCGGCAGCGTGAAGAGGCGCGTTGTTATCGGTGTGATCGAAGTGCCAGTGGGTGTCAATGACACATTTCACGGGCGCGTTTCCCAGGGCATCGAGAGCCTTCTTGAGCCTAGGCCAGGCCGGCGCAACGAAAGTGTCCACGACGAATTTGCCGTCGGGGCCGTTGAGGACTACCACGCTTCCGCCGGGGCCGGAGAGCATCGTGACATCTTCAGCAAGCCTTTGCGTCTCAAGGGGAGCGGCGTTGAATTTGGCGCGCATACTCGCGAGCAGGTCGGCCGCCGAGGGCTCTTTTGCTTGGGTCGCTGCGGACGCGCGGAGCAACGTCGCAGGAAACAGCTGCGCCAAAAAGGCGCTGCCGGCTAACGTGACTGAACCGCGCAAAATGTCACGGCGTGAGGTTTGCTTCTGCAGGAAACTAGATTTCAACATTTAAGTCCTCTCATCGCTCAGGGTTGGGTAGCTAGCATGCGGCGGCGATACTGAACGTGCCAAACTCCACGAACGCCAAGTCTGTTTCGCACTTCGCTGTCGCATCGGATACTTGCTGCCACACCCGTTTGAGACTTCGAGGGGGATTCCCGATTTTTGTTTGTTCTTATGACCGTGATATGGATGACTCATCAAGGGTCCGAACCAATTCGCCAAACGAAATTGGATGCGAATCAAATGTTCCCATCGACATGGCCCTGTTGCGGAGGACTCGCCGATGCCGCCTCGCGCTTCTCCTCAACCCGGGAGGGAGTCAAAGTTCCACGAGAGAGGAATGCGGTGCCAAAGCCCCCGCTTGAGGACATTGGAGCCCAAAGAGCCGTGTCATGAGCGCAAGCAGCGGACAAGATTGGCGATGGGTCAAGCCCCGTATCAATGATTCAGGGATTTGTAAGCGAATTCGCAAAATCGGCGTACAACAGCCGCAGAGTTATGACGTGTGAGGGCCAAGCCAATCTCGGACTCCGGCAATTGATCTGCAATCGAGCACACTGCCACCGTGGAGACGATCCTTCTGGCGGCAGATGCTGGAACAATCGAAACGCCGACCCCGGCATCGACGAGCGAGATGAGTGTAGGCATCTCTCCAGCTGTTTGGACCACCTTGGGGACGGCTCCAGCCTTGCTCAGAATTCCAATCAAGAGATCGTGGAATCCAGGAGCACATTCCCGCGCATACATGACAAAGGGATTCCCTTTGAGTTCGCGCAGGTGAATCTCTTTCTTTGCGGAAAGAGAGTGCCAAGAAGGCAGGACCGCGACAAATGGCTCCCGGTGAACTGTTGTCACCTCGATCTCTTTGCGAGTTTCGAGGGGAAGGCGAAGAAAGCCTACGTCTAGCAAACCATCGCCTATCATTTCCACTTGGACGCCTGTCAGGATGTTTCTTATTGAAAAGTCAACGTCGGGGTAGCTCTTTCGGAATCGCCGCATCAGGTTGGGGACGATTTCAAAACCGGCAGTCGATATAAAACCAATACGAATATGGCCGAGTTTGCCGGCTGACGCCCACTGAGCCTTCCGCTTTGCAAATTCGAGCCTGTCCAGAGCAGCTGCCGCGTCTCCCCGAAACGCCTGCCCTGCCTCCGTAAGCACCGTTCCTTGTCGGTTTCGATTTAAGAGCGTAATCCCCAATTCGTCCTCAAGCGCTTTGACTTGAAGGCTAAGCGCTGGCTGGCTCACGTTGAGGAGCCGAGCGCTTCGACCGAAGTGAAGGGTTTCAGCGACAGACAAGAATGAACGGACGTAACGGAATTCCATGTAAGCTCCTAATCAGCTGACACTGTTTATTCATTTACCGGATTGACCAACCGATACAACTCTCCAACATAACCATTCGGGGAGTCATAGACTGCGGTGACAATGATTGACTGTCCGTCTGGTGCGATCGCCAAGTTCGTGTGGTGCGGGGCCGGCAAATCAACCTGTTTAATGAGTGTGCCATCCGGTCTGAGCACTACATAGCCGCCGCCATCATATAGAGCAACAAACAGATTGCCGCTCCTGTCGATCCGCATGCTGTCCGGGTGAAACACATACTGCTTGGAATCCTTCAATACGTCCACGAACTTCACGAATTCGTGTCGTTCGCTCAGAGTCCCGTCCCCTGAAATAGCGAAACTGAGCAACCGGCTAGCGTGCGTCTCCGCGACGTAAAGTACGGCACCATTCGGCGAGACGGCAATACCATTCGCGAAGTGGATGCCTGAAGCGACTTCCCGGACTGTTTGATCGGACGAAAGGTAGAACACCTTCCCCATGTCAGTACCGTCTGAACCAGAGGTGGTGAAATAGACGCCACCTTTAACATCAGCTGCAAAATCATTCGGCGCAGTGAATGAGGTGCCCGCACCATCTTTCCTGATTGTCTTTAATAGCTTTCCATCTAGCGAGATTTTAACAACGGTTCCGCTATCGAAACAGGCCACAAGGAGCGCGTTCGGCACTTGAACGAGTCCATTGGCACCGCAGCCATCTTGGTGCCAAACCGTCTTCACCTTGCCATGATCCAACCGCAATACGTCTGAAGCGGAGTAATCAACGAAGTAAAGGTCGTTTCCAACAAAGATCGTACCTTCGGGAAACTGAAGACCCTTCGCGATCCGCTCGATATCGGCCGCACCTGATGCGTTCGATAGGCTCAGAAAACAAAAACAGGTAATTACGGCGCTCAGTGTCCGTCTCATGCGTATTCCCCCTTTTAATCAATCCTGGTTATGGAGCCGTCAGGTAGCCCTAGTGGCGTCTTGCCGGATGGAGGGCTTTCGCTATCCTGTGGCGAGACTTTTCCAAGCAAAGGTGCGCGATGAGAAAGCAACGCCAGGCGCTCTCGGGCCATTCTGATTCAGGAGTTGTAGTCGATAACCCTGTTGAGATTTCCATGGTCATTCTCCCTTCGTCTCGAACTCCGCGGAAGCTACGCCTGCTCATGGTCTATAAGAGATCGCGCCTTCGATTTCTCGTTCTTCCAATTGCTGCGTGCATAGGCTCTAAGATTCGCTCAGACCCGGGCGCTCACAGCTTGGGAAGGGTCGAGATATCCCATCCTCCGCCTACTGCCTTAATCAGCAGTACGTTTGCTTCGAGTCGCCGTCTCGTCAGGTCGATATCGTTTCGCTCATTCGCTAGCGCTGTGGTCTGCGAAGTGACGACCTGAAGATAGGTATCGACGCCACCCGCATAACGGTTCTGAAAGAGACGAAGAGTCTCCTCCGCTGAGGCGGTCGCTTCGTGTTGTTGCACGGACTCCGTGCTCAGCTCACGTAGAACGACGAGGTTGTCTTCTACCTGCTGGAACGAGGTCAGGACGGTTTGGCGATAGTTGGCGATAGAGGCGTCATAACCTGCCTTTGCCGACTCCGTGGTGGCACGGCGTCTTCCGCCATCGAACAGAGTCTCAGACATGCTTGGTCCGACCGCCCAGAAGCGGCTAGGCCAATTGAACCAGTTCAATAGGGATGAGCCTTCAAGGCCGGCCGCAGCTGCCAGATTGAGTGTTGG